>Ga0307947_1001056_pt1 | contig 21157 bp, 21 predicted proteins | sample OrgLakmetagen232_FD_201840 | JGI IMG/M metagenome (GOLD analysis project Ga0307947, IMG submission 201840) | Saline water microbial communities from Organic Lake, Antarctica - #232 | ecosystem: Environmental > Aquatic > Non-marine Saline and Alkaline > Saline | place: Antarctica: Organic Lake...
CTCACTCACAGTCTTTATTGCGACATCGACCCCCTGGCTTCGAGAGTCGGTGTGACAGCCTCGTCCCTACAAGAACTCATGCTAAAATGCCACCTCATTGACAGACAGATGGGGGTAGACAGGCTGAACACCATTTTCGTCAATGCAGGTAAGGCGTTGTTGTGATCAGAGTAAGGTGCATTGCATTTATGTAGGGCTGGCCAGAACCGTACATTTATAAGTATATACGGTGTATATACGGTATTTTTGGCAGGGAAAATCACCATACATACGGTCATATGCAGTGTGTATATACAATTCTGGCCAACCCTACATTTGTGTGGTCTTTGAAGCTCTGGCGCTTTCTTCCTTAGGGGTACAGTGTAAGGTGGACTTGCTGCACAACTGTGCGCCATGAAAAAACTCACAGTCTTCTAATTGCAACAAACATGGCGTGTTGACCAGAGCCACCTACTGACCGCGTAAATGATCAGATGTACGGAAATCTGCTCCTAAAATCCCGTATAAACACTGCATGCATACTTTCTGCCCAGTCGAGAAATGTGTGTGCAAAGGCGCCTGGAAATCCATGCCTTTCAGAGAATATCAAAAACTTCCTTAGTCCTGGCACCTTTTTTCGGGTCTTTAATGTTGCCTAACCTCATCCCAGCAATAGTATTTCCTTCCTGTATTATGCCAGCTTTTACTAATCGCACTAGGTGCATAGAGCGTCTTCTTTGAATCTTCTCGTCCTACTTGCTTGCCTGCGTAATGAGGTGTTACAGAAATATCTGTGGCCCAATATTTTGAACACATATGCTGGTGCAGGAAGCAGGAAGCAGGGGGCAGGGGGCAAGGATATTATTGTATTTCCTCACTTGTGCGTGGTGATTGCTTGCTGCCCCAACACCCCTTAATAAATTGGTGCTCGTGTTTAGAGATGCAGAGAGCAAAACAATATGCAGAGCATAAGAGATGCAGAATAAGATCACACTGCCCAGTCCTGTTATGATTCCTTGATAGATAAGACCCATAAGCACAGAGGAAGCTGGTCTTGGAATTATAAAATTGGCCTGCAAAAATGTTCGAATTGTGCAATTTAACAGTTCCTGGCCGCGCACGAGTGCTGGCCAAGTGCCTGCAGCAGTGCTGCGCCTTCACACTAGGACGCAACAATTCCTCACGCCAGTCACGTCTAACATGTGCTCAGCAATACAGCAATTGATATCCAATTTACAGCCCTTCAACCACGCAAAGTTGGTACCAAAGTCACATTCCTTGCACGCCACTAAACTTGCTCGTGCCAAGCAACGCCCCCTGTTTCAGTTTGCTGTGTAGTACTCAGCCAATGTTATTTTGCAATCACAACCAGCAAGTTTTGAACCTGCTCTCTTAGTCAATTAAGCCCTTCTCTTAGTCAAAAAAGCTCTTGTCTTAGTCAATAAAGCTCTCGTCTTAGTCAGAAAAGCTCTTGTCTTAGTCAATAACTCTTGTCTTAGTCAATACAGCTCTTGAACCTGCTCTCTTAGTCAATACAGCTCTTGAACCTGCTCTCTTAGTCAATTAAGCCTTGCAGCATTGCTATTCAGGCTTAGTAAGTGTATGGCTGCACCTCCTGCCTCTCCTGCCTCCTGTGCAGCAAACAAGTCCTCGCCGGCAAGGAGGGAGGGGTTGGCAGCTTTGGGGAGCCACTCCAGCAACAGCAGGGCAGGCGGGGCCACTCCACTGGGATCTCTACCACCTGCAGTCCGTGCAGCAGCCAAGGTGACTGGAGTGTGCCTCTTAGTGCTTGCTGCAGTAGATTGCGGCTGTGTGACTGACTGGGTGGTAATTCACTATGCTGGAATTGATATACCACCTGCAGTCCGTGCAGCAGCCAAGGTAATTGGAGTGTGCCTCTTAGTGCTTGCTGCAGTGAATTGCGGCTGTGTTACTGACTGGGTGGTGGTTCACTATGCTGGAACTGCTACCACCTGCAGTCTGTGCAGCAGCCAAGGTAATTGGAGTGTGCCTCTTAGTGCTTGCTGCAGTAGATTGCGGCTGTGTGACTGACTGGGTGGTGGTTCACTATGCTGGAATTGATATACCACCTGCAGTCCGTGCAGCAGCCAAGGTAACTGGAGTGTGCCTCTTAGTGCTTGTTATAGTAGATTGCGGCTGTGTGACTGACTGGGTGGTAGTTCACTATGCTGGAACTGCTACCACCTGCAGTCCGTGCAGCAGCCAGGGTCACTGGAGTGTGCGAAAAGAACTTAGTGCTTGCTGCAGTAGATGGCGGCCACATAATTGGGTGCATCCCATGGACAGGAATGCAGCAGCAACGGAGATGGGTGCGAAATGGTACTTTATATGTCTGTAAATGTTGAGCGGTGCAGTTATTATGTCTGTTAAGTGCAGTTTATATGTCTTTTAAGTGCAGTTTATGTGTCTGTAAATGTTAAGCAGTGCACTTTATATGTTTGTAATTGTTAAGCAGTGCAGCGGAAATGCTGCTTCTCTGTGGTTGTCCTGCCCACCTGCTGTTTGTGCAGCAGCAAATGTATTGCAACCCCCAGCCTTAACAGGCTGTTAAGATGTAGTGAAGTAACGCAATTTGTATTGTAGATATTGTAGACAAACTAGCAGGCCAATAGACGACCAACTGACAATAGAAGTTATATACTCAGGTGTGACCATACACTGTGGAGGAGGTTTGTGCAAATGCAGACTAGGGATATCGACATACCCTGAGACATTCCCAACTTTCATTTTTTTGCAGCATTGATGAAGCGTATGCAAAAGCATGTATATGGCTTGCTTAGAAACATGCGCACACTTTTATGATGCACTCGGCTCCTACAGGCATCTGGGCTTGCTTATAAACATGCACACACCTTTATGATGTACTCGGCTCCTACAGGCATCTGGGCTTGCTTTTAAACATGCACACACTTTCATGATGCACTCGGCTCCTACAGGCATCTGGGCTTGCTTATGAACATGCACACACTTTTTATGATGCACTCGGCTCCTACAGGCATCTGGGCTTGTTTAAAAATATGCACACACTTTTATGATGTACTCGGCTCCTACAGGCATCTGGGCTTGCTTAAAAATATGCACACACTTTCATGATGCACTCGGCTCCTACAGGCATCTCGGCTTGCTTAAGGACATGCACACACTTTTATGACGCACTCGGCTCCTACAGGCATTTGGGCTTGCTTAAAAATATGCACACACTTTTATGATGTACTCGGCTCCTACAGGCATCTGGGCTTGCTTAAGGACATGTACATAATTTTATGATGCACTTAACTCCTACAGGCATCTGGGCTTGCTTAGGATCATGCACACACTTTTATGATGTACTCGGCTCCTACAGGCATCTTGGCTTGCATAAGGACATGCACACACTTTTATGATGCACCCGGCTCCTACAGGCATCTGGGCTTGCTTACAAGTATGCACACACTTTTATGATGCACTCGGCTCCTACAGGCATCTGGGCTCACTACGTACCAGCTCAACCGTCTAGCCCGTTCTCCGCTGGTGCTTGCAGTGGCGCAGCAGGTGTGTGTAGGGTTGGGCAATTTAACGTACGTAGGTACACAAATCGTGTACCAACGTATGCAGTGTAACGCATTGCATTCATGGTAACTTGGGAAGTTCTGTCTATGTTGATACGAATGGGCAGTTCCATGTACGTAGGTACACAAATTGTGTACCAACGTATGCGGTGTAACACATTGCATTCATGGTATATTGGGTAGGTCTGTCTCTGTTGATATGGTGTGTAAAAATATGACCTTAGCAAGTGCTCTGAATGACCCAAAGCATATGCTCTGAATGACCTTAAGCACATGCTCTGAATAACCTTAAGCAAGTGCTCCAACATGTTTTTTCATTTTAGGGTGTATCAATGTTTTAGGATGCAGACTTTCCTCCTCTGTCTTCTTGCACACAACGCTCACACCAGCAGCGCATACTCTGATTTCCCTTATCGCTCTTTGTGCACATGGCGCTCACACCAGCAGCGCATACATTGGCTTTCCTTCTCTGTCCTCGCAGGCCCTTGACAGCCACCTCAGGGAGAGCTGCAAATCCGCACAGCCCTTTCCGTTTCCCTCTTCAAACCAGCAACCAGCTTCTAGGCAATCAACCTCTTCCAAGATATCACCGCGCCCGCCCATGGGTAGTGCTCAAAATAATTCGTAAGTGTGTGTTTGTGCGTGCATTTTTGTAAAAAAGCCTTCTTCGCCGAACCATCCGCTCTTGGGTAATGCTCATATACATTTGTAAGTGGGTGTTTGTGATTGCTCTTTTGCAGTTATAGCGTTTCTTGCCAGACACTACCGCACAGAGGCCTGCCAGCATTAAGTCCAGATTTGTTTAGTCTCGTGACTGCCTTGCTGTGTACGACTTTGAACCTACTGCACAACCCCTAAACCAGATGCTTCATGTTTCTGCACAATGGCGCAGCTCACCACATGCAGATAAAACACACAAACACACACACACACACATGTCCAGTCCTTCTTCCTTGTTTGAGACTTGTGTTTCCATGCATCTGCCGCATGTGTCTTACCATGCGTGCTTTTTGATCTCCTGCTTTATTCAAGGGTGAAACTCAATAGAACTTTAAAGTAAACATGGTGCTTGTGTGTGTGTATGTGTGTGTGTGTGTGTGTGTGTGTGTGAGTGTGTGTTTGTGTGTGTGTGTGTGTGAGTGTGTGTGTGTGTGTGTGTGTGTGTGTGCGCACGCCAGTAGTGCTGTTGCATTGGGTCAGAGAACTGTGAAAAGCTTAACAATTCCCACGTTCATTGTGGAATGGCTCTGACTACGTTTGTATGAATAGCTGTCAGCCAAAGCGCTCACTAAGTAATGAACAGTTTGGAGTAGATCTGACTACTTGTACGGGAACCTGTCAGCCAAAGCGTTTGCCAAATATTGGACGCGGAAGCATGTGAATTCCTGTGCACAAAGGCCTGATCTGTCTGCCCAACCTCTCACCCAATCACAAACGCAAACGCAGCTGCATGGCACAGAATCACAGAATCACAGAATCACAGAATCACAGAATCACAGAATCACAGAACCACAAACGCAGCTGCTGGCACAAGCCTGACCTGTTTGCCTAAATTCTCACCCGACCTACACTTTGATGTGCGCAGGGGCAGATCAGTGAAGGAAACCGGTTCCCGCTTTGGCCCTGGTGCGGGTGTTGTTCCAGCCCTTGGAACACCAGCGCCGCTCTCAAGCAACCTTGGCACGCAACCTGCCAGTACGCTACTCTCACCCCCTCGTACAAGCAGGTGAAATTCTGCACGAGTAGTGCCTTTGCACGATTAGTGCCTTTGCACGAGAAGTGCCTTTGCACGAGTAGTGCCTTTGCACGAGTAGTGCCTTTGCACGAGTAGTGCCTTTGTACGAGTAGTGCCTTTGCACGAGTAGTGCCTTTGCACGAGTAGTGCCTTTGCACGAGTAGTGCCTTTGCACGAGTAGTGCCTTTGCACGAGTAGTGCCTTTGCACGAGAAGTGCCTTTGCACGAGTAGTGCCTTTGCACGAGTAGTGCCTTTGCACGATCAGTGCCTTTGCACAGTCTGTCGGAAGCGTGATGAAGTACTATCAATGCGTTTTTTGGGGCATGAAAGTTACTTACCTATTTCGTTAAAAAGTCCAAAGCTTCTCATGAGAATGAGAATAGAAAAATGCGTAAGGGCCTCGCGGTCCTTTCCAACCCAGTAACCAGGAATAGATCAACCTTCACACAGGCACCCACTGGCCAACACAGTACCAGACAAACATGTTCACAAACAGCACACACCCACAGGCATTTGTGAAGGCAATTAGGCAAGTCAATCCTCCTTTGTGTTGAACACGTGTTGTGTCTTGCACCATAAGCACAAACGCAAAAAAGTAACCCAGCTCTTGCTGCTACCACACACACGCACACCCCCTGTTTCAAGAAGCACCGAATTAGATGTATGCAAAGCATTATTGATAAATGCAGGCCGACCACAAGACAATTATTGTACTAAGGTGTACATGCAGTGCTTTTTTGTACATTTCTTAATGGGTCACTTCGGAATGCAATGATGTGCTGGAGCTCTTTAAACATTTCTATAATGTGGAATGTGGGATGAGCAAGATGAGGTATTGTACCCTCTACATGCAATTTACGCTCACCCAAATACCATTGTAACGTAAAGGCACAGCACGGCTGACTCCAGGAGCAAGGCCTCAGCTAATTGACTGAAGTTTCCCCACAAAACACGCCCTGATTTTCAACACGTGTACGCCTGCACACCGACACACTGTGCAGTCACAGCACAGTTGGAATTAGGAGCAAGGCCTCAGCTGATGGACTGGTGTTTCCCGCAACAAACGCCCTTGTTATTATACTGTGTACACTCACACACAAACACACTGTGCAGGCACAACACAGTTGGATTCAAAAGCAAGGGTGCGGCCGCTGCAGAGGCGGAGGCAGCAGCCAAAGCAGCAGCCAGCAGTGCATCCGCTGCTACTGCACTACTAGCTGCCTTGAACCCCCTTCTTCAAAAGGACACTCCAGTGAATCCCTGCACGTCTGCTGAGGCAGCTTCTGCTGAGGGAGGGTTTTGGAGACAGGAGTCATACAGTGGGTGATGAAGCGTGTGGAATATGTGCAGCTATAAAAAAAAAGGCCGGTGGCGGCATTTTGCAAGCCAAAGATGCTGTGTGCCTTCTTAGGCAGAGGCTACTATGTCGTTTCTCTTAATGCCCACTCTTTTGCCTGAGCGAAAAAATTCATCGTGGCTGCCTGTCGATCTTACATGCAGCAGAGTTGCCCTCTTCACTTTTAACGACCTGTCATGTTTAGGGTTGGTCAGAACCATACATGTACGGTGTGTATACGGTGTTTTTGGCAGGGAAATCACCACATGGTCATGTACGGTGTATATGTATGGTTCTGGCCAACCCTAGTCATGTTGCACCTGCATTTGTGTCACAACTTCGCCTTGGTTGGCACGACGCACAACCTTTCATATCGCACCTGCAACTGTACAATTTTTTGGTGCCGCACAACCCACAACCTTTCATATCACACCTGCAACCGTACAATTTTTCGGTGCCGCACAACCCACAACCTTTCATATTGCACCTGCAAGTGTACATTTGTTTTCTGTGTTGCACGACCCACAACTTTCATATTGCACCTGCAATTGTACATTTTACTTGTTGCATGACTCACCAGCTTTCATATTGCACCGCAATTGTGCCACACCGTTGTCTTGGTGCACAACTCATGATTAGGGTTGGTGCACAACTTATGATTAGGGTTGGTGCACAACTCGTTATTAGGGTTGTCTTGGTGCACAACCCATGATTAGGGTTGGTGCACAACTCATGATTAGGGTTGTCTTGGTGCACGACCCATAATTAGGGTTGGTGCACCACTCATGATTAGGGTTGGTGCACAACTCATGACTAGGGTTGGTGCACGACCCATGATTAGGGTTGTCTTGGTGCACGACTCATGATTAGGGTTGGCCAAAATCATACATACGGTTTTACAAAATCATACATACGGTTTTACAATGTATATACGGTGTATATACGGTACTTCAGCAGGGAGATTGCCATACAAGCGGTCATATACAGTGTACATATACGGTTCTGGCCAATTTTACCTGTGACCTGTTAATAAATGCCTGCTCAGGCAGCAACTGAGCCCAGTGCCATGACTTATAATCTTTATGTGGCACCTGCAGTAGTGTGCATCACATGTGGGTCCCCAAACTGAGATCTTCTCGACCTGCTGAGCATCTTAAATAGGGTTGGCCAGAACCATACATTTATAGGTACATACGGTGTATATACGGTATTTTTGGCAGGGAAATCACCATACATACGGTCATATACGTTGTGTATGTACGGTTCTGGCCAACCCTAATCTTAAACCTACTGTTTCATCTACTGACAATTTTAAAATCGTTGATATGTTTTGGCGCAGGCCGACACCAAGATGCAGTGCCCCTACCAACCCAGGAGCAGCAACCGCAACAGCAGCAGCTGACAGACCTGTTCTTAGAGCATCAGGTCCTGCAGGCACAGCAGCATGAGCAGCAGCAGCAGCAAACCCGAGAGAAGTTGCAGGTGGTGGCGATTTACTAGTTTAAATTATGTTTAGGGTTTGATCAGAGGTCAAATGAGTGCCTTTTGTTTTTTTGCCACAGCAGAGATGTAATGCAGATGTGTGCTGTAAAGATGCTTATTGCTGGTGTAGCTTTCTCTCATGCCTTTGGGTTTGGGGTCTCAACAGAGATTGTATCCTCAAAGCTCTTAATGTGCAGTGATTTTCTGGCTGCTCCTTTGAGTGATTTCTTTGCTGTCGAACTCTTTGGGGCTGTGTTGTATAAGTTTCCGCCAAATTCCTTGCTCACCAGGTGCTGCAACAGCAGCTGTCCCAAACCCAGCTCAGGGCTGTCACCGCACACACAGACACACAGACACACACACACACACAGACACACACACACACAGGTGCTCACACACACACACACACACACACACACACACACCACACACACACACACACATACACAGGTGCTGCAACAGCATCTGTCGGGCCCTGAGCTGCACGGCGGGCAGGACAAGCACCAGCTGTCGAACAGCACCAGCTGTCGAGCAGCACCAGCTGTCGAACAGCACCAGCTGTCGGGCCCTGAGCTGCACGGCGGGCAGGACAAGCAAGGTGCAGGCAGTCAAGAGGGTGCTGGGCACGATGCTGCCATGCATGACGACCACGGGTCATCATTTGCTCTGGCAGAGGAAGACTCTTGCAGCAGCTGTGCACTGCCCCCTGCCAACAGTGACCAGGCGGGCACATTCTCGAACGCAGAGGGCTTTGGGCTGCAGGTGAGACATGTGTGTAGGGTTGGCCAGAACCGTATATACACACCGTATATGACCGTACATTTGGTGATTTCCCTGCCAAAATTACCGTATATACACCGTATATATATATATATATATGGGTCTGGCCAACCTTACATGTGTGCGTAGTTTGAGAAGAAGATGAAAAATGGAGGGTGCTCTAACAATGACAACAAGCACTCCCAGGCATAATGCATTCCCAAGCGCAAAGCATTCCCAAGCATAAAGCACTCCCAAGCATAATAGGAAAAGGAAGCCAGTTTGGCACCAGGTACCCTAAAAAAACTGCTCCATAAACCGTAGCAGACAAACAGGCCAAGGAGCGTGCAGCTACATGCAGCGCTTGCATGCCTGGAAATGCACACTTCCTACCTCAAGGCGCATTTCTTAAGGTCTGGCTGCACACAAGTTGTGAGTACATGAGCACATTAGCAGTAGGCAAGCTACCCTGGAAGATGAAGGGGCAGGTTATCTGGCAAGACTCCTAGTCTTTTGGCCTGGGTACAAGCCCTGCCTACTATTACACGGGCAACAGCACTTCCGCAAACCACTCCATTCTTCGCCTCACACCTTTTGTGTGCTCCTGGGCATAAATTCGATACTTGCTCCAATCCAGTTTGTCTTTCCAACATAAACCTTTGCATTGTTTTTTGACAGGCACCGACAGCTGCAGCCTTGACCCTTCTGTGCATCCTCTAGACGCACTGATCTTCACATGCTACCATACAATCACACACTGGTCTCCAGTGTCTTTCCCACTGAAGTATCTTGCATTGTTTTTTGACAGGCACCGACAGCTGCAGCCTTGACCCTTCTGTGCATCCTCTAGGCGCACTGATCTTCACATGCTACCATACAATCACACACTGGTCTCCAGTGTCTTTCCCACAGAAGTCTCTTGCATTGTTTTTTGACAGGCACCGACAGCTGCAGCCTTGACACTTATGTGCACCCTCTAACATGTAGGCGCACCAATCTTCACTTGCTACCTGTAAACACGCACTGATTTGCATGCTAACATATAAACAAATGAAGCTTTGTTTGCAGACACCCTTCTCTCACAATCCTCCAGCTACAGTCTGGCGATTGCGTCTTTGACGGGACATAAGTAGGCACACAGCAGATATTGCTCAAATGCTCTCACAGGATCCGACCGGGAATCAGCTACAGTCCTGGCCCTCTTTTGCCACAACCGACTTTGGGGACAGCCTTGCTTCATCCGCAGCAAACAGCCCTGCCCCCTCCCCTCCCAGATCTCCTTTGAGGGGGACGCGCTTGGCACAGGTGAGGAAGGGGACGCGCTCTTGGCACAGGTGAGGAAGGGGACGCGCGCTTGGCACAGGTGAGGAAGGGGACGCGCTTGGCACAGGTGAGGAAGGGGACGCGCTCTTGGCACAGGTGAGGAAGGGGACGCGCTCTTGGCACAGGTGAGGAAGGCGCTTGGCACAGGTGAGGAAGGGGACGCGCTCTTGGCACAGGTGATGAAGGGGACGCGCTCTTGGCACAGGTGAGGAAGGGGACGCGCTCTTGGCACAGGTGAGGAATGAGGGAAAGGAAAAAGAACAGTCCAGCCTGTAAGTACCATCCAGAATGATCGAGCAGAAAGGGAATAGGAAAGGAAAGACCAACCTGTGAGTGCCATCCAATACGATCAGGGAGAAAGAGAATAGGAAAAAAGAGACCAACCTGTAAGAGCCATCCAATATGATCAAGCAGAAAGGGAAAAGGAAAGGAAAGACCAGCCTGTTAGTGCCATCCAGTGTGATAAAGGAGAATAGAGAAAGAAAGGAAAGACAAACCTACAAGTGCCATCCTGAATGTTAAAAGACTGGACCCAGTATGATCAAGCAGGAAATGAAAGGAAGAGGCCAAATTACCAGTACCATCCAAATGAACAAAGACAAAAGGAAAAGAAGAGGTCAACTTGGCTTAGGTTCCGTTGAATATGATGAAGGAGCAAGCACTCTTTGTACCCCCACTTGAGGGCCCCTCAGGCACAAGACCATGACTGTGTGGTGTGGCCTCCTTTGTGTTCCTAGCTCCTTTCTAAAATGAGGCGGTTCTTGGGGGGAAGACACCAAAGTTATGCGTATATTAACAAGGATGTATTTGTTTCCACTCTGCAATAAAGGGGGAGGACATCAAAGTCATGCGTATATAAACAAGGATGTATTTGTTTCTATTCTGCAATAAAGGGGGAGGACATCAAAGTTATGCATATATAAACAAGGATGTATTTGTTTCTACTCTGCAATAAAGGGGGAGGACATCAAAGTTATGCGTATATTAACAAGGATGTATTTATTTCCACTCTGCAATAAAGGGGGAGGACATCAAAGTCATGCGTATATAAACAAGGATGAATTTGTTTCTACTCTGCAATAAAGGGGGAGGACATCAAAGTTATGCGTATATTAACAAGGATGTATTTATTTCCACTTTGCAATAAAGGGGGAGGACATCAAAGTCATGCGTATATAAACAAGGATGTATTGTTTCCACTCTGCAATTAAGGGAGGGTGTATCTCCTCGGGGTTAGGTGGTTTGAATGAGAGGTGAGAAGCTTATTTACAAGGTTAGTCAACAAAGGTGAGGAAATGGAGCTGGGGTTGAAAGAAGTGGAAGTAACTGGTTTGATCATCCCCCCTTTGGTTTTCACACCTGTGTTTGGTGAGATTTGCTGGTGGAGAACATAAACCGTAACCTGCGTTGTCCTCCTCATCATCATCAAACGTAAAGATCTAGGCCTGAGCAAACACAAAAAGGAAAACCTAGGCGTAGATGATCACGCTGCAAAGACAAAGTGTGTTCTGTCTGGCACTCAGCACGCAACCCTTACCCTCCTCCTATGCCCACTTTGTTGACCTCTGTGCTGCTCAGGCGTCTAGAAGGGAGCAGCTTGACGTTGGCCTAAAACCTCTCTCCGCACCACCAATTGCTATCAGGCAGCAGCAGCACCACCAGCAGCAGCAGCAGCAGCAAGGCCACCAACACCACCACCAGCACCAGCAGCAGCAGCAAGGCCAAGTACCCACACACCCTTCGAATTCCACCTCCCCATCACGCTCCGCAAGCCTCAAACACGGCCGCCCATCACACGACCACCATCAAGATACAGGGCATGAATTGACTAACAGTGAGAGCGCCCCACTCAGCATGCGGCACTCACCCACACAGCAAAGGCAGCACCCTCTGTCCCACTCCCACTCCGTCGGTCCCTTAGAGGGTGCCAAGGCAAGAGCACCAGGCAGCTTGCTCCTGGCTGAGCCCCCCCCCCCTCAATCCCAACGCCCAGTGACCAGTGATGCCACTGTCCTGCGTATGGTATCAGGGCTGCCGAGCGACCCCAGCATGGCCTCAAGACCACACAGCTCAGGTAAGCAGCTAGCATGGCCATAAGACCACAAAGCTCAGGTATGCAAGGCCCCATCATGGCCTCAAAACCACACAGCTCAGGTAAGCAGCCAGCATGGCCATAAGACCACAAAGCTCAGGTAAGCAAGGCCCCAGCATGGCCTCAAGACCACACAGCTCAAGTAAGCAGGCAGCATGGCCATAAGACCACAAAGCCCAGGTAAGCAAGGCCCCAGCATGGCCTCAAGACCACACAGCTCAGGTAAGCAAGACCCCAGCATGGCCTCAAGACCACACAGCTCAGGTAAGCAGCCAGAGTCAGGTCAGCAGAGTCAGGCAAGCAGCCAGAGTCAGGTAAGCAGAGTCAGGCAAGCAGCCAAAGTCAGGTAAGCAGCTGAGTGGCCCCAACATGGCCTCAATACCACACAGCTCAGGTAAGCAGCCAGAGATTAAGCAGAGTCCACGCAACTAGCTGCATCCTTGTTGACAGTTGATGGCAGCGTACTGCTAGGGTTGGCCAGAACCGTATATACACACCGTATATGACCGTGTATGTTTGGTGATGTACCTGCCAAAAATACCGTACATACACCGTATATATATGGTTCTGGCCAACCCTACACATGAAGCCATTTGAAGCCAGCTCCTGGTCCTCAGCTGATGGGCTTTGCAATGGTGCATGAGTAGGGTTGGCCAGAACCGAATATATACACCATACATGACCGTATATTTGGTGATTTCCTGCCAAATTAACCGTGTGTATATACGGTTCTGGCCAACCCTTCATATTACCTCTTGGTCATTCTCTGTCATGCACGAGCCCTCGTGCTTACACACACACGCACACACACACACACACACATACACTCTCACACACACACACACACACACACACACACACACACACACACAACACACACACATACACACACGCACACACACATACATACACACACACAAGCACACACACACTTGTGTCCATCCTAGCAGCTTGATCGCCCTGGCGCCTCGTGCATCCTTAACTTCACCGGATTATCACAGCATTTCACACACACACACACACACACACACACACACAGCATTGCGCCTTCACAGCATCAGATCTCGTGCAGCTCCATGCACTCTTGTGTGCATCCTTGCAGGTCGTGCCTGTGCGGGTGTGCGCTGCAGCCGCCATGGGTTTCCCCCCTCCACTGGCATGTCCATGCCAGGCATGCCGGATTGTTCTCCAAGGGGAAATATGCTGGGGGGTGTGCCAAGTGGTGCCATACAACAGAGTCATGATGAAAGCACGCACGTGAGTTTGTGAGGCCTATTGGGTTCTAAGGGTTAAAGAGGGTGCTCGTAGGGTGCATCAGTTGGTTTGGTTTTCTTTTGGGTAAACGGCGCGCAAAAGAGGGTTATTAGATATTTAGGCAGACTTGTGAGGGTTATGGGTGACTGTAAAGAAAAATGCTGTGTAGAAAATGTAAAAATAGGATGGGTTTGGGGTGATGTTACCGCTTGCGTATATAATCATCATCGCCGCTTGCGTATACCTAAATTCATTCACTTATATCATATATATACCCATTTAGTACAACTTGGTTGATTGTGGGGACCGGTAGGGTGGCACAAATGAAGGAGGCAGAGTCATATTCATAGTAACACATGCCAGGGTGCTGACAGTGCCTTTTCTGTGCGCGCACGCGTGTGTGTGTATGTGCGTGTGTGTGTGTGTGTGTGCGTGTGTGAGTGTGTGTGTGTGTGTGTGTGTGTGTGTGTGTGTGTTCCAACGCAGAGTGAGATCCTTTGGAGCAGGGTACGTATGCTTTCTTGTAAACGTGTACTGTGTAATGTATGCTGTCAGAGCTTTGTTTGTCTGTATGTGTGTATGTGTAGGGTCAGCTAGAACCGTATATATACACCGTATATGACCGTATCTTTGGTGATTCCCCTGCCAAAATACCGTATATACACCGTATATGTATGGTTTTGGCCAACCCTGTGTATGTGTGTTTGCGCAGGGTGAGGTCTTCAAGAGCAGGAGTACGTCCCCACTTTCTGGTGTCTGTACTTATGTGTGCTGACAGAGCCTCTTCTCTGTGTGACTGTGTGATTGCGCAGAGAGACGCCTTCAGGAGCAGGAGTGTGTCCCCGCTCCCTCATGACGGTGCTGCTTCAACACGGAGGAGCTCCAGTTTGCAGGGAAGCTTGAGTCGGAAACGAGGAGAGCAGACAATGGCAAGCTTGGCTCGCAATTCGGTACGGTTTGAGTAGCCAGTAGCCAGTGCTTTGTCAGCAAGCAAAAATGACTGTCTGTGTTTTACCTGCTAGTAAGCTTGGCTCATGATTCGGTGCGCCTGTGAGGTTGGCCGGAACCGTATATGACCGTATATTTGGTGGTTTCCCTGCCCAAAACACGTGTATACACCGTATAAATATGGCCAGCGTTATGTGTATGTGGTGGCTGGTGCTACGTTGGCCACATTAAAGTAGACGTCCTTTGTGTTGATGACCAACTTGGCTCGTGGATCAATGCTTAGTAGGGGTGGCTGGTGCTCTCCTGGCCAGGTTAAATGAATGTTACTGTCGTACGTTAAGAATAATACTGCGCCTTGAGAACATTTTTGGGGGGGGGGTGATCGATATAATTCTTGTAAATGTTTATTATACATAGTCTTCCAAATTTTGCAGAGGGTTTACAGATTTTTGGTTGGGGCGGTGGATTATTTTGTTTGAATATTTGAAAAGGGGGGTGGTGAGTACATGTACGTACAGTATAAAATCTCCTAGCTTGTGCAAAGCCAAGAACAAAATATGAACTGAATTTGCTCAAGATCATCACTTCACTTTGGAAGATTCATGTCTCTTGCGGTGCAAAGTCTACTTTAAACCCTTACAGTACGTTGTACCCATTGCCACATGCATATTGCATGCCTCACCCCAGTTTTCTTGCTGGTGTGTGAATCGTGGTAGTGCATATGAGCATAGGGCTGCTGGAGTGTGAATTGTGGTAGTGCGTATGAGTACTGGGTTGCGCATAAGCGCTGGGTCGCTAAAGTGTTATTTGTGGTAGTGCGTATTAGCACTGGGTTGTTGGATTGTGGACTGTGGTAGTGCGTATAAGCACTGGGTTGCTGGAGTGTGGACTGTGGTAGGGCGTATAAGCACTGGGTTGCTGGAGTGTGGACTGTGGTAGTGTGTGTAAGCACTGGGTTGCTGGAATGTGGACTGTGGTAGTGCATATGAGTACTGGGTTGCGCATAAGCGCTGGTTCGCTAAAGTGGTATTTGTGGTAGTGCGTATAAGCACTGGGTTGTTGGAGTGTGGACTGTGGTAGTGTGTATAAGCACTGGGTTGTTGGAGTGTGGACTGTGGTAGTGTGTATAAGCACTGGGTTGTTGGAGTATGGACTGTGGTCGGGCGTATAAGCACTGGGTTGCTGAGTGTGAGTTGTGGTAGGGCGTGTAAGCACTGGGTTGTTGGAGTATGGATTGTGGTAGTGCGTATAAGCACTGGGTTGCTGGATTGTGGACTGTGGTAGGGCGTATAAGCACTAGGTTGTTGGAGTGTGAATTGTGGTAGGGCGTGTAAGCACTGGGTTTCTGGAGTGTGGACTGTGGTAGATCGTATAAGCGTATAAGCACTGTGTTGCTGGAGTGTGGACTGTGGTAGGGCGTATAAGCACTAGGTTGCTGGAGCGTGGACTGTGGTAATGTGTGTAAGCACTGGGTTTCTGGAGTGACTGAAGTCAAGGCTGCAGCCGAATATCCTGGTAGTTTACCCGTGTGTGTGTGTGTGTGTTTGTGTGTGTGTGTATGTGTGTGTGTGTGTGTGTACCCGTGCACCTTTTGCCGAAGCTAGCAGTTGGCAGCAGATTGATTCTCTGGAGTGATGCAGTGCATATAAGCACTGGGTTTATATGCTGTACGATGTGAGCGTGCATGCTCTGAGCATTCCCTGCTAAAACTTCATACACCATACACATGTGCATACGTGCATACGTGCAAACATGGTTGTGATTGCCCCTTGGACACATCTGCTGAAATGTGGAAGGTAAACGCATTGAGTGATATAAAGTGCGGTGGCTGTGGGTCAGTGTGTGTGCTGGCTGTGTGATGGTTGTGCCTAACATATTATTAAATTTCTGGTATATCCAAGGTAGGTAGTGATTCAGGCTACAGCAGTTTTGGACGGCAGCTTTTCCTGTCCGTACGTTCCTTTCACACGTCAGTCTTCTTGCTTTTCTTAGGGCAGAAACTGCATCAGTGTTCTTGCTTTTCCCAGGGCAGAAACTGCATCAGTCTTCTTGCTTTTCCTAAGGCAGAATTGACGAACTGCTCACAGGCCGAGGATGAACAGATGCACACCCTCAGCATGTCATTTTTTTGGCCTATGAGTAGCCTGCCAATTCCAGACATTTTTTTTGAGAGCAAGAGGATCAAAATACAGTACTTTTCAGCAGTGCCGTTCAATTCCAACCCCTGCATTTACTCCATCAGTTGCAGTCAGCTTCTTCCAGTAATGAGAGCAAGTGAGATCCTGAGTGCACTGCTCACCAGCCCACTTCACAGCGCTGTTTGTTTTCAACCCCTGCCTTATACAGACCAGCCAGCTGGCCCACTTCACAGCGCTGTTTGTTTTCAACCCCTGCCTTATACAGACCAGCCAGCTGGCCCACTTCACAGCGCTGTTTGTTTTCAACCCCTGCCTTATACAGACCAGCCAGCTGGCCCACTTCACAGCGCTGCTTGTTTTCAACCCCTGCCTTATACAGACCAGCCGGCTGGCCCACTTCACAGCGCTGTTTGTTTTCAAATCCTGCCTTGTACAGACCATCCGGCTGGCCCACTTCACAGCGCTGTTTGTTTTCAACCCCTGCCTTATACAGACCAGCCAGCTGGCCCACTTCACAGCGCTGTTTGTTTTCAACCCCTGCCTAATACAGACCAGCCGGCTGGCATACTCAAAGGTGGACACAGAGGCCAACCAGCAGGAGCAACAGCTCGGTGCTGTGGATGAGTCTTTCCTTCCCTGGTGGCAGCGCCAACACAAGCAAAGTGCCCCGCCCAAGAAGCCCAACGCACGACAGCTGAAGGAGCTGCTCTTGTCACGTGATCAGGTCAGTGGCTGAGAGTGGTAATATTGCTGAGGCGGCCTAGGTACAAGCCTGGTTGCAATGACCAACACGCAGAATAGACAAAGGAGCTGAAGTCATCGTACGGTTAGGATGGTTGATTAAGAGCAGCAGAATTGAGGGTGAGGTGCTCAGGCGGTCCAGGCACAAGCCTGTTCAAAATGGCCTGCACCCAATTGATGAATGAGTTGCTCCTTTTGCGTAACTAGTTTTTAGACGAAGGTTTTCTAAGGATAAGATATAACGCATATGCAGTAGCATGCCTACATGATTAACCTTCTCCAAAACATTCGCCCCAGCAGTTTAGAGAGGATCTGCGTTGCGTGGCAGTGCTTGAGCTCACATTGCAGTCAGGGCCCGCACGCACACACAAACAAACACACACACACACACACACGTACACACATACATTCAAATACTCACACAGCAATGCACGAACAAACAATTACTTCTGCAGTTTGGAGAGGCCCTGCGTCGCGTAGCAGTGATCAAGTATGCGCGCATATCCTCTCCTACCGCTGCTTGGCGCATGCTCGTGGAACGTCACATCTTGCCTGTTTCCGAGGCCTGTGCCACCAAATATGACGTGTACTTGCAGGTGCGAATAAAGTGCACTTACAATTTATCATTTTATGTAATGTATGTTATCTGGTGGATCACACGTCTTGCCTGTTTTGAAGGCATGTGCTACCAACTTTGACTTGTACTCGCAGGTGCAAACACAGCGCACTTCCATTTGTTATGGCACATGTCCATATGTTAGATGCAGCATATATTGTGCAATTTCTAGTGGATCACCACGTCTTGCCTGTTTCCGAGGCATGTGCCACCAAGCATGTCCCGTACTTGCAGGCGCGAATAAAGTGGACTTACATCAAAATGATGTAGCGTATGTTTATATGGGTGCACCATGCAATGTGTATCGTCTAGTACCACCATATCTTGCCTGTTTCCGAGGCCTGTGCCAACAAGCAGGTGTGGTCCAACAAGTGCATGCAACACAGTATGCAGAATACGTGCTTCATCACCACACACAACACAGTGTTTCAAATAAACATGCTTCAGCACCACACACAACACAGTATGCAGTATACGTGTTTCAGCACAACACATAACAAGTGCATGCTTCACAGAGTATGCAGAATACGTGCAGGTGTGGTCCAAAGGGCATTTGAGTTTGCTGAAGCATGTATATAGAACACTAATTTATGTGTGGTACTGAAGTACGTATTTGAAACACTGTGTTGTGTGTGGTGCTGAAGCACGTTTTCTGCATACTGTGTTGCATGCACTTGTTACAATAATTTTGGTCCTTAGTGCATACATTGTAACAATACGCTACGTGCATCCTGACGCTTTGTCCATTGCTTGTTTCCCATGTGCACCGCAAACAGGACGTCACATGCTAAGAAAGGATGAGCGTGCTAAGAAAGAATGAGCGTGCTAAGAAAGAATGTGCATGCTAAGAAAGAATGTGCATGCTAAGAAGAATGTGCGTGCTAAGAAAGAATGTGCGTGCTAAGGAAAAATGTGCGTGCTAAGAAAGGATGTGCGTGCTAAGAAAAAATGTGTGTGCTAAGAAAGAATGTGCGTGCTAAGAAAGAATGTGCGTGTTAAAAAAAGATGAGCGTGCTAAGAAAGAATGTGTGTGCTAAGAAAGAATGTGTGTGCTAAGAAAATTGAGCGTGCTAAGAAAGAATGTGCGTGTTAAGAAAGAATGAGCGTGCTAAGAAAGAATGTGTGTGCTAAGAAAGAATGTGCGTGCTGAGAAAGAATGAGCGTGCTAAGAAAAATTGAGGTTTAGAAAAAATGTGCGTGCTAAGAAAGAATGTGCGTGCTAAGAAAAAATGTGTGTGCTAAGAAAGAATGTGCGTGCTAAGAAAATTGAGCGTGCCAAGAAAGAATGTGCGTGCTAAGAAAAAACGAGCTTGCTCAAAAAGATTGAGGCGTGCTCGAGCCCTTCGCTCCTCTTCACCTGAGCTTACAACCCTGTCTGTGACTGTCATTTGCTGGAGAGATTGTGCAGCAATAGGTAGCACCCACTTTCTGCTGCGCTTTGTAGCATCGTCTGTATGACGTCAACTCCGGCATGTCACTCATTTGAACTGTGAAACCTAACGTAGTGTCACGTGACTTAAGAACTGTGTCGCTAATCCTGTCTGCAGTCCTTGCTGGCACCGGGGACCATGGCGCTACTACTGGCTTGGGAGCCACATCTCAAGCAGGTGTGTGTGTGTGTGTGTGTTGTGTGTGTGTGTGCGTGTGTGTGTGTGTTTGTGTGTGTGTGTTTGCGCGTGTGTGTTGTGTGTGCGTGCGTGCGTGCGTGTGTGCGTGTGCGCTTGTGTGGTAATATTTGGGTATGTCGTGAGTATGGTTATGGGTGTGTTAAGATGCAAACTGATTGTTTTGGAGCAAATAGTTGATGTTTCGATTTTCTAGGCGTGTCATGGGTGCTTCTACAGGACATGCCATTAAAGCAAGAAATGCAGTGAAACAAGCACGCTCACGACACCACATGCTCATGCCTTGACCTACCCCAACTCTTTGACCTTCTTGGGCTTCAGGCACTTCTATACCATGTGAATGGGAAAAAAAACTCATCTGCACATACTTGCGCACATACACCCGTATGCACGTACACGCACTCACCTGCACCTGCCCCACTTCCAGCAGCTGTTCTCATAGTCGATTCTCGATACTCTATACACACTCAAACACCCCCACTTTCAGCAGCTGTTCTCATAGTCAATTCACGATACTCTATACACACACACAAATACTGTGCACTGCATCTGCCCCTTCTCCTGCAGCTCTTTTATGCCTACAGCCAAGACGCCCACGAGCTGCGCTCCTCTGCAGCCAGAACAGCTGCTGCCAAAGCCCAGCAGGAGCAGCAAAGGAAGCAGGCCACGCAGCGTGCACCGCACACACAGCACACACCGCACACACCGCAGCCACTACCACCAAAGCTGCCTGCATGGGCACGGGCGGCAGAAGGCAATGCGAGAGCTGAGCAGGAACAGGATAGGAGTGCGAGCTGGCTTGACAGTGGTAGACGACGCGTCAGCTATACACAGAAGGAGGAAGGTGGTGGTGTTGGTAGTGTTAGCCTGAAATCCAGCTCTCCCATGACCAGCATCAAGAAGAAAGGCGAGTCAGTCTCCACCGACTCCGGACTGCCAGAAATGGACAACTACCTTGGTGACGGAGCGTTCAGCAGTGTTGCAGGTAGGGGTGCTCCCATGAGCAGCCTGCTTGAAATGTCTAATAGGAATCACCCCACCAAGTGGCTTGGGGAGCCGTCGACTACATTCGCTAGCCTATTTGATAAGTGTGTGTGTGTATTGTTACTCACTTCATTGTGTGTTACACACACACATACACACACACTCACACACACACACACACACACAAAGCAGAAGCATGCAGCGTTGTTACAGGGGTGTGTGTGTGTGTGAGAATGAGTGCTGTATACTGGCTGGCATGGACTGAGTAGCGTGGTGGAAGTTCAGTCTGTTTAATTACATGTGTTTTGTTGTAAGCAAGAAGGGTTGGCCAAAACCGTACGGTAATTCTGGCAGGGAAATCATTAAATATACGGTCATATACTGTGTATATGTGTATGGCTCTGCCAAACTTTGCTGTGCATATGTGTATGGCTCTGGCAAACTTTACTGTGTTCATGTGTATGGCTCTACCAAACTTTTTACATACCGTAGGGACATGTACTCGTTCCGCACCCCTCAAAAAAAGAGTTATTTTTACCCTGTCCGCACCAATCCGCACCCCTCTCAATATATAA
>Ga0307947_1001058_pt1 | contig 21130 bp, 22 predicted proteins | sample OrgLakmetagen232_FD_201840 | JGI IMG/M metagenome (GOLD analysis project Ga0307947, IMG submission 201840) | Saline water microbial communities from Organic Lake, Antarctica - #232 | ecosystem: Environmental > Aquatic > Non-marine Saline and Alkaline > Saline | place: Antarctica: Organic Lake...
GCGTGCGTGCGTGCGTGTGTGTGTGTGTGTGTGTGTGTGTGTGTGTGTGTGTGTGTGTGTGTGTGTGTGTGTGTGTGTGTGTGTGTGTGTGAATGTGTGTGTGTGCCTTTACACATTGGACAAAAGATAGGTCAACGAGGTGATGAGCCAAGAGAGAGAGAGAGAGAGAGAGAGAGAGAGAGAGAGAGAGGGTTTGATGTATCTGCAAACCTCCAACACCGTTGGACTGTTGTAGAATTTCTGGAAATGTCTCTCTCGCATAGATACGCCAATGCCACGCCAATGCCAGTGCGCGTGCCACACGGCGATGCGGGTAAGAAGGGCCGGGCGTGCAGCAGGCATTCTCCTTGGTGACACGTACATGAAACCCTTATCCTGCTACCGTCTAAGGCTCCCTAGCACACGCACCCTGCGAAGCGCGTTGCAACTCCTGGCCGGCAAGACGATGGACTTTGACGAGGAGGAGCATTGTTCCCGGACCCCTTGGCGAGTGGCAGTTCCCTTGAGCATTGTCCGCACGGATTTGCTTCTTCAAATTTGATTATGGGTGTTGTGCGCTTTAAATATGTATAATTGGGATTGGGCAGGAGGTTCTTTTTGTGATTATTTTGTCCACTAACCGAAACCCGTGTTCGGTCCGAGTTTATATTCTTTATTATTCTGAACCGGATCAAAACGAATTAGCTAGAGAGGGGATGAACAAAAATCAACAGTGCAAGAGGCCTTTTAAGGCCCCCTCATTTGTCAAGGACAGGGACAGCAAGCAGCAGAAAACAAGCCCCGCAGTATCTGCTGCTCCTGATGCTGTAGCTGCTGTAGCTCCGGGTGGAAAGGAGAATGCAAGTACCACAGATGTTAATCTCATGCATCTGTCAGCAGCTGAAATTTTTGATCCATGTTTGATCGACGACAGGAGGCATCCCAGAAACCAGCTGCTCCATCACCTGCTCTCGCAAGGCAACAGTCCTCCGTCACAGATGAGGAGCAATACTGCAAGGTCCTCTACATCAAGAGAGAAGTGTTTTCGAAGGTATTTTTGTGTCTCTTCAGGAAACATGAACGTTTAACGCCTGCTCCATTTTTCCAAGCATGCCTAGTATTCCATATTACTGAAGAGAGGCACATCACCGTTCGTTTTTTGGTTGCCAGCGTATGGCTACAAAAGCCTGGAACGACGGAATTATCTCCAAGGCTGGAACAAGCGTCGTCCTTTATTGCTTGGTACGCAAACAAAGGCTCTTGTTCCCATGTGCGTGCTCATGCAAGGTCCGACAGCTGTGAGAATGTAGGTCAGAGTTGCACACTAACAAACTGCACCAAGGTATACAAAAGGCGGAATGTCCAACTCTCAAATTTGTCCTGGTCTTACCGTACATGTTGTGTGCGCTTACCGATGTAGTCAACAGGAAAGGTAGTCAGCCAGGGCAAAGCAAAGGAGGCCACTGAGAAGCAGCTATTGGGCAGTGCTGCTCTGTCATACAAAGATCGGCAGAAGCTGATGCAGGTGGGTAAAAATTCCATATACCTTTTCAAACCTACCTCAGCCGGCTCATAGAGCCGGTTCGTGTGCGCCCTTTAAGAACTTAATATAGCCCAAATGCTGCTAATTGAATAGGTGTATCATTGCACTATCTGTGTTGTATCTCAAAATCGTTATTTGTGCAAAGAGAAGTCATGAAGCTGGATTGTCCAATCTACAACAGACCATGCAGTACCTTTTCTGTTGTTGCTGTACAAAGCGTGGCTCCTCTTTGTTGGCTTTGGGCACGGTTGGCCGCCTCTGTTCTATCTTTTCAAATGCCCAATGTCCAAACTTTTAAATTTAGTCACTGCCGGCAACACGCAGAGCAAAGGGAAGTGCAAGGGGGGCGAGGAGGAAGATGAGGAAGAGGAAGAGGAGGAGAAGGGCCTGCTGCTCCTGAACACGATGGTCATAGAGAGAGAGTCGGAGGTCCCCTCTGAGCAGTTCAGGTAGGGGCATGAGTGGTCGATGTTTAATGGTCCCTGCAGCACATCAGGCAGGGGCTCAGCTTGAGTCATCTGTGTTTTTACTCAAAGGGTGAAGGCTTACACAAGGAAAATGCAGAGTACGCTGCATGAATGCACACCTGCTGCGTGCCAACGACGTTGACCTCTTCTCTTTGTCTATGTGCTGCGCCGGTTATTTGCATAGATATAGTGTGATGCTACGATACAACTTACCGTTAAGAGTTAAGAGCAGAAAGGAAGAATGTATACGTCCAATACATAAGTGCATGAGTGTGCTAAGATGTAATAGAAGCACTAGGTTTATGGACCATATTTCAGGGATAGTACAGGAGGCGTAAAAAAATATGACTGGATAGTATATATTCAGAGACTTTTTGTCGAAGAAGAGAAAGGTGTGTGTCATAGCAGGATGAGATGAAAAGCATCGAGAGAGGCTAATAACTTTAAGATTGGGAGTTTCCCTTTCCCATCCAGTCAGTCGGGGTCTAACAGAGAAGAGGCGGTGCCCATTTATCAATAACTGCGTCATAATTTTGATTGTGCAGATTTTTAGACTATAATTTGATTGTGCAGACTTTTAGACTAATGCCATTCTGTGTTTGGGCTTGCTGCAGGTCTGCTCTGCTTACCACGCAAATAACGACAAAGCAAGTCTCAAAGTGTATCATTGGAAGAAGACTTTGGATTAGTGCCATTTTGTGGTTGGGCTTGCTGCAGGTCTGCTCTGCTAACCACGCAAATAACGACAAAGCAGGTCTCAAAGTGTATCGCCCTTAACCAATCCATGTAGCGTTTCCTTGTTTGATGCCCGCAGGAGTGGCGCGTGTTTCAGTACCCCAACCATTACTGCAGCTGCGATAGCCAACAGCAAGTCAGGGCATCAGACAAATCGGGGGTTTCAGGTGTGTATATGTTAGTGTGTATGTGTATGCCCTAACTTAACTTGTCACTATGTAAGGCCCCGAGGGGAATTTCACACCAGCCCTATACCGAGGCTTGCAAATCAGGACATTGATCAAGATATCGCTTAACTGAAATGAACAACAGTCTAGCAATGAACAGTCTAGAAATGAACATTAGCCAGCTGTACATATGGCCATTCAAGGCCCTCTCATTTCTAATTAGGCACAGCAAGCAGCAGAAAGCAAGCCACTGGCACCTCAGCTGCTAGGGCACTGCTGCAACTATTTTTCTCAGGACAAAGAAAGAGCGCTGCAGCGCCTCCTGCACGAAGGAGATGTTTTGGTCTGAGACGCCAAACCGGACAACCGCAGAGTACATTACAATGTTATGTGCCCACAAGAGGACTTGCGCCAGCCTCCTTTGAGCAAGCTTGGCTGCGCCAGAAAGTCGCATCTAAGCGCACCACTTTTTTCAGACTCTACTGTAATATCAGCTCCATCATTAACCTGAATGGCCATCTTGTGGCTCGCGCACGGGTACTGTACCATACAAACACTTGCAGCTTGCCCCAATAAGTATGATCAAGCTCTTCTAGTGCTTTGAGTGAGCTCAAGGTCCTGCTACTGCCCAGAGGAGGACGCGCCCAGAGATCATTGTGTGCCAGTTACTGCTTTACCTTACGCCTGTTCATTTTGCTGCTCAAGGTGCTTCCGTATGCCTGTTCATTTTGCCACCTGCTCATGGTGTTCCCATACGCCTGATCATTTCGCCACCTGCTCATGGTGTTTCCCGTGTGTAGGTGCCTTCCATGGTGGGCCGCCCTGCAAAGCAACCCCTCAGGTATGCTCGACCTCCAGCTCTTTTTTCTCTAGGTACCTGCCTTCCCATTGTGCTAGTTTTTCGCACAAAGGGAAAAGTAGAACAATTGCTCTCGCAGTTGTTGTCTCAGATTTCTAACCTTGCATGAATTAGGGACAAGGCACAAATTGCACAGCAACGTCACGCGGGGCAGACATTTAAGAAGCGTGAATGGAGGTACCTGGCAGACAGGACTCGCAGAGCAAAAGTGGCACAGTGGTGTTTAGAGCCCGTTGTTGAGCACGCCTCAAGCCCACCAGTGCATCATCGTTTCAACATCGTCGTTTCTTGGTCACCGTTACGCAGGCCAGTTGGTGCCAAGCCCCTCCACGACATCACTCAGCCTGGTGCGTGACGCGTGTGTATTTAAATATTATGTGTCGCACCCAAATGTTATTTGTTCTGGTGTCACTTCACCCTACCTCCTTCTTTGTTCACCGCGCTTGTGCACTCAAGTATTATGTGTCGCACCCAAAGATCTGGTGTCTGTTCACCCTCATCATCTCCATGCTCATACTGTCATCTTCTTGGCAAACAAATCGCTGTCAAATAAATGCCAGGCACCACCATCTTGAATGAGGCACAATGGCAGCAGGGCTCAGGCAAGCTGCCCGATGGCCGGCCTGTGGTCGCGGTGAGCATTGATCCACATCTTCAGCGCCAGCTCAGGCCTCATCAGGTGAGAACAGGGTTGCACAGATTCAACCACGGCTTGAAACCCGAACATTGACCACAACTTTCTGTGTGCGATCTCACGTGTGCAGGTGGACGTGCTGCGTCAGCATTGCCTAAGTCTCCTTCCTCGCTTCCAGTCCAGCGCAGTCAACTGGCCATTCCACTTTTGTGATCCCACAATTGCAGGTGGCTTAGCTGAGAGCCCTCTGACGGAGGCCAGCAATGAACAGCATAGGCAGTCTGTCTAACCTTCACTTAGCACCCTTCACCTAGCACCCTTCACCATGTGTTGCTTTCTGTACGTGTGCTAAGAGCCTTAAGCTTCTCCGCGCGAGTAGCAACAGACTTTCCTGCACCAGAGGCAGTGTGATTCAGGCAACGAGCAAGAGAATGTACCGCCATCGATTTCACATGCATCCATTTGTCCTCTAAGTTGCAGGTGGAGTCCACGAACGACCCTGAGACCAGCATACATCTCATACGCACTCCACTTTCTCTTTTTTGCTTGCAGGTGGAGGGCGTGAAGTTCATGTACGAGTGTGTTATGGGCTTGAAGAACAAGGGCTACCAGGTGAGTGCAAACAAGCCTAGATCATCCATATCTCCCCACCCACCTCACCAATCCGGGACCTGAAAGTTGCGCTGGATAGCTCAATTATTTCTTCACATGTCTACAAAGAATGCAGGCAAAAAGACTCAATGGGTGGTCCGCCCAGTGCCCCTGCCCCAATTGACATTGCAGCATTGTTATATAACATTTATAATGCTTGTATCCTGAAGCAGAGGTCGATCAGGGCAACTTTAGAAATGCACATTTTCCCTGCCAAAGTGGGTGCAAAATACGCACTGGGCCCACGCAGTCCCCCAGAATGCCAAATTTCCAGAAAATGTCAAGGGGAAAATGTAAAAACAAGTATCTTGCATTCAGATGAGGTATAAGGGCCTTGATTGGGTGGACAGCTTATTGGCATTGTCTGGGGTGACTTCGGCGTGGGGACAACCAGTATAATCTACTGACCCACACACACACACACACACACACACACACACACACACTCACAAATCCTTATCTTTGTTGCATGTTCATGACGTTGCCAACTTGTGTGAGCGCTATCTTGCCTATCTCCTGTGCAGCCTTTTACTGATATAATAACGCGCACACACAGTAACGCACATGCACGTGCACATACAATGACACTGATCACACACACACTGATACACAGGGATGCGTGCTGGCAGACGAGATGGGCCTGGGAAAGACCTTGCAGGTGGGGTTTTTAGGGATCAAAGCAATGCTTCACACACATACATTTCATCACACGCGCACAAACATGTACGGTGTATTTTAAACACCCTGAATAATTTTAAAGCAGTTCCGGGAGACCCTGAAACATTTTACAGGCTGTTCCAGGTCTACTCAAATAATTTGGGTGCCCAACCTCACACCCTGTATACACGCATGTACACAAACACTTTCTTTCCTGTACCCTGCAATTAGTACGCACCATGATCTTATTTAAAACACATATATACCAACGCATCTTTACCATCGGCATCTGCCTAACATACAGCTGTTTCCAGAACAATCCTCTGCAAAACTTCCCCCTTTGATCTCCCACTATCACTGTTTGCATCTCGCTTTCTGCTTTGCTGCATATTTATAGGAGTACTATTCTTATAAGCGTGAAATTGGCTTCCGCTTTTCGCATTGCTGCACAGTGAGAGTTCAGCTTCCTCTACCTTGAAATGCAGATGGTCTCCATCCGTCACTGTTATATCTCGCTGTTTGCAACGCTGCATTCCTATAAGTGAGTATTTTCAGAAGAGTGAGAATGGCTTCCTCTACCTTGGAATGCAGATGCTGACCCTCATCTGGACTTTGCTTCGCCAAGGACCAGATGGAAAGCCAGTCGCTAACAAGGTGCGTCTTACCTGAATACTGAGTATAGTGTGCCCCAGGTCATACAATTACGTCTTACCTGAATATTGAGTATAGTCTGCCCCAGGTCATATAATTCGAGCACTCCTTCAAAAGTGTCTGCGTGACGCTCACCCCCGGATCAAATGTACAGGCTGGAATGTGCTTACAAGTAGGCAAGCACATACACACATAAACACGGATACACACACAATCAGGTGCTGGTGGTAACGCCAGCCACACTTTGTGCAAATTGGGAGAAGGAGGCACGGAGATGGCTGGGGATTGAGCGTCTGCAGGTGAGGCACCCAACAAAAGGCGACAAGAAAGGAGGATGTTCTAAGGAAGTGGCTCCTTTTCCCTAATTAATGTGGGGAGTGGTTTTCCACTGCCTGCGTAGTTTTTTTTTCTGTCGGCAAGGAATGCAAGGGGGAAAAGGGCGGTGTGTACTGTTGACAGATACGAGGGGTTGTTCAAGTAAGTTACTACTGAACCCTGAAGGGCATCACCCCGAGACGTTGCACACAGTGCTGTCAACCTGAGATGCCATCAGTTATTAGTTTGCATGCCTTCATGAACATGACGTACCTCTTGAGCTTTTTACCACCTCTGTTTCAGCTACCTGTTTTTTGACCCACGTCCACATTGCCTCTTTAGCTGAGATAACTGCAATGTGCCTCCATCTCACGACTTCTTGGCTATGCACCACCTCTGTTTCAGCCAATTTATGTCGACCCACGTCCACCTTGCCTTGGAATGCCAGGTGTTCATGCTCATGCAGCAGCAGCAAGATGCACAGAATGTCCTGCAGTTCAAGCATGGCAACGTGGAGAAGATGTGCGTGACCAGCTACGAAACCATTCGCAAGCACAGCGCGAGTCTGGTGGGAACATTTGACTTGATGGTGTGCGACGAAGGTCACAGGCAAGTGTGTCAGCTTGCTAGAGGTGGCTGCGTGGTTAGTTGGAAGCATGCAATGCCATTTCTGTGTGTTGGTATTTGTGCGACGAAGGGCACAGGCAAGTGTGTCAGCTTGGTAGAGGTGGCCTCGTGAGTTGGTTGAGGCATGTGTTTCTGTGTGCTTGTTTGGTAGAAATGGCTGCGTGATTAGGTGGAAGCCCATGTCCCTGTGTGCTTGCATGTGTATTTGTGTGTGTGTGTGTGTGTGTGTGAGCATGGGTGTATAAAAGTAAGATATGAGGGCCATTTTTGCAAGATTCAGAAGGATGAGCAGAGAGGGAAGTGCGTGAGACAACCTGTTTTAGAAATTTTCCCCATCTCTGGTTTGGCCTCACTACCTCCCATTTCAAATTAGACACTCCCTGTCTGCAATGGCAGGTATTTGTATGATTTGGAATCATTTCTGGCTCTAATCAGTGAAGGCAACAGGGCCCTTCATACACACATCTCTTTATAGTACCCACACTCAATGCCTCAATCATCTGTCTCATCAGGCTTGAGCCCACGGGGAGGAAAACGCGCTGATTGATGCAGCTATAGCCTTGTGTGTAGCCTGCACCCACAACTTATTTATCTGCTTGACAGAGGTCAAGTCTGTGGGGATGAGTGAGACCTGCACTTACGACCTTTTACCTTTCCATCAGAACAACAGGCTTGAGTCTGTGGGGTTACGACCTTTTACCTTTTCGTCAGAACAACAGGCTTGAGTCTGTGGGGAAGCGCAACCAAGGGTGGCTACGAGACCATTAAAACGCAACCAAGGGTGGCTACGAGACCATTAAAGCGCAACTAAGCGTGTCTACGACACCATTAAAACGCAACCAAGGGTAGCTACGAGACCACTAGAGCGCAACCAAGGGTGGCTACAAGACCATAAAAACGCAAATCCCAACATGTCAGCCTCATTTATACCGAGATCTTTCAATTGCTTGTTTCATCAGGCTCAAGTCTGTGGGGGGCAATGCAACGACTGCTGCTCTCCAGGAGCTCAACTGCCCGCGTCGGGTCCTGCTGACTGGCACCCCCGTAAGTTGAAACAAAGTAGGTTAGTCTGAATCACCATCCGTGACTTGCTGCCTGGCACCCCTGTAGGTTGACCCCTGTAGGTTAAAACAAAGTAGCTTAATTTGAATCACCATCTGTGACTTGCTCATTGGCATCCCTGTAGGTTGAAACAAAGCAGATTTGTTTAAATCACCGTCCGTGACTTGCTGACTGGCACCCCTGTAGGTTGAAATGAAGTAGATTAATTAAATCACCATTCGTGACTTACCGACCGCGCTTCAAATCGCTGCTGTGTCTTGCTGATGGGCACTTTGGCTCAAACTACAAGGCCTCAAACTTGCCCCTGCGTTTCATTGACATGCACCTTGGTACAAACAGCAACGTGCTGGAACAAGCCTGCCATCTGTAAGTTATCTATCTGTAAGATATCTACTGTTCTGATCTTACAGTACCCCTTATCTACTGACCTGATCTTACTGACTGGTCTCCCTTGTCGACTGCCCTGATCTTACCAACTGGTTGCCCCTGTGATATACAGTAGGTATACAATAAAGAAACGAGTAGAATAAGGGCTTTTCATCAGCAACCTCGTCGCCTTCGCCTCTCGCCCTTTTCTTGCACAGGTGCAGAACAATCTCCAGGAGTTCTTTGCCTTGCTTTCCTTCATCGCGCCAGAGCTGCTTGGCACTCCCCAGACCTTCAAGCGGGTGCGTACGGTGTACCTTGTGCTGCCACAGTTTGCTACAATATTGTTGTGAAATTCAGACTATCTACAGAGGGAAATGGATAAACGGAGAACTAAGGGGCACCAGAAAGACTCATAACTGCTAGTTACTTGGACTTCAATAAATACGGCCCCCCTTTCATACTTCAACCATAGTCCACTGCTCATTTCCATCTCCCTTCATGAACACACGGAGTAGTGACACACACACACACACAAAGACACTGTGTCATACATCACATTATAAAGCTCGCACACTTCATTTCAACGCAAAACAGCATTCTGTGTGTTTGTGTGCACTGCCTCTGCTCACTGCCTGCATATTAAAAGGCAAAGCAAAACCCCAGCAACTTGCAAATGCTCACAATGCGTTGCTTGGCCCCACTCCTCAGGTGTACGCTGACCCTATTTCTAAGTCACAAGACCGTAGCGCAGCCAAGGATGACGAAGAGCTGGGGAGCGCACGTGCAGCGTGAGCAATTGATATTTGTACTACTACCGACTAATACACGCTTGTATTTATCGCCCCCCTGTTTGTTTTGAGATCGATACATGGTCGTTGCCCTGCCTGAAATGCAAAAAGAACTGACAAAACGGCTGATCATCTTACCAAAACGTTGGGTACCGCCCCCCGTTGTGCTGGTGTCAGTGTCCCAGCTTGTGTCAACTGCGTGTCTGAGAGTTTCCAATATTGTTAGCGTTATGCTGAGGGTACATGCGCTGCCTGCATGCTGAGATGACAGTGCAGTATAGAAATACTGTACCAACCACCAGTGGTAACTCATCAGTCTAGCTCTGGAGCTGTTGAAGTCTTCCTAGATGTGCAACAATGCATTCTAGTGTTGACATTTCAACGCTTTCCTTTTATCACTCTATGCAGTCAAATAAGAAAAAGATTAAATGCGCTCCTACTCAGCTAGTGAAACCACTTCCCTCGGTAATGGCGGAAAACCATTAAGCTTGAGTGCGAGTTGGCAAGCCTTTTGCGTCCCTCACCTGGCTACCTGAATTCTTCATGGATTGCTCTGTAGCAGAACTGTTGCATACTGGCAAGTCCTGTACTGTGCTTGGTGTGATCTGGCAAGCCCTGTCCTGTGCTTGGTGTGATCTGATCTGGCAAGCCCTGTACTGTGCTACTGTGCTTGGTCTATGTGATCTGCCTGTGCCACCCTGACTTCCCACGTACTGCCTCTTGCAGTGAGCTCAACCGCAAGGTGGCGAGCTTTTTGCTGCGACGCACGCAAGCTGTGCTTGCACGCCATTTACCACCGCTCAGCAACCTCATCCTGTTCTGCAAGCTCACGCCCATCCAAGTAAGAGAAGCAGGCCATTCACGCGTTGATGCTCACTCTCACGCGTTGACGCTCACTCGTGTTTTATGTTCTCACATATGTTGATGTTGAGACGCGGTCTACAGTGTGAGAGAAACTGCTGCAACGCAGTGTACACAATATGCCAAAGCTGTACAGCTTTTGCATATTGCAGCATTTCCCCTCATAAAGTTGTAGTGACTCGAGACCATTCTATCTTATGAAGTTGTAGTGACCATTCTATGTCATGCAGTTGTAGTGACCATTCTATCTTATGAAGTTGTAGTGACTCAAGACCATTCTATCCTTGTGCAAAAGCAAGAGCGCTGCTGCTGGAATACCTGTTGCTAATAGTAACAGTGAAGCTGAAGTATGCCCTATGCGCCAATGCTTGCAAGGGTGATTAAAAAACACTGTTGCCACACACACACACACACACACACACACACACCAGTCAATTTTAATCAAGATTTGATTACTCATCATTCCAAGCATATTCGCCCATTATCAGACACATATTTACGCCTAATTTTCTACAATGAGCGTAGGCTGTGCTGTAATGTGAGCACCCAGGAATAAGGTATAGGGGGTGCAGCTGGTTACGTAATTGCTTGACAGAGGAGGATTTGTAAAGGTTACACACTTTGCGCTCATCGCATCGCTCCAAAGCTGATTAACTACAAGTGCGCTCACACATTCACACGTGTTGGTGTGTTTGTGTATGTGCATAGGAGGTGGCTTACAAGGAGACGCTCAGGAACATCATGCCTGCTGTGTGCTCCACAGGAGCTGCAGATAACTCTTTGGCAGCTATCTCAGGTGACCTGTACAAGTATGGTGTACGGTACACACTATGCTCCAATGGGTGCTTTCCAATGGGTGCTTCACAGGCATGTGGCCCCAGCCGTGATACTGAACTTAAGCATTCCTACACTGCCTCAATGACAACATATGTATAAGATAGGCCATAGATGCATACATGTAAATTGTAAGACATGTCTGTAGCAGGGCACTGTCCTATGTATGTTGTCTAAATGGAATGTTCTTGGGCAGGAAATTGCTAAGAGTCAGTTGTTTATAACGAATTCATCCAACCATTTATAGCCATAGTGCTTGAACACGATGGATTCATTTCATGCTACGCATCTTGTATACATCCCAAAACACAGACAGCATTGAGCAAACAGGATGTCGCCTTAAAAGCTGCTGTTCTTACAGCGCCCTCAAGACGATCTAGGCACTCTCAGTACGCTTGTGCAGTCCTCAAAAAGCTCTGTAACCATACACACACACGCACACACACACACACACCCCACAAACACACATACACACATGGGGTGTTTAGCGTGTGTGACGTGTGATGTACACACCACTCTTTATGGGCACTTGCAGTCCTCAAGAAAAGTTGCAACCATCTAGACATAAGACACACACAAATACACACACACGAATGCATACAGCACTTCTATGCACGTTTGCAGTCCTGAAGAAATGCTGCAACCACCCACAGCTGCTGGCAAGTGCGGCTTTTGCTGATGAAGAAGAAATTGGTGGGTACTTGCGCACCTTTGTTGTTGCTTATGAGCTTGGTCAGAGCTTCTATAGTTTTATGTGGACCCTGCTATACTTCCAGATAGGCTTAAGACCCCTTCTATACCTGGTTTTTATACGTACCAGGTATGGTTAAAAATGTTCATTGTATAGCTTTGCAACAAGCTAGCAACCGCGTAAGAAATATGAGCGAGCTTGCTAGCGATATGCGTTTTTGTTAACACAGTCCTTGTTGTGATCAAATGGTACTGCTTATATTAAATGTCAACATAAGTTTGGGCACATCCTGTGCTCCTTTAATCAATTAAGCAAAGAAAAGACAATTCATGCACACACACATATACACATATACAGATATATACACGCATGTGCAGAAGCTGCAGGTACAAACAAGCAGGGCAGCAGTAAGCAGCATTTGTGGGTGGAGGATAGGAGAGACACACACATTTACATACACACACATGCAGAAGCTGCTTCTATCAACAAGTCAGGCAGCAGTAAGCAGCGTGTGTGGGTGCCACAGGGTCTGGGCCTCGGTCAGGGGGACGTGAATGCCTCAGGTAGGTTCGGCTTTCATTCTGTTAGTCGACCAAAACTGAAGTCCAGACAGCTGCATTGCTTACAATTCAAACAACATTATAAGGCATGTTGCAAATTGTGAGAACTCCATTGTACGTAACAATCCTGTGATCATGTACACAGGCAAGATGGCCGTGCTGGGTGGCTTGCTCACCGCAATCATTGCTGCGGGCGATCGAGCGGTCGTCGTCTCTGGCTCTACCCAGGCCCTGGACTGCATCGACAACCTAGTTTTAACCCCAAGGGGGTGAGTGCGCTTTTGACGTTGACGCTAAAACACAGCAGCGTGCAAGGGATTTAGCAGCGTGCAGTTAGAAAGGTTCCTACTTGGTTGGGCTTGCGTGAGCACCTGCGCGGGCCTGAATGGTGAGGGGACTGCACACAGCAGCACCCACACCCACGTGTACGTGATCGAATCAAACCGTCAAGCCGACACACATGAGTTGCTGGTGAGAAATGTTGTGCAGCACGTCCTGTTTAAATCGGTGATGTAAGAGCCGCTTATTATGGCACGGGTGCACCAACAAGCTGCTCCAGTTGTAGGACCCTAGAGGGTGCAGTGACAGCTTCCTGTAGCGATGGGGTCAAAAGTTGTGCTTTGAGTCAGATTATACAGACGCGAAGGCTGTTGTTGTTGTGCTGTGCTTTAGGCTGCAGCACAAGGAGCAGCCCACCACCCATATCTGAGCATTGTAAAGCACAGTCACAAAAGCAGGGACAGCGGCTGAGTATCGTCATTCTTTGCGCCACGCAGCTGAGTATTGTCATTCTTTGCACCACGCAGCTGAGTATCGTCATTCTTTGCAGCACGCAGCTCCAGCCTGCTGCAAAATAATTTGTCCACTTTGCTCTCTGTTTGCTTGTGTATAACCCTAAGATTATTAGTTAGAACAAAGTGCCTGCTCGTCAGCTGTCTAAGGGCATAACTTTTCTGTTTCACTACTGCTTTGTGTGTCGGTCTGATATTGACGCATACCCAAATTTGTCCGTGGAGTGCGGGCCATGCACTATACACACACACGCACACGCACACACACACATGCACACACACACACATGCACACACATACACTTCGCACATCCCTTGCGTTCCACAAACCTTATACCTTTCCACAAACCTTATACAAGTGTCCACACATTTCTCACTTGACACGTTGTATAGGCCTTATACCATCCGTACTCATCATTCTTGCTCTAAAATTAGCAGAGGGGGGACACTGGGCAAAAGCCAAAACATGCTCCTTTTTGCATGAAAGGTGCAACTACTCACACGTCACTTCATCAAATTGGACCCAACCTAGCTTCAAACTGATGCTGACTTTATAAGCTACCCGAGCATGTGCTCAGATTTAGACAAATCGCCCTGTGTACAGAACGACAGGACTAAAAGCACACGTCGTGCACCTGTACCCTAGATGGGTGCTTTCCAGGGGGAATGGCACATTAATTTGCATATCTCGCCAACCACTTGCTCTGTTTGCTCTGTTGTTTTTGCAATGATCTTAATTTATTATGAGGACTTCAAAACACTATGAATCACCGGGTTTGGTACGCTGGCTGGTCAGATACAGCATATGGCTGCTCAAAAAGTAGGGTTCACGCCGCGGCCGATTAGGTATGGGCCCCGTAACTTGCAGGTGTCAAGCTTAACTACTTTGATATCAAGCTTAAGTGCATATCAGAGCTGAGCTTGAAACGTGCCAGTTACGGGGCCCATACCCTGGGAGCATGCCAAAACCATACCCATTCTGGGCCTTAGTGTCCCCCCTCTGTTAAAATTAGTATGGTTAAAATATCACTGGTAAGCCTGGTCCTAAATCCCAAGGCATTAGGCCACATACCATGAACCTTGTACTGAACATGCATGCGTGTGCACAGGCTTTCAGTCAAGAGGATAGACGGGTCTGTTGGTGTTGATGAGCGGCAAAGCAGCGTGGACTCCTTTAATGCAGGACACGGGCAGGTAACCAACCGTATGCACGTTGCTTATGCAAGTGACCCTGTTTCTTTGCTGACAAGATGATGTACCTAGATACGTTGGTGTACTGTTTGGCACCTAAGGGTTCTACTGTGGCTATCACACACACACACACACACACACATACACACACACACTCACATACACACACAAACACGCACACACTGTTTGGCACGCATGTGATATTAATACACCTATTCTGACACTCTCACACACAAGCACACACGCACACAGCTATTCTCACACTCTCACACACAAGCACACACGCACAACACAAGCTGCATTTTGAAATAAGTGAATGATATTAAAATGACCGAGGGTAATACCTTTAAAACAGGTCTTCCTTCTTTCCACGCGTGCTGGTGGTGCTGGGCTGAATCTGATTGGCGCCAACCACCTGATCCTGTATGACAGTGACTGGAATCCTGCAGGTAACAGTTGTATGAGGGTGAGTTGTCACCAATCAAGTCACATGCAGATCGCCGTTTATAACCGCTGATGTATTGCCTCAGGTATGAGAGTGAGCTATCACCAACCAAGTCACATGCAGATCACCGTTCTACCTAATTCTGGCCCTGAACCCTATAAGTAGGGTTGGCCAGAACCATATATATACGGTGTGTACCGTAGGGACATGTACTTGTTCCGCACCCCTCAAAAAAAGAGTTATTTTTACCCTGTCCGCACCAATCCGCACCCCTCTCAATATATAATTTAGTGCTTGCCGCACCAATCCGCAGGGGCAAAATGCCCTCAGAACCGCACCAAGGGACTCAGAGGTGCATTCCATAACACATTAACATAGTTTTTGTCCAAGTGCACTGAGAAATATTAAACTAAGTCTGGTTCTGCTGAACTCTGTCATCCATTGTATATTGTACATCAACTGGCACTAGTTTTGTCTTCTAGTCTTTTTTAACTCAAGTATCATCACCATCTGCTTCCCCATCCCTCTCCTCATTGCCCCCCTCTTCACTGCCCCCCTCCTCACTCCCCTCTGAGCAACACCTGTGCAGCCAGCCGGCACCAAGATGATGTGCACAAATGGGAACCGCTTCTTCAGCCAGTCTCGGAACTCAGCAGCGATGTGCACCTTGCAGGCCCGCAGGGGCTCTCGGGGGCTCTTTCCCACTCATGACCCGTCAAAAACTCAAAAGTTATTATTTAAATTCAATTCGCACCAATCCGCACCCCCTCAACTATTTATATATTTCAGGGGGTGTGAGCTCGCCGCACCCCCCAAAAACAATATTTTTGCGGCGTGATATATTGTTCGTACGGTATACGGTATTTTTGGCAGGGAAATCACCAAATATACGGTCATATACGGTGTATATATACAATTCTGGCCAACCCTACCTATAAGTAATCGTTGTTCTACGCGTTGCGGTATTGTCTGATGCAGTGCGATGCTGCCTCATACTGTTGCCTGCCGTTTCATCCTTTGCATCATTTTAACTCTGAGTTGCTGCAACTCATACAACTTAGACTTTAACAGCACCACCCACTTGCGCTTGATCATTGCATCGCTTTCCAGCGCCTTGTCCTGACACACTTCCTGTATGGTGCACGTTCAAAAGGTAGCTGGTTTGAGAGAGGATCCAAGCAGGTAACAGGTAATCAAAGCATCTAGCTACCCATGCTTGCTTGCAGCTGACAAGCAGGCAATGGGTCGGATCTGGCGTGATGGGCAGAAGAAGGCATGCACCGTGTGGCGGCTGCTCACAACAGGTACTCAGCCTTTCTTCATTGATGTGGGGAACGGCCTCAATGCCTGCGTGGTTTTTGTCTCTCTGCTAAAATGTAGTGGAGGCAATACAAGGTAGCAACGGACAGAACATGCTGTCATTTCTAGCGCAGCTCAAATGATTCGGCAGCCTTAGCCGCAATCAAATATAGTGATGTAACCTTACCTTACCTTACCTTACCTTAGCCGCAATCAAAACCGACTGCTTTAGCGTGTAAACTCATTTGCTTTACACGCGCAACCTAGCAGTTGCACTTATTGATTGATGGCTTGATGTATAACCTCTGAAACTCATTTGAGGTTTCGGATAAAATAACTTGGCTCTTTGATTGATGCAGATAACGTAGCTTTAGCTCCTTAATTGATGCGCCTTGATCAATGCAGATGACTCCTTGATTGATGCAGAGAGCATTTCTGCTTTTTTTGCATTGCTCGTTGGCAGTATTGAAACTGGCATTTTTAGCAGCAAGCACGGCAGTGCCTTTACTTTGCTACTACTTCACCGTCCCTGTATTGTTGTTCCTTATTGCAACTACAGGCACGCTGGAGGAGAAGATATACATGCGTCAGGTCCGTAGGGTACTTCCTGTGAACGTGTGTTTGTGTGTGTTTGTGTGTGTGTGTGTGTGTGTGTGTGTGTGTGTGTGTGTGTGTGTGTGTGTGTGTGTGAGAGAGGTCAAGATGACGAGGGTCCTGTATTGTATGCTGTCTTCTAAAGCAGCTGAGCTTTCTAGCCGCCTCATCGTCTATGCTGTAAGTATCTAAGGAGGAGGCCACCAAATTGTTGAGCTTGCTAACCCCTTAAATTCACCCCCTGCCCTTTGTCCCGCATGGATCTTGCCAATTATACGTCCCATTACTTAATATTAAGATTGATTCCATGTGTTTCCCTCTCCAAAATAACTGCTTACGCTCCTGTCTTGGCCTGGCAGCCACGCTGACAACAAATACAAGTCTGCACACATGCACATACATAAGCTCATAACGCACTTACACACACATACACACACATCACACCTAGCTCACTCGCCAATGTCACCACGTGCGTAAGCATTCGGTACTCACGCGCACCAATACTCACGCGCACCGATACTCACGCGCATCAATACTCACGCGCACCATAACTCACGCGCACCTAAATACCCTTTCATGCAACACGCGCATCCACACAGCTCATGAAGGGGGATCTTGCGAGTGCCACCATGGGTGTGGGTGTCGGTGAGGGCCCAGGGCCTGCAAGCAAGCAGTTCTCACGAGAGGAGCTGAGACAGCTGTTCACACTCTCCGTTCCAGAGTCTGGCTGTGAGACCAAGGACCTGCTGGACTCCCACCCTGCCGGTGGAACTCAGGTAAAGGGTACTGGATACTGTATAGAATCCTGTGCAGTGATTGTCACGCTGCTCAGTCGTCCGTACTTTCTAGTGACAAGCAGTTCTCTCTCTCTCTCTCTCTCTCACACACACACACACTCTCACTCTCACACACACAAGCACTGACATGCACACGCACGCACACGGACAAAAAATAACATGGACATATGTTCAACGCAGGCTCCCATGGTGTGGTTGGACGTGAGCCCAACGCTTGATCACTCGCAGGGCCTGCCTTCACACGTGCACCCTTCCCTAAAATCTGCAGCAAGCACCGACATGGTGACTGCTGCGTCTGTCTACCATCTTTTCAGCTAAGGGAGCTGAAGGAAGAAGCAAATAACTGAGGATCGGCACAGGGTCATTGTACATAACAGTATATTCCGGTGTATGGAGTTCCATTCTGGCATAAGCCGCTCCTTGTAAATATCGTGCCCAAAACTTGTGTGTGCTCTGTTGGCGTACACTATGCTGACTGCAGCTTGCTCTCAGCTGTAGGCTGCAACTGATGATGGCGGGGTTATTGCTGCCAATCTGTGTGTATTACGTCAGTTTTTGGTATATTGGTAGAAATCATGGCTGTATAGCATTATTGTGATTGTGCCATGCAGCCATACATTAGTACGTAAAGTACTTAAAAGCGAGATGATAGTGATGAATCCCTGACAGCGGTGAATTGCATTCATTGCGCTTTATCCTTTATAGATTTGTTTTTGCTTTGGGTTTGATTGAAGCGCCTAAAGGTATGATTAGGTTGTGCCAAATAGACAGACTGCTCAAGGACAAGAGGGCACGTAAATAGTAGAGGCAATTCAATACTTTGTACTTTGGCTTACGATCTCACTATTTTGCCATAACCTAGTGTGTGAAAGTCGTAATTTTGAACTGTGCCACAGGTGTTCATTAAGTGCAATCTTAGTTTGCGCCTCTATAATTTAGTGTATGCATAGCCATTGACATCAACTTAAGGTGTGAGATCTAGTAAAGGAACTTTGATTAAATGAAGTACAAGAGACAGGGGTCTAGGTGCCCTGCTGTGTGCACTCTTTTTTTGGGACTTTGCCTGGCTGGTTTGTGTGTCGAGGAAGAGCTTTGACATGACGGGAATGGCCCTGACCCATTTCTATCTATAACTTGCATTTTGATCGTGTCCATGACAAAAGGTGATAGCTGGACATTTCATTTAGTTTCTCTGCTGATCATGATCTGTATATTCCTTTTTGCTAGCTTAGATTCTAGAAGGAGTGCTTTGTGAACCTATCATTGGGATAGATGGTGGCATAATAATAAACGATGCAATAATAACGCCAATGCTCGCAAGTTGCACCAGACTTGTAGCACCTAAGAAAAAACGTGACTCTAAGATTTCAAGCAAAAGGATTTAACACCTGAGAGGGGGCAATGCCTCTGGCTGAAAGGCCCCTCAGCCCTCTCGGGCTTCAATTGTTGTGCTGAGTCTTATACTTTGCAGTGATGGTAATTTGATCTGACAGGCTTCAGCAATGACAATCTAGGGCGTCATACTTTTTGAATGGCATGCATGCTCAGAATATGACAAGCATTTCAAATCTTCTTCTCACACATGAAATAAAAAGAAAAACTACGCAGGCAATGAAATCCACTCTCCAGCCACATTGATTAAGGAAAAAAAGCCACTTTGGTACTGGGTACCGTAAAACTCCGTTACCAGCAGACAAAAAAGGCAACACATGATACTAATACTTGTATCTTCTACGTTGGCTTTTGGTGTGAGCCTCTATGCAAAAACATTATGCTGATGCGTTTGAGCAATTCACACTCCAAAGAGTTGTTACGGAGCAATCCAGCTTAGGTTATATAAGCCTGCATTGCGGTTCAGCAAGCAAAAAAGGTACCAAAACGGCCTCACGTTATTTAATTGTAAGCTTGCAACACACCTCGTCTCAAGTTGAGAAGCAAACAATTAATGCCATCTGCCCTTCCTCCCCTAGCAAAGTGGCTTGTGTTTGCCTGCCTGCTTCACTCTTAGATTACAGAAAATGACACAAGCATTTATTACTAAGTAGAACCGCTTGCACGACCATGCCTTGAGTACCTCCATTACCGCTGCCCTTGCCGCTGCCGCTCTTTGTCTCTGAGGTCATTAGTTTGTAAGTCATAAATAAAGGTGCAATTTCAGTCGTTAGAAACCATTTGCTGACGATGACCTTCAGCTACAAAGACATGAAAATTAGCAATAAAGACAACTTTGTTTCCCCGAACACGCTGCTGATGTGCATGAATAATTAAGCATGCCGCCATTTCTTTTTTCTGCAAAATCCAAAATCTAGCATGTTTCACAAAACAAGGTGTGCTCAGATCAGGCTGATGCGCAAACATAACATTAAAAGAGACATGGAAACCATAAACCTTACCCAAGTGTTTTATTAGGGAAGTGGAGGCGCCGGCGCCACTAGTGCCAGAGTGGGCCGGCTATGATGAGCTGTGCAAAGCAAAATGTGTCAAAAGCACGTGCATTCATGTAAAAGTTGCGCAAGGCCCGGCAATTAATAGCTTAACCAACAATTGGTTTCAGGGGATCCCCGAACTCGCAGGCCGGGAGACTCCAAAACAAAATCGTATCTTGGTGAAAGACTGATAAATTATCATTTGTTATCATTTGTTTACCCAAATTTCTGCGAAGTAATTTGTGCTGAGGTCGGGTTTTAACCGATTCGGTTGGGCGGTCTTTGGGCCTGAATAGCTCTTTGGGCCTGAATAGCTCCGCCTGAATAGTAGGCCGCTCAGGGCCTACTTTCCGCGTAAGATTCTGTCAGACAATTCTGTCCGTGTTCTATTAATTAGCATGTCGTAGGTCCTGAGTGCGGAAAACTTAATCTTGTGCGGCGTGGTGAATACGGGTATACTTTTTTGTACCCTGATACTTTGGGTGTATCCTAAAACATATGTGAAGTCGTAATTGAGAAATTTCCAAGGGTTGGGTAGCTACAAGGGATTACAAGGATAAGGCCTTTAGTACTGCTCGCCTGATCATAAAAAAGAATGAGTTCATGAAGAAAATGATGGAGTTTGTTGTTGTTCTGGTGCAAAAAAGTAAACACATCCTGCGATCCTGCTAGAGGAAATAAGCACGCGTGTTTTCTGCGGAGAGAAACCGGGTGTGTGCAGTGAAAGAGCACGTGCCTTTCATCCTGGACATTATCTTCTGACTCACATAAGTCACAGGTGTGAGTGACACCCCAAGTTGTCTCACGGCGGAGGGTGTGAACACAAAGTCTGAAACGAGCCACACTGCGAATGACATCTCTAGGAAGGTCAAGGAACATGTATTTGGGAAGACTGTATGGGGACTGAGTGACCAGAGCTCTTTTTGTAGGGAGTGCACACCACTGGTGGTAAGTCAACAATTTGCTGTTGCGCTCTCTTGGGTTGCCATCCGAAAAAGGTGCCCAGAACATTAAGTGCCTCTCCCTGAGGTCCACCACAAATCTGCTCAGATCAATGGGCTCACAATTCAGTATTTTTTGTTTAAACATGTTGGGTAGCTACAGCCCTGATCTGCCACTCTGTGGGTGCGAGACGGCC
>Ga0307947_1001059_pt1:2500-20000 | contig 21128 bp, 24 predicted proteins | sample OrgLakmetagen232_FD_201840 | JGI IMG/M metagenome (GOLD analysis project Ga0307947, IMG submission 201840) | Saline water microbial communities from Organic Lake, Antarctica - #232 | ecosystem: Environmental > Aquatic > Non-marine Saline and Alkaline > Saline | place: Antarctica...
AAGACAGACGTAAATTCCTCACAACATGGTAAACAGACTGCTCGCTACACCATTTACACATAAGCACGAATGGTCACATATTTTCAGAAGTAGAACGACGATGAGATAAAAGCAAACCAGTAAACAATCACTCGGCCATCTTTGGCCCTAACACACTCATATTCCTTGTTCCACGTCAGTCTAGCTCGTTCAAGTCACCGTCTTCCCCTGCCTCTTCCACATTTCCTACTCTTTCCAATGCTGGCATCATGGGATCGTCAACTGTCTTTTTTTGCACCTCCCCCTCTGGCAGCATGGGTGTCCCCTGTGAGTCCAGCTCAGCCTGACGTTCTTTAACGGAATCGAGGTAGAGATGTGCATCCCCTTCGCCCTGCTGCAGTGCTTCAGAGGGTTCTTGCACTGTGCAATTGCTCGCAAGCTTCTGGCGTGCTTCGCTTAGTTCTGCGAGGTGGTGGTGATGGGGGCCACAGGAGTGTTTAATTCTGTGAGGTGACAATGAACTTCTTGTGCCACCTAAAATATAGCAGAGGTAAGACCACTTGCAGCAAACTGAGAGTTCAATCATCCATGTCACAGCAAAGTACAAAACAGGGAGGCCTTGTCATTCTGCAAGACCAATTCGCCCTCTGGTGGCCATGTTCATTTAAGCAAGCTATTTTGGTATACTGACGTCAATTAAACAGTTCGGCGCACACAAACCTGGGGGTTCCTGCTCATCTTTTCTTGCTGTGTACTGTGCCAGTTTTTGTCTAGCAACCACCAGCTCTGGAGGGTCTTCGACCACCACGTACTCATCATCACTGTGCATGTATTCATGTGCAGTACAGTGCATATTATCAAGGGGGATCAACGGTTATTACACCTTTTCAATGTAAACAGCTGAAAGTATGAAGCAAAGCAGCATGACCAGATCTAGATAATTTGAAAGAGTCTAGTGAGATTAATGCGTGCATCACATAACTTGCTGCTCATCATAGCAGCTCCAAAATTCTAATGGTCCTGACACCTTCTCTCCTCCCTGATCCCTGCTGACTAAAGTCTTTGGGGGTTGAGGGAATTATGCTGCAGAACATCAATGCAATGCCTGTTGCCAAATTGGCAGGGGTGGCAGAATCTTTACCTCGGTAGTCTCCTCCTATTAATTAATACACTGTTATTGCATACCTGCAAACCACTCACAAAGCAGCTGCAGAGCTAGCTAAGATTTGCATAAATCAGCAGCAATAAGCTAAGACTTGCGAGTTTCAAACACACACACACTTTTCTTCCTTTCTGTCCAGCGCAGGAGTCTTCTGAGAAGGCGTTTGGATCTCTTGAACCAGATTTGGATTCCCCCTGCACACACAATCACACACACTCACCCCACCACTCACCTCATGCTATCCAGAGCAGGGTCTGTATCACCTGGAGGCAGGCCCTCTCGTTCACGGCGCTGCAGGTGCAGTGATACAATACAAGTAATCCTGACGCAGAGCTAGCATGCCGAGCAACGTTCAGGAAGCTAGTCAGGACAGCAATAGAACTTGCTTGTGCCTCACTTGAGTGGAGATGAGTTGCAAAAGAGAAAGTGAAATTTCTGTGGTGAGTGCAATTGTCGAGTCAATTGATGGGTGCAAGCACAAACAGGCCCTGGGCTTGACAGCCTATCAAACCCGTTTAAACCACACACCTTCCGCCAGCCTTCTCTCCGGATCTTCTGCATTGCTTCAAAGTTTGCTCTCTTGACGGCTTCGTTTTCTTCTAGGATGAGCTTGCGCTCCTCACGTTCTGCCTCCACTCCACCACGGCACCTGTGATGCATGATGGTTGCGAGCACAGAACTTTCTAATACAAAACGATTGCAATGTAAACAGGTTTAGGTGTGACTATCTGCGTTCCTTGTATCTTTCCTCTAATCCATCTTGGCGCCTGTAAGTGGCAATGCTAAGCCCTTAATTGCAACCGGTCAAAGTTTTTAAAAATGCTCTCACTGCGTCACAGCATCGTTGAACAGCGGTCTCCAGCAACCTGCTCATCTTGGAGTAAAGCAGGCACAAGGGTACTCTCTGCCTCCAAACATTATCCGGCACTTGCGGGCATTCATTTGTAATTACAAATCGAGGCGAGCTGCAAACGGTGTCACCATTGGGAAGATATTGCCAAGAGATACATAACAGCCCATCCTGCTTGTGCTCTACGAGCATGCGAGCTTTGAGGAGGGCCATGCCAGCACTCGCGCCTTTGAACACACGTGTGCATCCCCAAGCCCCCAAAACAGGCTTCACAGATTTACACCTACGTTTTATGAGTCACAAGCCCACTCCACACATGCACGCAATACACACACTCAAGGCACTTCCAAGCCGTCGCTCGTTTTCAAGCACATGCATTTGCTCCTCACACTTCCACACGTGAGAACCTAAAACACACCAGGCATTGATAAGTCGCCGCTCATCCTCAAACACAGGCCGCTCGTCCAGGTACGTGAGGAAAGGCATGCTTGACACCACCGTCTTGCGGTAGTTTTTCATGCTGGACACGACGGGGTTGCCCTTCAGGTATAGGCACTTCAGCTCAGGTATCTGCTTCAGGACCTCTAATGCACCTGGAAGAAAAACGTGCGGGCAGAGAATTCAATCGTTATGATGCAGGTTTTCTGTCTTATGCCAGTTAAATAATTAAGGTTGGACATCCTTGGAGGTTTGCACTCTGGAAGTGCACTCTCACATAACTGTGTCCCCTTAGTGGAAACTAAACAGACTTGTAGGTGCACCTTTGAAGGCAAGACATGTGTACGGGGAGTTGCTGCATTAATAATATACAGGTACCTTGGTCGAGGAGAGCTCAGGTTTCCGTGTCCGAGACCCCCCAGTGCACCAAGGAGGAACTGGAATTACTAAGCAAGGGGATTTACCTTAGATATCTACACCTACTATCCTATATGTGTTTGCTGAGCGGAGTTATTTTGTCCGATGGTACCTGTGTCTGAGATGTCGTTGTTCTGCAGGTCAAGAGTCTGCAGGCCCGTGCACTCCGCCAGGTGGGCGATGGACTCCACATTGTCTAGCTTGTTGTTGGTGCAAATGAGGGTCTTCAGCATGGGGCAACAAGCCAGGTTGCTCAGCTTGCTGATCCTGTTGTTGCTGATGTTCAGGGTGTCTAGATTGCTGATCTCCTCCAGGCCAGAGACCTCTTGCAAGTCATTGTTTTGGACAAACCTGGAAAGGAAGGGCCGATCTGGTAAGAGCTAGCGCGGATAAAGCATAGCCTTTTAAAGAGGTGGCTACCCTCGTGTTGTTGATCTTCTCATACCTTTACAATTCCTTACATTCTAAAAGCATGCAGCATGCTTGTGCGTGCACGTGTGTGCACATGTAGTGCGTATAAGTGTATGTATGTGTGTGTATGTGTGTGAGTGTGTGTTGGTGTGTATGTCTGTGTATGTGCGTGCGTTTGTTTGTGTGTGTGTATGTGTGTGTGTGTGTATGTGCGTGTGTGTGTGTGTGTGCGTGTGTGTGTCTGTGTGTGCCTTTGCGTGCATGTTGTGTGTATATGCGTATGCGTATGTGTGTGTGTGTGTGTGTGTGTGTGTGTGTGTGTGTGTGTGTGTGTGTGTGTGTGTGTGTGTGTGTGTGTGTGTGTGTGTGTGTGTGTGTGTGTGTGTGTGTTTTGAACAGGTACTCACAGGCAGCGGAGCTCCTTGAGGGGGGGAAGGCCCTCTAGGGTTGAAATGGCGTTGCCCTCTAAGAACAGCGCGCGCACATTCACGTACTCCTCCAGGCCGGGACCGACATTCAAGAAGCCTTTAAAGTTGAGATACAGCTTATCGTTCAGGGAAGGCGTCCTGTAGAGCCTCTGCTCCTTGCATATGTCAAGCAGACTCTTCTTATTCATCTCCATATTGATCAAAATTACTAAATAATATTTTTTGTCATAAATGACCGCACGAGCTTGAGCGACAGCTAGCTGCAGATATTCATGCAAGCCACAGCCAACAAGCTTTTCCTGGATGTCCAATGCCTGTCAGATTGCCCTGGCACAGCTCAGTTCCTCCCATTGTGGCGCCAATCTTGCAGACCTTCAGCAGCTGCATCAGGCGGTGGAGCAGGCGTTTCAGCAAGCCAAGGCAGCAGCTACTAACCACTGGGGAGGGCGTAAGGGAGGGACTGCAGCACCAGGATCTGAAAGGGGTGTAGACAGTGATGTGGACATCAAGGTGCTGGCCAAAGAGGCCGGGCCGTTGGCAATGGGTACGTGTGTCAGACCCGCAACGTTTGGCAGCGTCCTGAATGAGCGCGCTCCTTGTGTCCATGCAGCTTTACATTAGTTATTCGTTTAACGCATGACTACAAAGTCTGTATATTGTGCGTGCACAGGGGTGGTCAAATATGTGATGGGTGGCAAGCAAAAGCCGGAGAGCTTTGACCAGCAGCAGTCCCACGTGCTGTGCCTCCTCTGTGCAAGTGCCCTGGACATGTTGGACAGTGTGCGCAGCGCTTTCAACACCAAGGGTCTCGAGCTGGAGGTCCAACGCTACAGGTCTGTACAACCTAAAACCTTTTTTGTTTGCTGCAGAACATCACTTGATCGTGCTCGTTTCTTTAACCACCAGCGCATACTCCAAGATATGCTTTGACCCCAAAACTCGTGCGGATACTGACTTTGATTTGTCAATGCAATGTTTGCAAAACCGCAACAGTCATCTATCACACGTTTGTCTCACAGTCTGATTCGACGCATGACCCTGGCGGGTTGCCCTCAGCTGGCTGTCCAACAAGGGACTCGCCTCCACGCTGCTCTTGAAGCCCACGCATCGACTGACAGCAGCAGCAAGGAGCTCTTTCAGGCCTGCAGGCTCAATTTGGTCATCTCAACAGGCGAAGCATTGACCACTTTGACAACAGCGAGAGAAGCACAGCAGATGCTCATTCAAGTCATGCCTGCCATTTCTGCCCTCTTACTCCAGCTAAGGTAGGTCCGCAGAATTGGAACAGGGTCCGCAGAGTTGTAAAAGGGTTAACAGCTGAGAGCTGAAAATAGGAGTGCGTCCCTCCAATGCTGTTTAAAAGGCAGTAGTATTTGTATTTGACGCGTCACCTTGAGTTGACCACACGTGCACTTTGGTGTGTGCATGTGATGCAGGTCGTCAGGCAGTGCTGAGTCCACCAAGCATGCAGAGAGCGTGTTCAAGTACCTGTATAAGGTGAGGGTGCTCAGCTCTGAGGGAGCACTGACGCGTGCATGTCAGGGGTAGGAGACCAAAAAGGTGCAAAGACCTGGATGTACGGAACCGCTGCCCCTGTGCTGACAAGCCCCCCTTCACCTTCCTCATGCTTGCCACACTTCAATACCAATAACGCACGCTTGCATGCTCGATGCGCATACATGCCCCCTGCAAAGCCCGCCTGTATATGCTCTTTTCTCACAGTTCCAAACCTCCTTGGCCGTCTACGACGATGCCTCAGCCATTGCGCTACAAGGGGACCTGTTTGGCATCTTCTGCAAAGCGGGGTACCTTGTGCAACAGACCAGCAAGCTGCCAAAGGTGGGATGCTGCTAGGGGCTGAGCCATAGGCTTGTACATGTGTCTTTTGTGTGCGTGTGTGTGTGTGTGTGCCTGCACGCCTGCATGCATGCATAGTGTATGCGTGTGCACGCGCGTACTTTTGAGCGTAAGGGATAGTGTGTATCTGTGTGTTAAATTATGCGTATGTGCTGCTCTGTTGCAGCGAAAAATGGCCAAGTTGAACTCCATAAGCTGACACACACGTCCTGGAGTAACACTTACGCACAATTTTAATTAATCAACTACACTGCCATCATGCCGTTATGAATCCCCGCAGTATGCTGCAAAGATCGCCTCAGACTTGGCTGCCAAAGGCTCTATTCAATTCATGCGTGGCCTCCTTTACTACGTTGAGACAGGTGCGTGCTGCCAAACCTTGTCTTTCTCCACTGTAGAAACGAGAATCACAGGGCGCTCTATGAAGATCAGCGTCAGCTCATATAATCTAGAGAACTCGTGTTATCCAGTTTTCAGGGTGATGAGCGCCAGGTGGTGCTGACTTAGATCTGCAGTACTACCTAGCTAAAATAGAGGGGAGGGGGCTGAAGTGAAACCTTTGAAGCTTTTCGCATACGCGAAAAGATTGCTGGATGTAAGAGAGCGTGGCAATTTCATGATTTATTTCTGGTGACTGGTTTGCTCAGCTGTGCACTGCAGCGCACAAAAGTTCTGTCTCTCTGTTGTGTCAAATGGCTGTTAAGGGATGGTAAGGGCTACTTATGATTTTTACTCACATTTGGTGTTAATAACAGAAATTTAAACAGGAAATTCTGAACAAAAACAATCATGTATGGCAAAGAAAAGTTTGTGGCCAACTCTAAATGTGTGTTTGATACATAGCATGTACCTAATGCACCAAAACGTATTAAACTGCACTCAATCACTAACATGTGCTTGCACGCTTATAGTTCTCTGCTCAAACGTTCACCACCTGTGCTTGCACACTCACAGGGGCTGATGACCAGGTCAGTGGTGTACGCTGTCTTGAGGAAGTGCTCAGAGCAGCGGCGAGCAAAGGAGCAAGCATTGCAGGCCTGTGCCAGCTGCCAGGGTACGAGTGTGGTCATACACGCATAAACGCATAATGAGCAATGAGATGAAGTATTAACATACACAAGTGCATACGCGCGCATGCACACACACACAAACAAACACACATACGCGCACGCAGACACACATACACACAACAGTTAACACAGGACTGTGCATTACTTTGATGTACGTTGCATTTTCTTTACGCAAATCTCATCTCATCCCCCCTTTATGCACCTCGCAGGTGGGCAGGAGCTGCCAAGACCAGGCCGGCAGTAGGTTTTGTGCTTGCAGCTGCATGCACCATGGCGCAGAAGGGTGGTGGAGGCTCTTTGCCTTCAGCGGTGCGCTCAGCCAAAGCCCTCGCCCCTGATTGCCAGGTGCTGCTGACGTTCAAAAGACATGAGAGAAAGATGTAGATTGGGGAGAGAAGAAGAGGGAAGAGGAAAATCACAACAAGCTCCCCAACTGAACGAAACCTAACACTGCTTGTGAACCGATCTGTGCCGCCATGTTTTAGCCTCTGCCTGCAGCTTAGATCCCTAACCCTAGTTACAATCCGCACATTTCTGATCTTTTTGTTCTGGCTGTCAAGCTTATGTCAAGCCCTTCTCTCCCGCAGCATGCATATGCTCAAGCCCTAAAACCATACTCAGAAACACGCACACACTCACACATACGTATGCACACATGCAAACACACACACAAACACACACACATACACCAGACTGCCGCTGACTTACTGGAGGGAGCCCTTTTAGAGGCACAGGAAGTCCTCCAAGCCTTACCCTCCTCACCCCCACCAGCTGTCGACAGCTGTCGCTCATCTGCCAGCAGTGGCACAGCTCCCTGCAGTAATGCCGTTGCTAGGCTGCTTGAAGTGTGGGCTGCCTTGTGCTTCTTGCAGCACGTGCTGTTTGACAGCGTGGCAGCTCCTCCCACTTCCAGCCAGCAGGGTGAGGACGGGGGGGCGTGCAGCCCTGTGAAGCTGGCAGCATCTATGCAGGTATGCGTGTACGTGTGTTTTTGTGTGTCTGGCGTGTGTTCAAGCCTAGGTGTGGACATGGGTGGGTGGCCTCGTGTGTGCGTATGTGTGGGCATGTGTTTCAGTGAGGTGTGGATTTAAGCGGGAGAGAGTGTGGCACATAGAGTAGGGTGTGTATCAAACTAAGGACGTGCGGATGCGTGCTTTTTGAACATGTCCTTTGGCAAGAGAAGTACAGGAAGGAGAAACGATGACGTGAGGGTCGTTTTATGTGAACCCAGTGAGGATCTGCTGCATTCGTTAGGGGCCAGAACTTTGCAGGGCTGTAGAGTGGCAATGTGTTCCTGGTACCCTTAAGCAACCTGAAACGCTGTTTGCTAGCAACCATTTTGCCAGCGACTAAAATTGCCAGCAACTTAGTACTTATTGTACAGCGAGGTGTGTGTGCATGTGTGTACTTGTGTATGCGTGTGTGCTTTTGTGCTTATGTGCTTATCTGTGAATGCTCAGACAAATGTGCTTCCACCCATGCAGGTGCAAGTGGCCCTTGCGACTCGGATGATGGGCAGCATTCAGGAATGGGCGAAGGTGCCCCCGTTTCAGGTTCGCACAGTTGCAGACCTTTCTATCGCGTCTACTAAGGGCTGCAGTGATCTTAGGAATAGGACTGGCCATCTACTACCGCTTGCACGTACACAAGCTCTTGACCACTGGCACTTGCGTTGAAAGGTGCCTCTGCCTCGTTCATGCTCAGAGGCTCATAATGCCCCTGCTGTAGGAAATAAGGCAGAAGGTCGCACCCTTGCCCCTGAAATGGCAGCCTATCACACACTTGCCTCTGAGATGGATGTCTGCCTCTTTCTTGCCTCTGATATGGCAGCCTGTTGTGCGTTTGCCGCTGAAATGGCCTGTCACGTGATTGCCCCTGAAATGACAGCCAGCCATGAGCACTAGAGGATGGCAAAGTGCGCGTGCAGCGTGCATTCTGCTGGCTCAGTCCCCCTTCGTTTCACGCATTCTGTGTGATGTGAGCTTTGGGTTGTCAGTGCCGCATCAGTTTGGATACCCTGAACGATGTAGCATCATGTGCATGTCCGCATGTCCGCCCACCTTCTTCTGCCTGTCATATGGTTGTGGCCACCTCCAGCCTCGAAAGGGTGGTCGACTCCACACTGGTATACGCCACGCCTCTCAAATGGTGTAACCACCACCTCCCTGTCCGGTCTTTTACTTAACAACGCAGGGCTGTACACCAGACACCACCATCACACAGCCCAGCCTCATGGCCGCTATGGTCACGTGCCGCCTCCACGCAAACATGGCCCTCCTCACAACAAAGGCCGCCAGCAAGCCCATGCTAGCAGCGCGCGGCAAGGACGCAAAGGGTGGCAGCAGTGGCAGCGGCAGTGGTGGTGTTCGTGATGGTGGTGGTGGTGGTGGTGGTGGTGGTGGTGCGCAGGGCATCGCGGAAGCCTCTGGCAGCAGTTGGGATGTCATTGGGCCTAGTATGGATTGTGCACTACAAGGCCTACAGGACCTGCTAAATGCGGCTGGTGCTGCCGCTGCCGCTGCTGCTGTGTCAAATTTCTCCAGGACTGCAATAGACACGGAAGGTGGACGTGCAGGAGGAGGGGCGACCACTGCGGCCAAGGCCCAGGAGGGTGCACCTGGGGGGGGGGCTGTGCTGAGTGCAGGGGATGTGGCCTGGGCGTGCTCGTACTTGGGGTCTGTAGGTAAGTGTGTGTGTGTGTGTGCTTGTGCTGGGTGAACTGGGATGGTGCCGTCTGTCCCTCCAACATATATAATACTTGTGTTGAGTGACCTGTACGTGTACGCCTGAACTTGCATGTGCATACCTGAATCTGTATGCGCCGAGTGGATTTGCATGTGTATACGTACTGCCATTAGCAGCAACGCGTGCAACACTTAGCATCTGCAGGTGTGTGTGTGTGTCGTGTGTGCTGGGTATGTTGCGTGTTGGACTTGCTGTCTTCCTCTTTTGCGCGTCTGTGGTAGGTATTTGATGTCTAAACTTATCATAATTTTGAGCAGATATATTTGTGGTGTCAAAGGTGTTTTTTCTGCACTAGGAGTATTTTGGCGTAAGGTCGACGTCACTGCACGTGGATGCACGCCCTAACACACGGAGTGCAGATACACCACAGTCTTTTGCAAGCATGTTCAGATCACGATGTATACCCCACCAAGCAGGTAAGTCTCAACGTGAACACCTGATTTGCTCCATCCAATATAGACTATGTTATATAATGCACGCCTTTCGTCTGTTCTACACGCAAGTGTCGTGCTGCCTGATGCCAGGAGAGGTGATGCCAAATGTTTGATTTTGTCCATCCAGCATCAATCTGCTGTCCTTATCTGTCCCAAACTTATCTGTCCCAGCTCACAGGTGTCACACATTTGTGTGTCATTCACAGGCATGAATGATCTCTGGAGTGCTGAGTTTGTGATTGTCAGCTGTTCAGACGCCTTTACACACAAATTATAGACCTGCACGCACACACACACATGCGCACACCAACCTACTGTGCATCTTCCAGGCAACGACCTTATGCGTGCTGAGTTGTGGGCATCGGCATCGTCCGTGTTGCAGTCGGCGGTCAATGTCGGTCAGCTGTGGCTGGCTCATGCAGGTGTGTGTACGACGTGCACTGTACGTATGCGCTTGTTTGCGTATGTTGGCATGAAGCCATGATTAGTTGTGTGTGCAGGACTGAGGGATTTTGTACAATTAATTTACTTATGGCAGGGGACACCGTCAGCTGTGCTTCTGTGCACAAGAGCTGGGTTGTGTTGTGTATGCTAATAAACTGGTAGCTGTTGCTTGCTCGCACTCGGCTAGATTGTGAGCTGGTGCTGATGCGGGTCCAGCATTCCAGGAGTATGTTGTGCACCAGCCATGTGCTCGTTTTGTGTGTGTGTATGTGTGTGTGTGTGTGTGTGTGTGCTCATCGTAAGCAGACACTGCAGAATGCTTTGCATGTATGGCCTCTTCAGTAATGTCCCTACCCGAGCAAATCAGCATCAGACTGTTTCTATGTCACATTCTTCAGTGTAGAGCACCAAGGGACCCTTTAGACACAGGTACTACTGTGTTTGCCTCATTGTATAACAGCAAGTGCCGTTGCTACTATCGTGTTGCAGACACCCCCTTGTGCACCAAAACGGTGCAGCACCTTGGCAAGGTGTGCTGTGCGCACGTCAACGCACTGGCAAAGCAGGCTGTGGAGCAGCCAGAGGCCCTGGTGACCACAGCAGAAGCTGCGGTTCTGCACGTGTGTTTCCTGACACAGGTGGGGGTGCTTTGTGTGATGTGTTGTGGTGCAGCGTGGTGCTCTTTTGGTGCAGGCACGCAGGCTGGATGGTGTCGTGTGTTGTGTATTGCATGCTGAGTGCCGCTGCACTTTCCTCTCCTAACACAGGTGCAGGTGTGTTGATGTGTGATATTTCGCAGTGCAGCACGAGGCTGTCCTGACACAGGTCAGACGTTTTTGCACATTGTGTTGCGGTGCAGCACGCAGTGCAGCACGCAGCTCTCCTGATGCATGTGAGGGTGGTTTGTGACTTGTTGTGCAATCTATAATCTGCTGAGTGTGTTGTGAGGTTGATGCCTGTGCCGATCATCCGGATCAGTGCTTTCTTGCTGTGTTAACGCTGTGTACTTTGCAGCTGTTGGGTGCTTCATGCTGGGTAGGGTACAGGCTCGTCCCGAGTCTGCACCGTTGCGGTACTGCCAACATTCAACCGCAGGTCTCTGCAGCAATGGTGCATGTGCATACCAAGGCTGATCAAAGGATGCTACTCAGCATGGTGTATGTACCACACACATTTACACATACGTAGAAAGAACGCACACACTCACATCAAGCATCACCACCTCTTCCTTTTCCAAGGCTGGTTGGGATGCCGCCTTTAAAGCCGTCACTTCCCTTGTGCGCCACCACGTGCGTGCACGGGCACTCCTCCCACAGCAGCAACACCAGCAGCAGGCCTGCTTGCCCAAGGCTCCACGCACCCAGGCCTCCAACAAGGCACGCATTGCCACCGCAGCTTGCACAGCCTCAGCGAGCACTGCAAAGCCGCATGGCCAGGAGGCGCTCGCTTCTGCCTCTGCTGCTGGCCACGACACCAGCACGCACGGCAACAATGGCTGTGGGCCTGAGGCGGGCTGTGCGACGGCGTGCTTGGTAGAGGCGTATGCAGCAGGGGGAAAGCTGCACTTGGGGGAGGTCCTGGATCTGTGTGCGTATGAGGAGGCCCTGATTTTGGGTGAAGAGGAGGGGGCGATGGATGGAGCTGTGGGGAAGGGGCAGCAGGGCGTCGTAGGTGAGAACTGTGGGCAGGTGAACTGTGACGTTTGAATGAAGCAGTGTATGCATTTGATTTGTGTGTTCCTGTTCGTGTTCGTGTTCGTGTGTGTGTGTATGCGTGTGCAAGCATGTGTGTTTATAAGGGGGGTAGATGTAAGTGTGGGCTGCAGGCAAAGTCTAGCACATTTTGATCAGGTTCTAAAATCCTTTAGCAGCCAAAACACGCACCTTGCTTCAAACCACTCATGTTTATTCACCCTGCTTGCATGCACAATTCTTTTCTTCTCCCCAGATGTGCCTTTTGTTTGATCAAATACAGCCACTCACACATGCTTTTGCTCAGCCGGCAGCCATCCCCAACATGACCTGCCACGTGCCATTCCCAATATCCTTTGCCATTCCCAACAGCACCTGCCATTCCCTATAACCATTCCCAACCTTGTGCCCAGCCTATGCCCAATCTCATGGGCTACCTTCATGCCCGGCCGGCAGCCATTCCCAACATGACTTGTCACGTGCCGTTCCCAAAATCGTTTGCCATTCTCAACCTCACATCCAACCTCACGTCCAACCTCTTAAGCTTACTTCATGCCCAGCCTCATGGGCCCACCTCATGCTCAGCCAGCGGCCATTCCAAACAACCTTTATACGACTTGCCACTGCTTGCCACTACTTGCCACTGCTTGCCACTGCTTGCCACTGCTTGCTACTGCTTGCCACTACTTGCCACTACTTGCCACTACATGACTTGCCCCTACTTGCCACGCAATTAATTGCATGAATCCCTTCCTTCTTTCCTCTCTCTCCCTGTATCCCCCAACCATGCAGGCTGCTTACAGTCTGCCTTTGACCCAGCATCCCAGCCGCACTTGCATGCACGTGCCCTCTTGGCAGCCGCTCTCCTAGGGTGAGTACGCTCTTTGAATAAGCAGCGAGGTATGGTTTTGTGTGTCTTACCTGTGCTTGCATGCTGGCCAAGCATGAACGTGAATGTGTCACCGAGGATCCCAGTGGGCTATCCCTGCTTTACCATCTCACTGGTCCTTGTACCAGCTTCTAGGGATTGATTGGTGTCCTGGATTGGTATCCTGGACAAGGGATCAATGCATGAATCGATGGGCGCACGAGTCGCTGAACATCCCAGCAGAAGTGGCACCTTGTGACTTGAACAGCAAGGCGTGTGCTTGGTTTTGAGGGCATGGGCTCTCCTGTGTGAGTGAGTGAGGGTCCATTCTTGTGGACACGTGTGACACCCGGTTAGCTACTTTGATCTTGCTTGATGTGGACTACTTTGATCTTGCTTTATGTGGACTACTTTGATCTTGCTTTATGTGGACCGGTTAGCTACTTTGATTTTGCTTGATGTGAACAGCTGTGGCGATTTTAGGCTTAAATCAGCAGCAAGGCATGCGCTCACGTTTGACAGCAGGGGACCTTCAGAGATCTTGGCGATTCCGTGAACGCACATGTGACCTCTGACTGATCATCTTGACTTTCCTCTTGCCAACACTGGCGTGTTCATGGCTCACAGCAATCTCTGAAGCCCAGCTGTGGTCTTACCTCATGAAAGTGGCAGCTCTGTCAACGAAAGTGACTTCTGGGTGCTTCCTTACGCTACGAAACAGTGATCTGCAATTAGAGCGCACAGAGGGTCAAGGTAGCGAGCAGACTGTTTTTCCTCTTTCCTTCTACCTCCTGCAGGCCTGCTGATCGGCAAAGCCAACACCTGCTTCTAGCCTGCACCCTCATTGCCCCCACCACCACCCTCCACAGTACCACCACATCCAGCTCCAGTAGAAAGCTCCCTACCCAGTCCAGCACCTCGCACAAACTCACGCCACAGTCGCTCGTCAACGCACACACATGTGCTGCGCTCTGTGCGACCCTCCAAGCCATGGCAACAGCAGGGGGTGCCGTCTCTGCCGGCAGTGCGCTCCGCACCGACGGCATTGGCGGAAATGACTCTAGCACAAACAGGAGCGTCACTGGAAGCAAAGGGGGCTCAAGCAGCAGGGATAGCACCTGCAGCAGCTCTGACAGCGGCACATCCGTCGCAGGCAGTGGGAGCGACCGTGTTGGGGAAGAGGGCGGTGCAGGTGTATGCCATGGCAGCGCTGGTATGACTGTGCATGGTCTTCAGGCGTGGCAAGCTGGTGCTTGCGCGTGGTTGCGCTTTGAGCGGCAGGCTGAAGAGGCACTGGTGCTGTGGGGCAACCTGGAGCAACTGCTGGTGTGTGTGAGTGTGTGTGTGTGCGTGTACGTGTGCGTGTGTGTATGTGTGTGTGAGTTTTGCTTTGAGGTCCTGTATAAAGGTGCTGCGATCAGGGACCGTTGACACGCATTTTCTCCTCCTTGTGTTGGCCGCCCTTCTCGCATCACAGTCCTGCCCCTTCAGTGTGTGGCCGTAAGCTACACCCAAAAGGCATAATCGTAATGTGCAGAGTGTTTGTTATGACCTTAATTGTTGATAAAAGCTGATTAAGTGAGTACGATCAGCGGTCAGCACAGCCTGGGTGTGAAGGCCACCCTTTTTGCATTAATGCCCCTTCAATTTTGCAATCTCGCCAAACTTACACTATCTGGGCATGACCATCATGGTGTGTAGAGCTTGCAATACTGCAGACTGCATTCGGCAACATCGTGGGTCATCCTGTGCGCTAAACAACTTGTGCATGGGATCATCAGCATTATCATCACCATGACTATTGCTCCCCTGTAGACGTGCCAGTTGTTCCAGTATAAAGTGTAAGTCTAAATAGGTAATAGATCATTGCATGATAAGCACTGCATGTGTTGCCTTGCTTTCTTCCTCTCTCTACTCTCTAGCATTCTTACTCACCTCTCTTGCATTTTGACAAATTTTTTGTGATCCCGCAGACCTCATCCAACAAGGCCACAGAGCAAACTCAGGTGCAGCTGCAGCCACAGTTATGCCTGCAGCTTCTGACCCAGATGTGGCAGGTCGCACACGTACAAGGTAAGATGATCTTCCACCTCTCTTTACACTTGATACTACCTTTCTTCATAAGCACCGCACAAACCTGTGCACAAACTGGCACCTCTCACCACCACATACGCAGAGCGTTCCCATACCTCTGCTTAGGCGCATCTCACTTTCAGGCATATGCTCGTGGACTCACACACAGGTGTCCCCTTACCCACACATGCAGGCCATTCCCTCACAGCTGCCCATGCACTACACACACATGCATACACTCATACCTACGTACATAGGTAAATCAACTTCACCCACACGTGTGGGACAACCCCACATGGCTGTCCCAAGTATGGCAAACGCATGCATGCACATTACCAACATGTAGCAGCCCAACCATCCCTCACACGTTCTGTGCGTTGCCACATGGCCGCCCAGGCACCGCACACATGTGCATGCATTTGCTCGTACTCAGATACAGCCATTGAACCCACATATGCAGAGCGTTCGCACATGGCTGCCCAAGCACAGCACGCACTGCACGCCTTGTGCCACGTGGGCATGGTCCGCCCCAGCAGCCAAGTCGCAGGTATTGTCAGGCTACAGTTTTGGTGGGCAGTGCCCCCAATGATAGGCAAGGCAGGGAAGGTTTAGCACCGCTAAGGGCGCATGGGGTTTCAGTACTATGCTTATCAACAATCTCCTGTACAAAGCCAACCTACCACCGTATGCACGGGACTAGGACTTCCATGTGTTGAAACGTTTGGAGGTTATTCGAAGTTTGCATGTCTTTATGTGATCCCAATTCACTGGTAGAGGAGTGAGCTCAATGACCTTATATGATTGAAGGTTGGAATTGTTCGATCAATTTGTTCACGCCAGCTCCGTTTCCCTTCTTTGCAGCACCCCTGCGCCAGTAAATCAAAACAAGCAACAATTTTTTATTACACAATTGTGTAATAAAAAACGAAGAACACCTTTATGGGCTTCAGCCTTCTGCAGCCAGGCACGAGCTGTGTCATCCTGACGTACTTTCATGTGTCTATAGCTGGGATTGGCCAGAACTGTAAATGTACGCCGTAAATGACCGATATTTGATGAATTGCAAAAGACACCGTGTCTATCTTCTATATGTGTGGTTCCGGCCAACCCTATCTATAACCATTTGCATAACCAGGAGCTTGGGATCTCCTGTAGCCAGGCACACTGTTCACCCTGGCATATTTACATGTATGTGATCACCTGCGTACGTGCGTTCATTCAATCTGTGTTATGTAAATATCGGCATGAAGACCTGCAGGTGCTTGGGCCGTTTTGCAGCTGGGCATGAGCTGTGCCACCCTAGCACGTTTGCGTGTGTTGTTTATAACTATTTGCATAAAGACCTGCAGGGGCTTGGGCCGTTTTGCAGTCGGGCATGAGCTGTGCCACCCTGGCACGTTTGCGTGCGTTGTTGATAACTATTTGCATAAAGACCTGCAGGGGCTTGGGCCGTTTTGCAGTCGGGCATGAGCTGTGCCACCCTGGCACGTTCGGGTACGCTGTTTATTATTATTTTTTTGTATGGACACCTGTAGGGGCTTGGGCCCTTCTGCAGCCGGGCATGAGCTGTGCCATCTGGGCCTTGACTCCCGGACTTTCCTTGCCAAGCGCAGCAGAGGTAAGAGGGGAGGAGGAAAAGAGAGGGGAGTGGGAAGGAAGTGTCATCAAGATTGGGTATTGGAACTCCTTTGTGCTGTGCAGAAGAGGTGAAAGGGAGGGAGGAGCGGTAAGGACAAACTTGAAAGCAGAGAAAGGTGCCGTGTTGCCATGGCGTAGACGAGGTATGATGATAATGTGTTGCTCTTGATAAGCTCCACGGCACTGCATAAAATCTGATGTATACATGCACGGTCAAGCATGCTTTACAAGTGTGGTGTGTGTGCGGCCAATGGTCTGCCTGACCTTGCTTCAAAAGTGTCTGTGCTCCTGTGCACTGAGGGTGCAGGATGCCCCACAAGCGATCTCGTTAAGGTGTCCACTGATGTGTTTGCGTTTGTTTGTGATCAACGATTGCTGCAGTAAGTGCATGCTCATGCGCTCATGCGCCTATTTGTTGAACCAGTATATGTAGGGTTGGCCAAAACGAGAAAAAAATGGGTATATACGGCGTACATCCGGTAGTTTTAGCAGGGAAATCACCATACATACGGTCATATACGGTGCAGATAACCGGTTCTGGCCAACCCTAAGTGTACGATAATTGTGGTCTTGTTTGCACAGGTGCTGTGCGTGCTCGCTTGCCTTCTTGCCTTCTTGCCTTCTTGCCTGGTCTGTGGATGTTTATGGTCTTGTCTGTTCATGCTTGACAGGTGCTGCAGTGCTCTGAGCGCGCAAGATCTCACATGCAGGAGGTGCTGCAACAGCTGGAGGCTGCCCGGTGTGTGTGTGTGTGAGTGTGTGTGTATGTGTGTGTGTGTGTGTGTTTGAGTGTACATTTGTGTACCAATCTTGCTTGCAGCATTCTAGGCGTGATTTGATGCTTTTGGAGATCACAATGTTTCATCACGTTTGCCTCCATTGTACCTGATATGGCCGTCAAATGTCCAGGCCCTGCCTACTGATCTTGTGTGTGTGTGTGTGTGCTCTGTGTGTGAGTGGTTGTATCCAGCGTTCTGTAATATACCATTGGCTGA
>Ga0307947_1001060_pt1 | contig 21120 bp, 21 predicted proteins | sample OrgLakmetagen232_FD_201840 | JGI IMG/M metagenome (GOLD analysis project Ga0307947, IMG submission 201840) | Saline water microbial communities from Organic Lake, Antarctica - #232 | ecosystem: Environmental > Aquatic > Non-marine Saline and Alkaline > Saline | place: Antarctica: Organic Lake...
ATAGACTTTTTCTTTTTCTTTCTGAGCTTATGGATTTATTTGTGGCTGGCCGAGACCAGTCAGCAGCCGATCAGCCAAACAACCTGGCTGAAGGTCACCCCCAATTGTAACCATTGTAACCATTGAGATCAATGTTTCCTGAATCAAGATTCATACAGACTCCTCAAGTTTGTGTCAGATTTAGTTTCAATTTTCGACACTGGTTGATTTTGTTTCACCAGCCAATTGCCATCAGCCAGAGACTCGGGCTGTAGGCCATCCTTGTAACCCTTGAAGGCCTTTCCTTGTTAACCTTGAAGAGACCAAAGAAATGATCCTCAGTCCATGGACGACATAACAAGAGCAAAACGCATTTCCATATTTCATATTTTGTTAAACAAACGTGACACTCATTAAGATGATTGCACAGTTTTGCGCGCACGACTGCCATCAGTTCCTTATGATCCAATCCAACCCAGAGAAAAAATGTCAAGGCCTAAATTGGCCCGCACAAGATGCACAGCATCCTGCCTACTATAATAGAAACATAGAACCCCCAGTGATGCCAGAATTGCCCCTGAATTACTGCCTCCAAGCTTACAAGCATGTGCGCCGTTGCCAATCCCGTGCAAAATGTAAGTTTGCAGGAAGTGGCTTGCGTGCATCCTCCCTTAAATCCTGGCATGACTCCGATCGAAAAACAGCTGTATGGCAAACACAGGCCATTCTTCAGCTTACAACTCGTCGCGCCCACCGGCCTCCTCCTCGCCACCCATGTCCTCTCCATCCATGTCACCATCGTCGCCGTAACCACCCTCATCATAGTCATCACCACCCATGCCACCTTCGTCACCACCACCACCACCGGAAGCCTTGGCGGACTCCTCAGCAGCCACGCGCTCCTCCTCCTTCACCTGGTATGTGTGTGTGTGTGTGTGTGTTTGTGTGTGTGTGTGTTTGTGTGTTTATGAGTGTAGGTCTTTACTGTCAAATAGAAAGATCGGGAGAAGAGCTTAAAAGCATGAGGGCAACAACGCAGTATCGCCTTTGTCATGATGCACGGATCGCTGAGTTCTGTGCATGCGTCTTTTCAAAGCCAATAATAACCTGCACAAGCTGCTAGACAACCTACCTTGGTGAACACAGCCTTCTCCTGGATCTTGGTCTTGCCCCAGGTCTCGTCGGCAAGCGTCTCAGCTTCCTTCAGGTCGTCGGTCACAATGATGTTGTCGAAGATGGATCCAGACTTGACCTGCAGTGATGGTGTTTTGGCCCCAGGGGAGAGCAGACCTCAGCATCGAGCATGGATTGATAACGACACGAGCCTAGCAGGCGTTACAAAGCATTTAGGTTGTGAGGAATGTACGACGTTTTAATTTGACCGAGCTCATCAAATTTTTCAGCATAAACAGCCTGCACCAAGCTTTGCTCTCTGACACTTTTATTCAAACTACTGTCTCAAAGACATGTCGCATACACGCAGTGAGAAACAAATGCTGAATGTGGGTCCTTCCGCAGCTGATCACTGGCCGCCACACAAGCATGAAGTCTCTGCAGTACCCTTCCTTCCGACAGCTTGCAACGCCCTTTCCTTTTCTACACACACACCTGCCACAGCTCAAAGCCCACAAACTTGAGGTCTTTAAAGTTGTACAGCAGCTGGTCAGGCTTGTACTCTGGGTTGTCAATCTCGGGGGCCTCCCACTTGCCCTTGTAGTTGGGGTTCTTAATCATCTTGGACTTCCAAGCGCCCTGGAATTCAGGGTTGGGGACCATGGGGGCCTCCCAGGCACCTGCAAGACGACACAGATAATGCAGTGGTTAGATGGATGATTGTGATAAGGCAAACTATCTTTTACTCTACTCTCGCTGGATTACAGGTGGGAACAAATATGGCCTCCTGGGCCCCTGTGCACGGAGCAGGTCAATCCAAACACTTTCATTTCCGTGCACACAGGGGCACTAGCTAATTAGATGACAAGCACCCAGCAAGAGGGAAGTCTAGTTGTACAGCACATACACACACACATGCACAAGCATACACACATATGCACACACACATACACACACACCGTCCTCCTCCTCGTTCCAGTCATCAGGCTTCTTGGCGTCCTTGTCGGGGATGGTGGGCTCAATCTTGTCCCAGTTGTCGGGCTTCTTGTCATTGGGGTCCTCAATCTCCTCCTCCTCATCCCAGTCCTCGGGCTTCTTTGCGCTGGGGTCCTTGATCTTCTGCAGACACATCGCAACACACAAGCCAGGGCCAGCATCAGTACCCATCAGCAGGTGCCACCGCAATTCAACGGCACAGCTTTCTCTCCTGCTTTTGTTGCACCTAAGTACAGGTTTAAGAGATGCATGTATGCAGCATGGGAAAGCCTAGTCTTTCCATCAAACCTCCTCAACAGCGCCTGTATTGCTAACAATATAGGACAATGTGCGTGATGTGCACGTGCCTTCACTCCATACCACCCAATTCACACATCAGCTCGGCAAAGAGTTCAATGCACGCACCTTGGGGGCAACCATGTCCCAGTCCTCCTCCAGGGAGCCAGTCTCCACCTCCTTGAGGTCAATAAGGACCTGCAGGCGAAGGGGAGCTCTAAGGTAAGACGCAGGATATTTCAGACGTTGTGTTCAGCACGTCATCCCGTATTTGTTAAAGACGTCATCTTCTATCACGTATTATTCATATAAAACCTCTCTGAAATTTGTATGACACGTTCCTGGTGAGACACGAGCATTCTTCCATGCAGATTAATGTGTGACACAAGAGGATTCACATGCTTTGCACAAGCAAGTGATGCAACACATTTTGTTGGATGATTTAATATGTGATAGTACCTGCAATGCAATTAATTACTGCCAAAAATTAGTATCTCAAAGGGATCATTCTTTAGTGTTCCCAGTCAACATGAGCATTTAAGGACAGTCAGTAACAACTAGAACCCTGTGGAAAGTGCTTGGAGCTTTTGCTGAGGGCAATGCACAGCTGGAACAGCAAGTACTTTAATGTTGCTGATATCTTGAGCTCTCTTGGTTCAGTGTCTTCAACAAAAAGGCTTGTCCCAACTTAGTAGTTAGAATTTCCAAACAAGCCATCAACATCTCTCCTAGCAATTCTGTTCAAGCAAGTGGTATACAAGTAGGGTTGGCTGGAACCGTATTAATACACCGTATATGACCGTATATTTGGTGATTTCTCTGCCAAAAATACCGTATATACACCGTATATATATGGTTCTGGCCAACCCTATATACAAGTCATTAGACCTTCAAAGTGCTTGTGATGCAGCCATGTTGCATCTTGTGTGATCAGTTGCAGAACAATCTTCTTGCCAGCCAGCGTGAGTTCTGCGCAGCTGGTTAGTGGTGCAGTTGTGGTAACCACCCCTGTATGGGCATACCGGCAGAAAAAATACACCCAAATACCATGATCTAATTTTTTAATTCTGACTTGCAGGAACACGCATATACCGTTACACAAAACATGCACACATTTGCACGCTTGCACGCACGCACGAACACACACACGCACACACACACATGCGCACACACATGCATGCACACACACACTCTCTCTTTCTTCCTACAAACCTTGTAGGTGTTGTCTGGCTTCACGACCAGGGTGTAGACGTGGGTCAGCTGGTCTGACTCGGCCTTGATGTCCTTCTTGATGAGGTGGTTCACGCCGTCCTTGGTGAAGATGACGTGCACCTTGCGGGTGGAGAAGCCGCAGATGTCGGGGCCGAACATGATGGAGTAGGGTGTCTCCCCGCCGAAGCTCTCCATTTGGGAGGCACTGTGTGTGGGTGTGCGGAAGGAGTGGGGCTGCATTCAATTGGACCACGGACAGTGTTACAGCATTTAATGCTGTGCGAGAGGGGGCTGGGATTAAAGCAGGGGACATGTTTAAGGGCGCTTGCATGCAACCCACCTCGACTCGGGGATGACCTTGATGTAGCCACCGCCGCAGTCCAGGTCCTGCTCGTGCTTGACGGAGAACTGTGCGCGTATGATGTGATGAGTGAGCGGGGAGGAGTGTGGGGTCCTGGGGCGTGGTGATCAGAGAGTTTTAAGGGGAGGTCTTGTCTGTCCCTACCTGCACCACCAGATCCTTGCCGGTGTTGTCGAATGTCTTAGGCATCTCCGAGTAGATGGTGGAGAACTTGCTGTCCTCCGCCGTCTGGATGCCCTTGTCTATCTCCTCATCGCCGAACCACTTCCCTGGGCTGAGCTTAAACTCGCCAGCAGCGCCGTCCGCCTCCTTCCAGCTTGACTTCTTCCACCGAGACTCCCAAGTGGCTGCAGGGTACAAGTTTGCATGTTGGTTGAGGGGTGCGAGGACTGTTGAGACGGGAGCAGATGCAAGCAGGATTCTTGGAAGAACCTTCTCAGTCTGGAGGGTGCTGGTAGATACACACACGGCATGTGTACATTAGCTGTAGGCACTCACGGTCAAAGGTCTCCTTGAGGTAGGTGGTGGCAGAGGCACCCAACACCAGGCCAACCAGGGCGGCAAGCACCAAGGAACTCCTCATCCTTCCCTGCACGACTGCTAGCTAGAAAAAGAATATGAAACTAATAATACTGGATACCAAAATAGGAAAGCTTCTGTAAGAAAGGGCTGTCTGTTCATTTTTCGAAAAGCAGCGATGAATATCAGAACAAATTTAAGGACAGGACTGCACGTCTCCCTGTATCGCGCATCTCTCTGTCTCTAGACACGGTGAAATTTACAGGTTCAATCGGGAACCACCGCCTGTCGGACGAATTATAATTATCAGTACGCAAAAATTAAGAACAATCGACGACCATTAAGGCTCTTTCCTATTTTGGGCTGCAGTCCCAAGAAATCGGAAAAAGGGCTTAAAGCTCGACGAACTTGTAATAGCACGCGAACGGCATTTTTAGGGTTCATTAAAATGCGTGAAAGTCCACACATTCAGCCCCATTTTTTGCAGCAAGCGTTGACGTTTATTTGGCCTTGAGGCGCCCAGAACCTGACCTCAAAATTGGAGATTCAAAATTTGCCGTCATCTTAAGTCTACAAGGTGTTTAGGGGGCAGCAAACGCGATCGTGTGCTTTAATTCAGGAAGAGATGTATGTGCTGGCATCACACCTTTAACATGCTTTGAACTTCTCTTCATAGCTCAATTCATGCCAGCGGTGCGGGCGACACGTACGGGGATGTGATCAAGCTGCTGTGGGCTGCAGCATAACGTATCACGTATTACATATAACATGAAACATATCACATGTAATATATATACAGGACCCCGTTTTTTGCTGCCAAGTAACATCACCTTCTGCATCAGTATGTGTGTGTGTGTGTGCATGTGTGTGTGTGTGCAGCTGTTTCAAAGTTGCCTGTGTACAGCAGATGACGGTATAAAATGAGCAGATTGACAGTATGTAATGCACATACTTGGTCTTTCCTACATGTCAGTATTGCGCTTAAAAGCTAGCAAAAGGGGTTCCCCAGAGAGCACGAAAAACCACCACACTTACCTGATCTGGGACTTCGTAGCCCCCTTATATAAATTCCGTTACAAAGCATTAGCATTATTCTTTTAAGGAAAGCACAAAACACATAATGTTTCCTACTGAGGCTTTAACTCATTGCACCTCCCTTTTCAGCCCCCTCTATCTCTTGACAACCCCCACTTCTATGTCAAGAGTCTAGGCAACTCAAGCGCAGTGATCTGACTCAAGTTGAAAGCAAGAGTCTGCATGTCTTTCAAGGTAAAAGCAACCCAGGACTGGGCAGCCGCCTCTCTCTTTTTGGTTCTTCTCCTCTATTTCTGACATGGTGGGATGCTTTATGGCTTGAGCATAACAGTGTCTTCCTAAACATTGCCGGAAGTGTTTACACCTTGGCGTTATTTTAATTCACTTTACTGCAAAATCCTGTATATTAACACGCGTAATGAAAGGCAGCTGTATTATATCTCAATGGTCTGTTCAATTACCTTTGTCACTAACAGTGCGGCTTGCTTGGCTGTTACTTAAAAGTTACAGAGGTTACAGAAGTTACAGAGGTTACAGAAGTTACAGAGGTAGCCATCAGTCAACAGTGTGATGCTAGGCTTGACTGTCACTTACAATGCTATTTCCATGTCTGTGTTCTCTTTGATAGATACTGTGCTCTTTGGCAGGGCCTTGTTGTATGCTGGGGTAAAGGAGTGTTACGGTATTTGGTAAGAGGAGTGTTTGCTTACTTACCATTGCTGATTTAAGGGAACTGCTCGAGTCATTCTTTAAGCTGCTGTAAGCCCAGTTTCAATTCAGATCTATCAGAGGGAGCAGCTTTATCTTTTGGTGGTCCTTCTCTGAATCAAGCTAATAGTCTCAGCATTGGTAGAACAGCCATAAATGCTTCCGCCTCCGCTTTTAAAGTAGGTGCGCATATGGCGTGTTAGCCATGCAATCAATCAATCAGTACACCAAATGAATTTCAGTACACCAATGATTCTTAAAGCAATTAATCAAGGCGCTCAGGGGGCTTGCATGCTAGCACAAGCAGGAATAGGCAGTCGTGCAGCAATGGTGCAACAGGACAGTGTACGCCCTTCTGCTGAGACACAGATATGGGGACAATTTAAGCTGGCTCTTACCACCATCCAACCTTATGCACAACAATGGCTGAGATTTAGAAAGCAAGAAGCAATCATAGTTACTCTGACCCAGCATATACCACGCTCCGATAGAAACTTAACTAATATGTACAAACCTAGATTCGCCATAAATGCAAGGAGAGCTGCCCTTAACCTAACAGACAGCCACCTGGCTATGAAACCATGGGACATCCAACCAAACAGACGTGATGTACATCATCTGATCGAAATAACATACTATGTAGACACTTCTCCTATCCAACAAGCAGAAAAGGCACAAGAACAAAAGAAAAGGACGCAGATAGTGTAGACCCTACCGATCGACATGGATTAGGAAATGATGTTATTTTGTATTCTGCATCGTCCAATGGATGCAGATAAACACACAACATCACCTGGAGAATAGAAACAGAAACAGAGACTTTTCAGTGGGGATCAGGTGGTTGGTGGGAGGCAGAAGCCTGCACACCACCAGGAGTATTGCTCGGGTATTTTTGAGGGTTGTGTTAATAGAAAAAAAGAAAACTTCGCTGGTTGTGATGACACAGCCAGCATGATTAAGGGAGGGGGTTACGTTGGTGCCCACACCAGGCAAATCCCCACCGCGCAAAACACACGAAAAATTAGTGTGGGTCAGGGGGTTTGTGTGCCGTGGCACTCGGACCCACACCTTGACTGTCATCATTTAAGTTGTATTGCAGTGCATATCTTGCTTTTATGAGTGTAGATGCATGTCTGATGAGGTGTCCATTCAGTTTGTGTGTCAGCTCCAGACCTTATGGTAATCCAGATTGATATCTGCCAGAGGTTTGTCTGCATGGTCTTTGTAAATAGTCACCATTTCTCCAACGAGGATCACGTGGAGCTTGACTTGCATAAATCCCTGACTATGTTGGTTGGAGATAAGCACGCTGTGCTGTGCTTTTGCTTTTTGATATTGAGGATCAAGCCTAGTGTCTTCACACCAGAATTCAATGTTGATCAAGTGAACCTCCCACTGGTTTGGATTCAGTTTCTTGTCTATAGCAAGCTGCTGAAAATTTGAGTTGCGGGTGGTTACCCAGGAAAAGCATACAAAAAATAAAGATGGCGTCAGGACGAGAAGAGGCTTTTAAAGCATGCGCTGTTAGTTTTGGCAGCAACCAATAGGGCAGTGTTTTGTTGGCAGTGATTCTCAGATCTAGGCCCTGTTCTGCTAGATTATCTGCACTGCTTATGTCAGTGTAGCCAATTTGGTTGGCACCGTATGGTCCCATTTGTAGGGCTGAGATTATCAGTCACACTTGCCAATTTCGTGACGTTTTATAATTATATTCCTCATTTTAGTGTGTTGGCAACCAAAGAGTATGTGAAGCGCACTGTCAGTGTGCAGGCATCGGTTGGGGCAGTTTGCATTGGGGGAAAAGCCGTATCGGAGGGCATAATTTTGATTGAAATTTGTGCCAGTGCGGTACCTCATAACATAACGCATTTCGTTCAATGCCTTATCTCAGCTGGATCTGACTGCATATAGGCTTAATTTTCCCATAACCATCACTGCTGTGCGTGGCATGTAGACCAGTAACTTTGAGGCTGTGGAGTGGTTCCTTCGTGGCTGCTGTAAGTGGTGCCTGTTGCTGCTAGCAGGATGGTGTGAAGGGTTTTGCGGTGTCCGAGTAAGCAAGGCATTAGCAGCTTATGTTGTTCTTGTGCTTTTTCTGCTTGTTGATTGGATAGGGGAGGTATCTACACAGTACTTAATTTATTAATCTGTTCTGAGCCTGTGACTTTCTCCTCACCTAGCCACGTACAGCCCTCCTGGGCTGTCTCTCCCCCAAGGGATTTTAGGCCTTGCGCGGGTTGGTAATATTGGCAGATATGGTCAGCAACTGTCTGATAACACAGAATGCACATTAACAATCACAGTGATAATAGGAGATCTGAGGGGGGAGTTGCTGTTAGAGTGGCTTGTTCAGGAGGGCTGAACGCAGGACGGATTGCATGGCTGACTACCCGCCGGATCCTTAGTCTCTGGTGTTTCTCTCTTTTGATTTTTTGGTGAGGATCTGGCTAGTGTAAGCACTAGTTAGGAGGCCTTTCCTCGTTCGCACGCTGGTGTTTATCAGCGTAGTACATGTAATAGTGCTTAAACTTTTATGCGCAAGCGGCGGAACCTACTGACATTGCGCATAACATGTTTGGAAGGTACCATGGCACAATGGCATGTTTTTTTATAAAAGATATTTTAGGAATGAGATGTGGCCTTTTTCCTATTTTGCATGCTAGGGTATACCAATTCAGTGTCTCTTCAAACACCTCTCATGCTGATTTAAATCCGCAGTAAACTCTTGAATCATGCATCCCACCCAAGATGGGAATGCACACCCAGTTTGCACAGCTCCCTCATATGGCTCACACCCACGCAGTCCTTGAAAAGCGCTCAGTACTTGAGCAGTCCAGCAGGCACTTGAAAGAGGCTGTATATTGAGATCAGCCTGGACCACCCTTCGCAAAGTGGAACTATTGGTTTTCATGCTTGTTCTTGAACATCTCGATTGGATCAAAACTACCAGTTTAATGGCTTGTGTCCACACTTTTGAAGTACAGCCCAGTTAGTGGTAGTCCGCTTAAATCCTCCGTGCCCTTCAAAAATTGCAAATTAAGCGTAGAGTAGTAAAAAGGAGAATTTGGTGAATAAGGAGGATAGACGTGTGTGTAAGTCACAGGCAAAACAAGTGACCCAGTGTAACTTTGTATTATCACCTGCTTAAAATGTTTTGCAAGTGACCCGATTTATATATCAAAGTATTATGCTTAAACTGCTTCAAATTTTACAAGCATTCAGGCGAACAACACGCACAGTTGTACAGCAGCAGTTTAAACATGCTTGCAGACAATTGACTACAGTCAAAAACGTACCAGGCAAAGTATGTGATGGAGCAGCACTGGAGTAGGCCTAGAGGCATGAAGCTGTGGGCAGAAATATGCAGTGGCCTTGGTACAGCACCTACAATTCACATCAGTACAATCTCTAACTACTATAGAGAGCAAAAAAAGCAAAAAGTGTGCATTGGACGTTAGCGTGGGAAATACGGGCAAAACGACGCCCAAAAACGATGAGCAGACCCAATCATACGTGGGTCAAAGCACTGCATACACACAAATGCACACACATCCACGTGCACACAAAGCCCACAAATCTGCCAGGAAAGCCAGCAAGCTGTTACCAGCAGGATTGGTTGGGGGCAGGCCGAGAGGCATGGATGGGGGGAGCTGTGGTGCAGGTCCAGCATCCCACAGCACACATTCCGAATGACTTGACACTCATCAAATTTGACCCGAGATCTCAATTAAAAATACTGTACTTACACTGTAAGCTGTAAGTGCAAAAGAATGGCAAACCCTACATTTCACCAACTCTAAATCCGCTAAAGTGTGCACAGTCAAAGAAGCGTGGAAATAGAGGCAAAAGGACACTGATAAAGGCTCAACCGATCCAACCCTAAACCATACGTGGGTCAAAGCATTCACATTCGTATATTACATACGCACATATGCATGCACGAATCCACATGCATACAAAGCGCACACACCTGCCCGGAGATCCAGTGGGCAGGCCAAGAGGCACGGATCTTGGTGGGAGCTCCAATGGTGCAGGTCCAGCAACTGCACAACACGTGTACCTACTCCTTTACCGTGCAGGACCAATACGTAAGCTTCCCGCCTTAACAGGTAGCTACCTTTCAGGGGGGAGCGCCTTCCATGACTTGTTATTGCTGAGAAAACCTGCTGCCTCCCCACGATATTACCTGGTGCTTGGGTGGGTATATATGTTGGTTGTGTCTGCCCTTCCACCCTAGATACAAATTGCATATGCTCCACAAGCTTGCCTTAGTTCATTCTCTGCCCTTTGCGCTTGCTTGGCATACTTTTCTTTTTCAGGTCCTGTATGTGTGTGTGTTGCGTGTGTGCGCACGCTTGTACATGTGTGAGTGTGCCAGTGTTCCAGTGTGTGTGCATGCGTGCGTGCGTGTGTGTGTTTGTGCGTGTGTGTATGTGTGTGTGAGTGTGTGTGTTCGTGAGTGTGTGTGTGTTCCTTGGATCTGATTGTGCTTTGCTGTGTGATGTGTTGGAAGAGCCTGCTAATTTGCTTTATACCTGATTTCAATTTCGCTCTTTATACACGATTTTAGCCAGGCAAGTGCTGGTTCAGAGTCCATCTAGCAGCAGGGCCCGCAGCAAAAGAGTGATGAACCAGACCATGTTTGATGTTCCAGACCCTCTCGTTGTGCATGTGCTGCTCCTCACACTATATATAATGTTATTTGCCTCCCTCATTCTTGGTATCCACAGTGTGACAAATGTTCAGCAACATGAAGTTCATGTGCCCGCCAAAACACAGATGATTCCCCCTCTTTAATTTGTTGCGGTTGGTTGGTCCTGGCAGATGCTTGGTGATTGTTTACTGATATTATTCAGTGCTGCAATCTCACAAACAGCGTTGTGCCTTTTTTCCCTTTCCAAGGGTTTAATTGTAGGTGCTACAACAGCACTTCTTATCACAATTTTTACACAATTTACATACGCAGCCTAGCAGCCGCACGTTTTGACTGATGGCTTTATCTGTAAAGCCCCTTTGTTTACATAGGTTAGGCTGCAGGCTTTTTCCAAGCTTCCGCTGAGATGCCCTTTGAGGCATATATAGTGCGTGATGTAACCTTAACCTTATCTGTAAACTCTGTATGTGTGTGTGTGTGTGTGTGTGTTTGCCAGCAGGATTTGCATCACATGTGTAGCCCTAACCCAAGCAACAATTTTTATATTTATTGACGTTTACGCTCGCCAGGCTCCTTAAGTCTACTAAATCGGTAGACATTTTGTCTACTGGCTTTCGTAGACAACTTGAACCCAGCGTGACCTTGCTCCCACCAATGAATGATGTCAACTTAATATTTCCATGCTACAACCTTGCAGCCTTGCAGCGCGCACAACTGCACAAATGCCGTTCTAAGGACCTGACCACTGATGAAATAATGGGGCACAGATGGTAAAAATATTGAAATAGAAAAGTGCAACTATGAGAGCCGTATTCTGTGTAGAAAACATGAAATGAACAGCGTAGGACACTTTACGAGGAAGAGCTGTATCAAACCACTACTTGGCTGGCAAATAGTTGCAGCTGGTTTATAAGGGAGTGGGGGACCTCCTCGTGCGAAAGGTGACCACACTCCGAAAGCACAGCAACCTGCGGAGTTTGGGTGCGGCGTGAGCAGACAGAATTAAGTGACGTCTCTGCCTGTGTAATTTTCCCAATCTATTTATTGAGTTTCTCACGTAGGACAATCATGGGAGAAAGCTGCTCACACTTGAGAACGAAGAAGCAACAGACTAGCAATGAAGGGGGGTGGGTTCATAGGAGTGGCACGGGGCAACTGTGGGAGCACTTCAGCAGCACCGCCAGTTGCCACCAGCAGATCCACCTTCTCCAAACAGCACCGACCTAAAGATCTCAGCATTCTCCAAAGTGACATTCACCTCATCGAGATTAAGTACTGTGAAGACACTAGACCGCAGAACCAGCTGAGGGCCGCGCAGGAACAGCACAAAGGCCTCTGCTCCATCCTTCATGGAGCCTCTGTTACCCTCCACACCATCCTTTTGGAAGTGGGTGGCACCATCTACAACAAACACACGCTGGAGCTTTTTCCGGAGCTGGGTCTTGATTCTGAAAGAGTTAAGAAACTTGCTTCCAAGCTTCATGTTCATTCTGTCAATTACGCTGCCAAACTTGTCCATACCAGACGTGCTCTTTCCAGCACTATTATTAACTCTTATCAGGTTTCCCCCATTGATATTTTTCTTATTCTATTGGTGGAGGAGTTGTACGGTACTCGGTACTGAAGTGGCTCCTTTCTCTTAATTCATGTGGAGAGTGAATTTTCACTGCCTGCATAATTTTTTTTCTTCTGCTCACACTTTATTCTGTATGCAGTAGGCAAAATTATCTACGAGGGAAGGGCAAAAGCTTCTGACAAAAATGTAAAGCACTGTATGTTTGATGCGTACAATGTGCATGCACCCACATTAACACACTCTTTTTTCTTATCTCTTTTCCTCTCACACACACACTCTCTCTCTCTCTCTCTCTCTCTCTCTCTCTCTCTCTTCCTCTTTGCTGCTTTTCAGCTTCGGCTACCTTACCAACTGCTTGCTATTCATCATCTCTCCTTCTAGTACACACCCTCTTCAACTCGTCAATCCCCTCTCAGAAGCATTTATTACCTTGAGGCGTATTTTGTATTACACGTAAGCATACACACACATACACACATACTCACACACACGCACACACACACGTTTACTCAACTAATACTCACCCTGCTCAGTGGCAACAGCCCTTCTGCCAGTTGGTCAGCACGTGTGGGTGGCACAATCAGGTCATGCAAGCCTGAGAGTAGGGTGCAAAGATAGTGCGTGATGACTGGCATGGTGTGCGTATGTTGACTGGATTGACTGGAACGAAACACGCAAGCGATGATTAGATTCGACAAGCCAACACAAAAACTTGTACGTCACAATTACAGGGGACATTTCACGGCTCTGCTTCCAAACAGTGGAACCACCCTACCCTACATACCGGCATCTTCCCCTTTCAGCCCTTCCCCTTCCCCTTTCAGCCCTTCCCCCTTCTGCTTCAAACATCAACGGATCAATAATGCCTCTCGATCCCCACCTGTGAGTACCAAGCTAGGCACAGATTTTGCCTTGGCCATGCACGAGCTGAGGTTACTGCTCTGATGACTGCTCCGCAATCTTGTGGTCTCAATGAGCGCCTCACACCACCCTTCGACCCGCAGCGGTACTTTGTGCAGCTCAATGACCTCCGGAATCAGCTTCTCAGGATTGTACCATGCACGCGGGTTAGCCACCTCCCCCACCTCTGACCTGCAAGCAGGTGGGTGTAGAGTGTGCAGGCTTGCACAAGCAGGCACCGACACAATCGCCTCTCCTCATAATCACCTTGCTTAGTACATGTGCGTGTACGTGTGTTTGTGTGTGTGCTTGCGTGTGATTGTGTGTGTGTGTGTGCGTGTGCGTGTGCGTGTGTGTGTATGTGTGTGAGCACGCGCACGCAAATGTGTATGCATGTGCTGTGTGTTTTTGGCATGTGCAAACGCAAGTGGGCGTGCTTGTGAGGTAAGGCGTTGGCAGCAAAACCTGCATGCATACTTACAAGGCTTCTCCTCTTCATTCAAACAAAGTTCAACAAAGACACGCCTTACATAACAATAACAAGCACAAAAGCCAGGGGGGGGCTTCTGCACACAACCTTCTTCCTCGACAATTACATTTTGGCACTTGAAGGTTCACAGGTGCTGGAACCTATATGCTCCTTCCCTTGAACACGATGGGTGATAAGCTACCAGCACGACCTTTCTGTTCTCTCCTTCTTTTCTTACAACTTGTCATACTGCCCACCTCAGCAGTGGCCGGAGTATGCTCCGCCCCAGCATACTTCGTGCAAGCATGCGCGTCATGGCAGGTCCAAGGCTGCCTGAACAGGTTGGGGAGGATAGAAACGTGGAAAACGATGCGGCCACCACCCAGGACACAAACTCAAGAGACCAAATGTGACAGGAGAGTTCCTTTCCAAGCAGCGCTGGAACTACCATCTTCAAGCTGAAATTAATTACACACACACGCAAGCACATGCACACATGCAAGCCCATATATATATATGTATATACACACACACACACCAAGCTGAGCAAACATTGTGCAAACGTTTACTCTCATCCACCCGATATTGGAGGTTGAGAAGAAGGAGGTGCGGGTTTGAGGAAGGTATAGCACTTCTATTAACAAGAGCCACGACATCTACTAAGCGCACCTGACAAATTGGGATGAAGTAAGGCCAAGCCAATTATGCGCAAGGGTGAGCGGGTGGCCACTCGCTGCTCACTGGCAACGCAGGGGAACCAGGGATTGGGTGCCTGAGCTGGGGGGGGCGGGTCCCTGTGTGTGTATTTGTGTACGTGTGTATGTGTATGTGTATGTGCGTGTGTGTATGTGTGTGATTGTGTGTGTGTGTGTGTGAGAGAGAGTGTGTGTTTGTGCATATTTACTTTTGTGGGGGAAATACTGCACAGAACTTATGGTGCCAATCAGGAGGGTGTTTTTTTTGGAAGGCATGTATACTTTTTGGGGTGGACACCCCTGAGGGCCCCCCCCCCTATACCCCCCTTCCGGTGCCCCCACCCGGACAAAAGGGTACCAATCTGCTCCTTTTTCAAACAGGCATCCATCTGCATACTTATCAAGACCTGAAATTGAAGTGTCGCAGAGTTATGGGGCAAAAACTGAGATACGGACGCCCATGCACAAGTGACCTACCAGGCACCCACAACTGGCTTGCACAGTCCCACATTGCCTCCATTTCTTCAAAATTCCACTGACTATCTCATGCTGGCACAATCATGTAAGTTTGGGGTAAATTGCTGCTTTATTGGCTTGAGTCACCCCGCAGCCTGCACCCGAGCACTTGTGCCTGTCTTTTAGACATGTCTACAGACCCCCCACCCTTAACCAAATGTGCCCAAAAAGGGTCCCAATCGACTGGGCTTGAGCTGAGGATTCCGATGATATGTTTAAAATTTCGTAGGAGTGGCCCAGTAAATTTTTGGAGGGGGGGTCCAAAAAACTCTAAACCCCCCCGGACCACCCCCCCCTCCGATTGGAACCATATATATATATATACCAATCAATAGCTCTTGACAAGAGGATTCCGAATATATATTTTTTATCGGGATTTGTACATGCCGTCCAAAAATTATGATTCCTGCACCCTCCTGTGCCAATGCACAAAATTTGGAAGGCAACCCATAGTTGACACTTGGAGACGAGAGCAGAACTTCATACAACATACTTGCATGCACACGCTGCACACGCTGCCCCCCTTCTGTACCACACCCCTCCCATAACCTAGCAACTCAGCCTTCCTGCAACTCAGCAACACAGCTGTCAGATCGCGCTGTGTCCCAGCACATCCGGCACACACACATGCACTCATCTTAAATTGCTGCATACAGGTTTGCTCGTTTCAACAGACATACCATTTACACACACACACACACATAGATTACACACACACATACACACACACAAGCACACACACACACACACACAAACACACTTCATACACTCAGCTGCACCCTGCTGCCCTCTCCGTGCTGCGTATCACCCACACCATAGCTCAATCTTCCCACAGCATGAAGTGAACAGTGACACACAAACTGGGACGTAGCGCCTGCGCTATCCTGCACACTAACTACTCCCTGCTTTCCTCCTTCCTCCCTGCCACACAGGCAAGCACACCCGCACTCACACCCAAACCCACACCCGCAGGCACTCACCCTGTGCTAGGACCAAGCATCTGTGCTCGTCTCAGCCGCGCACTGCTGCCCCCTTTGTGCCCCATTCCTCCCACAAGGCTGCCAGCCACTCCTACACCCCCAGCCTCCAATCCATCTGGGGCCCCCCCTGCAGCACCCTGCAAGGAATTGAATGTACGATGAGGAGCAGAGGCGATTGACTTCTGTGGTCAGGAGGGCAAGATGGTGGCCCGTGTCCTGCGTCTTGTGTCCATTGTGCCATGACATGTGCCCTATGTGCCATGACACGTGACCTGTGTGCCATGACATGTGCCCTATTTGCCATGACATGTGTCCTATTTGCCATGGCATGTGACCTGTGTGCCATGACACGTGACCTGTGTGCCATGACATGTGACCTGTGTGCCATGACATGTGTCCTAGTGGCCATGACATGTGACCTGTGTGCCATGACACGTGACCTGTGTGCCATGATCTATTTGCCATGACCTAGTTGTCCTAGTTGCCATGACATGTGACCTAGTTGCCATGACATATGACATGTGTGCCATGACATGTGCCCTGTGTGCCATGACATGTGTCCCGTGTCCTGTGTGCCATAATATGCTGGATGACCTCTGCCCTCACGCCTTCTGCTGCACCTCACAAACGGCAGCCAAAAGACATAGCCTGTAGTCAGACTCTAAGTTACATGACTCAGAAGGGGTTGCTGGTCATCCAAAGTCTGCCGAGTGCCGTCTGCAGCACCTTGCACAGAGCACAGCTGACATTTGTGTGGGTCAGACACGGGCACATGAGGAAACAGCTCAAGAGTAAGACCACTCCCCCAGAGTATTCACCACACCATAGTGTTCACCACATCGTAGTGTTCACCACATCATAGTGTTCACCACATCATAGTGTTCACCACATCGTAGTGTTCACCACATCATAGTGTTCACCACATCGTAGTGTTCACCACATCAGAGTGTTCACCACACCATAGTGTTCACCACATCATAGTGTTCACTACATCATAGTGTTCACCACATCAGAGTGTTCACCACATCAGAGTGTTCACCACATCATAGTGTTCACCACATCATAATGTTCACCACATCATAGTGTTCACCACACCATAGTGTTCACCACATCATAGTGTTCACTACACCATAGTGTTCACCACATCAGAGTGTTCACCACACCATAGTGTTCACCACATCGTAGTGTTCACCACATCGTAGTGTTCACCACATCGTAGTGTTCACCACATCAGAGTGTTCACCACATCAGAGTGTTCACCACATCCAAAACCATGCGAACCAGGGTGTGCTGCATGGGAGGCTGTCACGTCAAGGGAAGGCATGCACTTGGTTGTGCTTGGGGTTGGAGCTACCTACACTGTACACACGATCATGACAATATGACTTGACAAATGTTGACAAATGTTGACAAATGTTGACAATATGACTTGACAAATGCCTCAAATATTGTAGTCCATCATGTATGCGTGGTTCCGGCTGACCTTCGCGTGGTAGGGATCACCGACCATGGCAAGGGCACACACACACTCTAATGGACATCCACATCCACACACATCCACACACACACACACATTACAAATCACCCACCATGACATGAGGGGAGGCCGTGGGGTTCACCACCCCCAAAAGAGGCTTGCACGCAGCTGAGGTGGACGCCCCCCCTTCTCTGGTGAAGGCCAGCTCTTTCTCGTAGCTTTTGGCTGGGAGGGATGTTTGCTCTGTGGGACTGCTTCCTGTTGACGTCGACAGCGTAGTGCTGGGCTGCGGTTTTGTGTGCATGCTGGGCGTTGTGCCAATGGAGCTGGTGCTCGACATATACCTGCAGGTGGTGGCACACAAGTGAGGAGTGATAAATGATTGAGCAATGTGGCCTTGTTTTTGTTGTGCCTGAATATGCATGCGAGGCATGCCTGTGGGGGTAGTAGTAGCGCTCGACATATACCTGCAGGTTTTGGTGCACAAGTGAGGGGTTTGTCGAGCACCGTGGCTTTGAGTGTGTGTGTATGTGTGCTTTGTGTGTATGTGTATGCCTGTGTGTACGTATGTATGTATACCTGCGTGTGTGTGTGCTTTGTGTGTGTGTATGTGTGTGTGTGTGTGTATGTGTGTGTGTGTGTGTGTGTGTGTGAGACCATAAAAGGGGCAGAGTCGAATTTGGAATCTGAACTCCTTTTAAGCATCCTATATCTCAGCTTGTACCACCGCTCTGCCACCTGGCTCTTCCTGTTTGGTCTGGCGACTCGGAGAATTGGAGCATCGATGCATAATATGGACCAACCTACAGCGCAACTTGGAGCATTGGGGCATCAATGCATAATGCGGACAAAACTGAAGCACCTGCGCCCTACCAGGCTTAGCCCCAGAAAACAAAAGGGCAAGGAGTACGAGCAGGGCTTGCCATTACCATATGCCTAGGGTTGGCCCAAACCGTATAAGTATATATACGCCGTATATATACGTACCGTATATAAACGTATGTATAAATAAATTTTCTCCGTACCCGTTTTCGTATACACTGTATGTGAATTTTAGCCGGCGTATATATACTCCGTATAATACGTATATATACGGTCTGAATGAGTGGTCGGTGCAAGTCCAGGGTACCCCCCAAAATTGCTTAAACCTTCTTGTTGCATTATAAACGTGTTTGTATGAATAGCGTATTATATCGTATGGAACCTCTCTGAAGTCTGTATGGACCATCCCTGACCATAAGTGTACGTCTCTAGGTATTGTCTGAAACCCCCTTGCAGTAGATGCGTGGCACAAGCAACGCATCGGAAATGGAAACTAATACTACCGAGACTTCTTAACTTTGCTCCGCCTAAAAGGGCTCATTGAACATGTCAGCATTGCGCACCTACGCATTATCACATTCACACATACCACATGCTGCCTCCCACACAGGCACACACACCTACAAACACACACACATGTGCACATGTACATTAACACACATACCACATACGCGCCACATACATATACACACAACACACACAAACACACGATGGAGATACACGCACACAACACGTGCACACACCTGCTCAGCGATTGGCTGGCCGGCAGACTCTGGTTGTTTCTGCTGCTGCTGCAGGCAGACAGGAAGGCTGGAGGGCAGAGGCTGCCCATGCTGCTTAGAGAGCCAAACTGCACAATTGTGTATGTTTGTGTGATTGCACATTTGCAGGAGCTGCAAGCAAGTGGGTTTAGGGTTTAGGGTTTAGGGTTAGGGTTTAGCTTGCTTATAAACACATCCGTCCATCCATCCACACATGCATACAGACATTAACGCACAGCACGCTTTGTACACACAGCATATGCCCGCACCACCTCCCCTCCCCAACACACAGACATAGAGACACACACAGACATAAAGACACACAGACATAGAGACACACAGAGGCGTACCTGTGATGCTGCGTCCGTCCACAATTCCCCATCGTTGCTTGGATTCCGGCTGTGGTCAAACGAAGCAGGACCGCCTTCGTTGTTTGTGCTCTTGCCCTGCGCAAGGGAGCACGAGGAACACATTGTGCGGTAACACGCATTGCTGTGATGTGTGTCTAGGGATGGCCAGAGCCGTATATATACACACCATATTGACAGCATATTTGGTAAAATGCCTGTCAAAAAACACCGTACATACGCTGTATAGGTATATGGTTTTGGCCAACCCTGTGTATGTCCTGAAAAATGCCAATGTCCTGTAACAGCGAGTGCGTAGGTTTGCCCCTTAATTTCTTATACAAAAGTAAAAAGACAATGCGTGACAACACGTGACCATCGGCGTCCGGCGTCGGCGTAACAGCGAGCGCGCAAACCCTCTCCAGCTTGAGCTTGCTGTGTAACTTCAATGCACTTAGATGAGCTTAGCTTGAGCTCGCTGTGTAACTTCAATGCACTTAGATGTAGCCCGCATTGTTTTTGAATGATGTCTGCTTAAAACGTTCTGCACAAAACATTAGTCGTCACACTGATCTCACCACATTCAAGTTGAGTTACTCTGAGTTGAGTCACCACATTCGGTCGTCACACTGATGATCTCACCACATTCATGTTGAGTCACTCTGGCTGGCAGGCATGCATGCTGTCCAGGGGTAAGTGCTCACCTACAGAGCTCACCTACTCACCTACTCACCTACAGTGCTCTCCTACACTTGCTCAAAGTCTGCAGCACTGTTCTGCGATCGCACTCTCGCTCCCGTTCTAATAGCAGCTCTTATTGCTCATATACACTTGCTCAAAGTCTGCAGCACTGTTCCTTGCTTGCACTCTCGCTCCCGTTCTAGCAGCAGCTCTTATTGCTCAAATACACTTGCTCAAAGTCTGCAGCACTGTTCTGCGATCGCACTCTCGCTCCCGTTCTAATAGCAGCTCTTATTGCTCATATACACTTGCTCAAAGTTTGCAGCACTGTTCCTTGCTTGCACTCTCGCTCCCGTTCTAATAGCAATTTTTATTGCTCAAATACACTTGCTCAAAGTCTGCAGCACTGTTCTGCGATCGCACTCTCGCTCCTGTTTTCAACCTTGACCCACATGTACATCTCCTAGGCACGGCAGCGGTTGCAAAGAGCCATCAAAAGGGGAGCTTGAAAAGCGGGAGTTAGGCACTGCTTCTGGGGACCACACGGGGCTGGTGGGCGTGAGGGAAGTCCTGTAAGTATGTGCGTGTGGGTATGTGAGTGTGTGTATGCGTGTATGTGTGTGTACGTCAATAACATATTCAAAAAAAGCTTTTATAGGGTGACAAGATGAGCTTGCGGGCGTGAGGGAGGTCCTGCAGGCGGCATATTTATATTACACCGGTTAAGATGAATGTCGGTGCAAACAGAGCTACAAGGTACAAGGTACAAGGTACAAGGTCTTGGAGGGAGGGGCTTTGGAGGACCACCGCACAGGCGAATGATAAGGATCGGGTGATGCACTAAGTCATTGCGTCAGGAGACAATCTGCACTGCGCCTGGATCTATACTGCGTCTGGAGACAACTTAAATATATTGAGGTTGAGTACAGAATTCAACTGCAAGTGCAAACATACAGTTACGCACAGATAGCCAGGGTTAGCCAGAGTCTCAAGTACTTAGTGAGCTTGAAGAGGAGAGAGAGAGAGAGAGAGAGAGAGAGAGA
>Ga0307947_1001061_pt1 | contig 21098 bp, 28 predicted proteins | sample OrgLakmetagen232_FD_201840 | JGI IMG/M metagenome (GOLD analysis project Ga0307947, IMG submission 201840) | Saline water microbial communities from Organic Lake, Antarctica - #232 | ecosystem: Environmental > Aquatic > Non-marine Saline and Alkaline > Saline | place: Antarctica: Organic Lake...
GTGTCTTGTTCAGTCTGGCCTCCTTCTCTTCTTGAAGCTGCCTTTTTTTTTGCTATAGCTCAACTGCCCTCGCTGGCGGATATAGCTGTGTAACCCTTACCCTTACCCCTTACCCTTCATTACGGAGTTTACAGAGTTAACAGATAAAGCCATCAGTCAAAACGTCAAAACGTGCGATTGCTAGGCTGCGTACGTAAAGACTGTGATAATTGTTGTTGTAGCACCAGACCTGTCGCCTTTGTTAAGATGCGATGAATTACATTGTTACATTACACGTTATACTTAAAGCATACAATCCTCCTACAGCAGTCTATAAACTACGCATTCATTTGCTTAATAGTCACTGTGTGCGCACTACTTCCTTGCTCTCTGCTATATTCCCCTCTATCTGACACCGAAGCTGTTGCCTGGACTGGGTATGGACCTTGCAGACCACTCACGCCACCCCTCTCCTGCTGCTGACCCTGCTGCCGCTGAGGAGTCGGCTGCTTATGCGGTTTGCTATCAAGAACCCCCCTATTGCCTGCTACCCCCATACCTCTAATCTCCCCCTGCCCATCCTCTCGCTGCAAGCCCACCACATCATCGGACTCCCTTTCCCCCAGCCCCCAACTGCGCACATCTTCTCTACTCTGAGCCCCCGTCCTGCCCTCCCAACCCTTGAGTGATTCACGCTCAGGTTCCCCAGCAATTGTCCCTTGGGTCCCTAACCCCTGAAGCCCCCCCGTCCTCCTCCCACTCTCATTGCTTGAAACATGTGACGCTGGAAGAGGGTTTAGCCTCGTGAGCTCAGTACTCGCATCTGCCAGCCTTCCACTGCTACTACCGCCCAGTTCTTCGTCTCCGTTACCTACTGCCAGAGCTGCATCAAAGCCTTCATCTGCAGACAGGACGCAGTGACGGCAGCACGACGGTTACAGGGCACCGTTGTTGGGGGGAAACGGATAAGGCACATTTGATGAGAAGGCTTGGAGAAAAAGGAGGAGAAGAAAAAGGATGCATGTTGGAAGGGGATTGAAGGGGGAAAAAGGAACGTGGGCTGTCCCTACCGACAGCCTGTTTCTTTGAATGCAGTCAGCCCCATAAATACTTTCACAGCTACTCAACCCGGGGTGTTTAAATCACAGTTTACACAGTTTAAGAGCGGAAGCCTCACATCACTTCTAGATAAACCCAATGCCACCACGAACACATCCATTCCAGCACCAACAAAACAACCCACCTGGACTGCGGTGAAAAACACCAATCGCAGGACTGCGCCGTGCTTTGCCTTCATACTGCAAACAATATGTGTGTGTCGTGTGTCGTACAGGTTTCGCAAATGTTGGAAGGAGAGGTCTTCACACGCACGTCCTGCTGCTGTGTTTACTACAGCAGCAGCTTACCAGCAAAGGCCAGCGCTGGTTTGTGTCAAGCTTTGGGAAAAAACAAAATGCAAAAAGAGGTTGCAGGTTAAAGCTGCTCCTTACATCGATTAAATAAACGGAGCCACTTAGGCACAGGGCCACTTGAACGGAGCCACTTAGGCACAGGGCCACTTAAACGGAGCCACTTAGGCACAGGGCACTTAGGCACAGGGCCACTGAGGCACAGGGCCACTTAGGCACAGGGCCACATTGATCAAATAAACGGAGCCACTCAGGCACAGGGCCACTTAGGCACAGGGCCACTTAGGCACAGGGCCACATTGATCAAATAAACGGAGCCACTTAGGCACAGGGCATTGTGATTTGATTGTGGAGCCGAAACACAAGTGTTGATGTGTTGGGACAACAGCGACCAGCTTGCCCACAAGGTGTGTAGAAAGGCTGGCTCATAATTGGAGTCTATGGACTTGTCAAATGCGAACAAGAAATACAGTGCAGCAATCGGCAATCACACACACACACAAGCACACTCATATACACACATACATAACCACACGCCTGTGAGTTATGGATGCCATGAAGCAGATAAATACCCCGACTCCCAATTACGGCAACGCCCATGCAGGTGGGCAGGCCACCCTAATATATACACAAACAAAAACATGGGCACACACACATACACACACACAAACACACACACACACCTGTGAGTTGTGGATGCCGTACAACAGGTACACTCCAACCCCTGCAGAAAACCACAACACCCATCGCAGATAGGCAGGCCACCCTAAGCTGCCTATGAGGTGCAAGCAGCACAGCATGCCCAGCGAGGGCAGCCAAGGGCAAAGGGGGCAGCGGAATAGGGGGGGCAGATAGCGGACAGGCAAGAGGTAGAAGGAGGCTGTGGTCAGGGCCCACAAGCCTGTGAGGATAAGTGTGTGTGTACGTGTGTGTGTGCGTGCGTGCGTGTGCGTACATGTGCGTACACGTGTGTCATACGCATGGGGGCGTGCGGTATTTGAGCATTGTGTGGGAGTGTGGAGGCGGGATGGCATTGCACTTGTGTATGTGTGTGCACGCATGAGCATGTTTGTGATTGTGTGAGTGCGTGTGTGTGTATGTGTGTCTATGTGTGTAGCCTTGCCATGTGTGTGCATGCATGTCTATATGTGTAACCGTGCCATGTGTGTGTATGTGTGCATGTAACCATACCATGTGTATGTGTGCATCGGATGAGCATGTGTAAAAGAGTGCAAGAGGCAGTGAGGCTGCGGTCAGAGGCTGATAACCTTCAGAAATGCATACAAGGACACCATGGACGGTGCTGGAAAGTTTGTGTGTGTGATGGATGATGCTGAAAAGTGTGTGTGTGTGTGTGTGTGCAAGTGTGTGCAATGGATGATGCTGGATAGCAATGCGTGTGTATGCCTACTTGTGGTCAGGCTTGCACCTCTGAGCATTTGAGTCAATAAGATCTGCGGCACCATGCTTGCGCATTCAGATTATTTGATAGATCGCTGGAGAGTGACAAGAGAAAAATAAGATCTGCAGCACCGTGTGATCTTGCACACTCAGATCATTTGATGGATCGCTGGAGAGGGACAAGAGAAGAACAAACTTGCAACTGGAAAGATCAATGCTGCAGCCATGTGTGTGTTCGTGTGTGTGTGTGTGTGTGTGTGTGTGTGTGTAAAGTGTGCTCTCAGCTGCTCCACAAGAAGGCCAGCTTACTAGCCCTGTATGTGTGCATATGTACATGCTTGTTTCACTCACCCAAGAAAGTCAAGGGAGCTGCCATGTGTGCTTCCATCGTGAAAGTGATGCTGCCTCCCACAGAAAACAGCACGATGGCAGCCAAGCGGTACAACAAGGGCTGCATGGGATCCCCCTCCGCACGCAGGTAGTAACGCCTGTGTGTGTTCATGTGTGTGTGCGTGTTTGTGTGTGTGTGTGTTATGTGTATTTGTGTCAATAACATTTACGTTTGATGTATTCTACCATACAAACTAAAATGCAAGATGGAACACCTCTAAAGAGGCGATGCAGTACGTCTTGGGTTGCATCTTAGTGCGTGGTGGCAGCCGCATGACTTCTGCATAAAGTACACTGACAAATGCATGCACGCACACACACATTCACACACACACACACTCGCTCATGAAGGCGCGCACGCACATACACACACAGCATCCCACCTGAACAGCACTCCTGAGCACACCATGGTGAACACTACAAGGGTGCCGATGGACACCATTTTGGCAAGCTGCTCAATGTCGAACAGCAGAGCAAGGAGGCCAGCCGTGCACATGGTCAAGAAGGTTGCGTTGCATGGGGTGCCGTTTTTTTCGTGCACCCGGGCCTGTAGTGTGTGCATGTGCGTGTGTGTGTGTGTGTGTTTGTGTGCGTGTGTGTGTTTGTGTGCGTGTGTGTCTTTGTGTATGTGTGTGTATGTGTGTGTGCATTTGTGTGTGTGCCTGTATGTGTGCAATTGTGTGTGTGTTTGCCTGTGTGCTGCTGCTGGTGCTGGCGCTGGTGCTGGTGCTGCTGCTGGTGCTGCTGCTGCTCTTTTCAGGTAAATAAAAGGACACGAGTGGACAAACTGCTCAACACTCTGCTTCATGGTTAAGGAGCGCCTTCTCCTCTTTTCTACGCCATCAGCCACCATTTATATTACTGAGGTGACGCGCTGATGGTGCAGCATACAACAACTGTCCTCTATATTGAACGGATGAATGACACAAATGAATGCGCACCCTGCTTCAGAGATGGTACACGACTGTAACATATTTCCCTTTCAATGGGCAGTGCGAATTGCGCTCATTACACATAGGATTACCCCATGATTTACACAGGATCACCTGATCTCTTTACACAGGGTACCCCATCTCTTTACACAGGATTACCCCATCACTTAAACGGAATTAACCCATCTCTTTACACAGGATTACCCCATCACTTAAACGGAATTAACCCATCTCTTTACACAGGAGTACCCCATGATTTACACAGGATGGTTTACACAGGGTTACCCCACCTCCAAGGATTGACTAACCAATAGCCAATGTGCTCTCTCTTGTCACTAGCCAATGTGCTCTCTCTTGTTAACCGCATGTCGAGCCTGGAGGGATTTGTTCAGTTCTTCTAAGAGCCACGAGGTCATGGCTTTCATTCACAATTACTTTGTCACTCCCTCGCCACTCCCTCGCTCAAACCAGCCAAGGGGTATGAGATGTAGCTGTTGAGCTAGCGCATTATAATATAGCAGAATTGTAATATAGCAGGGTGAGCTAGGGGTATGAGATGTAGCTGCTGAGCTAGCGCTTTATAATAATGCGTCCTAGGAGCCTCTCTACTAATTGTAGGCACAAAGGATGAGCAACCCAGACATGGCCAAGGGGGCAGGCGGTGCCGTTGTCGGTAAATACACCTGAAATTTCTCTACTACTTCTATACGCAGAGAGTACAAGCATGAATTTAACCCAGACACACACCAGCCAGGGGAGCAAGAGGAACTGCCAGCTCAGCGTGACGGAGCTTTGCGCTAACACTAACAGGGGCTTCTTGCCTTTGATTCAACACAAACAGAGAAAAACAGAGAACACGCACCAGCCAAGGGGGCAGGAGGTACTGCCGGCCCAGCGTGACGGAAATGCAAGGGTACAGTAAGAGTATTTTCTTGCCTTCAAAAATCAACACGAACAGAGAACACGCACCAGCCAAGGGGGCAGGAAATACTGCCGGCTCAGCGTGACGGAAATGCAAGGGTACAGTAAGAGTATTTTCTTGCCTTAAAATTGGCAAGAACACAGAACACGCACCAGCCAAGGGGGCAGGAAATACTGCCGGCTCAGCATGACGGAAGTGCGAGGTTACAGTAAGAGTATTTTCTTGCTTTAAAATCGGCAAGAACAGAGAACACGCACCAGCCAAGGGGGCAGGAGGTACTGCCGGCTCAGCATGACGGAAATGCGAGGGTACAGTAAGAGCATTTTCTTGCTTTAAAATCGGCAAGAACAGAGAACACGCACCAGCCAAGGGGGCAGGAGGTACTGCCGGCTCAGCATGACGGAAATGCGAGGGTACAGTAAGAGCATTTTCTTGCCTTGAAAAATCAACACGAACAGAGAACACGCACCAGCCAAGGGGGCAGGAGGTACTGCCGGCCCAGGGTGACGTAGATGCGAGCTTGACCCAGAAGGGAGCCTAACAAAGCGGTGACGATACCAACAAGAGCGCCCACAGAAACAACTTTGCCAGCCCAGCCTAGCCCCACCTATGTGAAGTACGATATGTATGTGTGTGTATGTGTGTGTGTTAGTGTGTAAGTGTGCGTGTGTGTACCTCGTGCTGGGAAGGTGTCCAATGGCCATGAGCAATGAGTATTGGCGGTTACAAAACGTTAGAGCATCTCAGAGGATTGCTCGCACTGAGGTACGGAACTCTTAACCCGTGGGTTGTCGTATAGCAATGACAACTGGAGTTGTCCGCATTGTGCATGCAGAGACGACAGAAAGCCTGGGGAAATTTGGAAAACGACAGCTACACAGGTAATTAAAAACAGCCCCCACACCAATCAATCAAGAAAGGAGCCTTGTATAACGAATACCACAAAACCCCTCCACCACAGTTATGGACATGAGGTGAACACTGGAGTTGAGGATCGAGGAAAAGCAGAGCAGACTGAGATACATCATTTGCAAAAAGAAAAAACACAGGCAGTGGAAATCACTCCCCACCCCCCATTAATCAGCTAACACGGCTCTTTAAAATCAGCCAACTGAAAGTTACGAAGAAATCTGCCAGCCTATATGCCGCTGACATATATTGAGGGCCTTGCTTGCACTTGCCTTTGCAAACGCCACAGAGAAGGGCGCGTCTTTGTCAATTTCGTCGTAACGCTGCATGCCTGTGATCACCAGGCACCTGCATGCACACAAAGGGGCCACGCAAGAACAAAAAAGGCAACTCTCAGGCACCTGCACACAAAGGGGCCACACACACATTACAAGGTTAAAGGACCTAAATATGCACACGTCCTTTTGAGTCAGCATGCTCCCGTTCCTACATGGTAAATGAAACCTCATACAAACACACAGAGAGAACACACACACACATTACACTGAGGTCACTGAAGAAAAAGCACATACACTACACAGAGAGAAAGTGCACATACACTACACAGAGAGAAAGTGCACACACATTACATAGAGAGAAAGTGTACACAAATTACATAGAGAGAAAGTGCACACACATTACACAGAGAGAAAGTGCACACACACTACACAGAGAGAAAACACACACATTACACAGAGAGAAAGTGCACACGCATTACTTTAGGAGAAAGTGCACACAAATTACACAGAGTGAAAGTGCACACACACTACACAGAGAGAAAGTGCGCACACTCTACACAGAGAAAAAAGTGCACACACATTACACAGAGAGAAAGTGCACACACATTACACAGAGGTCACTTACGGCCATACGAGCATGTAAAAGGACCATGCCCTAACAGGTGACGATTTTTATGTCAGAAATCCAAACCAGCCCCACCACGCACACACACACCACACATACTGCACACGTAAACACACACACCACACATACATACACACACAAGGGCACCGGCACGTACATGAGTACATAGAGGACCGTGGTGATGCCTAGGGAGCCTACGATTCCAATGGGCAGGCTGCGCCCAGGGTCAATGGCCTCCTCTGCAGCAGTGGCAACCTATAAACACACGTGAACAGAGGAAATGGTCTGAACTTGCAAACAAAGCCCTTTACAGCAGCGGTGGCAATCCTGCACACACATGAACAAAGGAAATGGTCTGCACTTGCAAACACAGCCCTTTATAGCAGCGGTGGCAATCCTGCACACACACACACACATTCACACACACACACACACGTGAACAGGCAGGCAGGAAGCCACGTTCAAATCAATGGCAGCCTTCTTGGCAGCCTGCACGGAGCATGAGAAGCAAGCAGAGGAACGCGAGCCTTGAGGCTCTTGAATGCAGCTATAGAGCAGGCTGCACGATTAATGCACGATTAATGCTGCCGCCTGGCGCACTACAATTGACCACATCCATAGCAGCTTTGGAGTCTGCTAGCATAGAATAGCAGGTGAGTGCTCAAAGCCACATGCTGGCTGCATACGCGTGTTGGGTTTATTACAATGTGTGTTGGTTATTTACACGTTGGTTAAATGCATGTTGCATGTTGGTTAATGGCACGTTGCTTACACACGCATGTTGATTATTTACACGTTGGTTACATGCATGTTGGTAAATGACGCATTGGCTACACACGCATGCTTGTTGATTATTTGCATGTTGGTTACATGCACGTGTTCTAGATGAGCTCGCAGCATGAGACCCATCATGACAGTGTTGAAGCAAGGAACCTGCCTGCATTTAAACGCTTGAAACGTGTGTATGTATATCCTAACTTTATATGCAGCTCTGCAGTCGGGCTTTGCAGCTCTGCATTCGGGCTCCCCGATCTACGCGCAGCTCTTAAAAGCTATAGCTCTTGCCGCTTGTTGCATAAAACCATGATGCCAGAGCTTGAGCTGGGCGGTGGCTGAATTGACAACGCAAACTTTCTTTTGCTCGCTTGTACCCCGGGCCACATCACCCCTTCATGAGAAAGGTCGGCAAGAGCCACACGTTTGCATTTCAAGACAACGTCAGACTCAGTACATTAAATGGTGTTTGTGCCGGAAAGTGTCGAGTGTAAGTTGTGTGGTATAACCTGCAGGTGTGTGCACTCACAGTGTCAAAGCCGACGTAGCAGAAGAACATAAAATGTTGAGAGTAAGTTGTGTGGTTAGATATTACAAGTGTGTGCACTTACAGTGTCAAAGCCAATGAAGCTGAAGAACACCACCGCTGCACCCGCAAACACACCGCGAACTCCGTAGGGCAGGAAGGGCTCGTAGTTCGCGGTGTCAGAAAAAGGGAAACCTGAGAGCAAGGAGTGAGAGGCAGTACAGGTGGGTGCAACAATGTCACAAACAAAATGAGTCGGTTGGCAGTACCCTCCTTTTGTTGGGCGGTTCCACGGTTCCTTTGTTGTGCAACAATGCGCAAAAGGAACTTTTTGCTCTCAAATTACGTCTGTACAGACTGGAATATAAATCTGGTTGCCGCTAGGAACAGACGTGCCCCACTAAATCTGTTGTTTATACTTAAACTTTGTGGTTTTTAGGATGGGGTTGTTTTGAATAGCACGAAAGGTTAAGAAAGCACAAGGATGCACACATCAGAGGCAAAACAGGTTTTCTGCAAGGAGCAACTACCAGGCAGCCAATTTCAGCCAAAGCTTGTATGACTTTTTGACTTCTTGTAATGGTTAAATGAAAAGACCGTTTTGCTTTTTCTTTGTCAGGTTGGATCGCTGATGTGTGTGCAGTAACTGAGAGACAAGCAACAGCCCACAGCACCAAGGGTGTGTCTGGGACACAGGTCTTTATTTTGAGCGCGCAAGTACATGTGCAATGGAATAAGGTGACTCAGCTGAGACGCACAGACCCTGTGAAAAGCCACTCACTGGAAGTGCTGAATGCAAGATCCAGTTGGAATGTACTGGAGAGAAAACAGATGCTGCAGGCACATAGAGCTGCACCTCGCCAAAGAGAGCGGCACCCACCAGCGCACATAACAAACAGGATGAGCACGAGATGGATGACGACCATGATCACATTGAGGAGCCCACTCTCGCGCGTTGAGCGCATGAGCACCAAGCTGAGCACCACTACCGCTCCTAAGGCTGGAAAATCCAGCATTACATAACCCACCTTTGTGTATATGTACGTGTGAGTGTGTGTGCGTGTGTGTGTACGTGTGTGTGTATGTGTGTATACATGTGTGTGTGTGTGTGTGTGAGTGACATAAGTAGCAAGTTTGACCCAAGAGCTGCGTGCAGAGTTGAGTTGCAGGCAACTCAGTGATTGCGTGATTGTTAGAAATTTGATGAAGTCACGCAACGGTGAGATTTGCCGTCCCTTTTGAATGCACTAATGCAAGTGCACAATACCAGTGCATGCACAACATTCGCTCCTGTCTTGCCTTGGTGATCATTTTAGCATAATTCCTGCGGAAGCAGCTGACATCTTAATACAGCCAAGTTCCAACGACCGAAAAACACATGTCAAGGACTCGCAAAGGTCTAGTCTAGCACGCGCACACACACACACACACACTCACACCCCCACACCCCCACACACATACACAGATGCACGCACGCGCATCCCACACACACACACACACGCACATCCCCCCCCCCCCCACACACATACACACATATATCTGGGAACCCATTACCTGCAGCCTGATTTTTGCGAGGTCTGCACCACACAGTGAGGCCATGTAGGCTGTGAAGCCCTTTGCAATGGCTGCGGCTGATAGCGTGTACTCGAGAATGAGGTCACATGCCGCCACCCTGTGTGTTTGCATGTGGATGTGTATACACGTACGTGAATGTGTGCACAGGTGTAGCTGTGTGTGTACACTATGAGTAGCACATGCAGGTGTGTAGCATGCACACACTTTAGTGTACGGATATATGTGTGTGTGTGTGTGTGTGTGTGTGTGTGTGTGAGGAGAAATATGCGTTTGTCATGTTGTAGAAGTCACGCGCTGCCATTATGCGTGTGTGCGTGCCTTGTTTCAGGGCATTAATACTTGTGAGTTGCTCACTCCTGCCCTCAATGTTTTCCTGTGAGCTCATCACGTCATCTACTGCCAGGTCAAGCGGTCAGACCCTCGGTGCAGAGCGCAACAAAAGTTGCCTATCCTCAGCATGGCGTGTTTTTGCATTACTGCAGAGCGCTGGTTATTCGGTGCTTAGAACACGCACTGCACAACAACCTACAGTCAGTCACGGCCTGCAGTCAGCCACAGCTCAGAATGAGAGAGCTGGATCGTGCGTGAGGCATGTAGCCTGCACTGCAGATGCTGCACACATAACCAGCCACTCAATAGGCAGAAAGCTTCTCTGATAGCAGTACGCCTGCTGCCACGTGACTAGCAGCTAGTACTCGCGGGAGCTACCTGGACTCTCAGCTCTCAGACACTACCCCACACCATGTTGAGAAGCAACGCACACACACACACACACACACACACACACACACACACACCAAATTCAAAAGCAACCCCATATACCACACACTGACAGACACACTTCCCCCACCACAAAGAAAGTACCCCTCACACAACATTAGCAGGCAACCTTCCCGAGCCATGTTGTTTTCCCCACACAATGTTCACGCACACTCTCCCTTCCCACACCACTACCACCACCCATGAGCCGATGTCTCTTCTTGCCTACCATGCAAAGAACTCTCCAAACCTGCAAATGTGTGAGCATGTAACAGAGGGTGTTAGAATAGGATTGAGGGTGCAGCAGCAGCTAGAAATTCACAAACGGCGCTACAAATGGTAGAGAGAGAGAGGGAGAGAGAGAGAGAGAGTGTGTGTGTGAGTGAGAAAGAGAAAGAGAAAGAGAAAGAGAGTGTGTGTGAAGAGGTGCAGCACACGCGTGCTGTGAAGAGTACAAGCGAACAACCAACGGAAACGGCAGTCACACTTGATTGAACAAAAGATAAATGACGTCATCTAGCAATAAGCGGCTGCTTTTCTAGCCATAAATCCCCTCCTGCTCCATACTCTACATGCTATGTCACCCCTTCCAAAAGCACTCGCTCACTGTCCAGACATGGCGGTATCTTTCTACACACTTGTGCCCATAGCAAACCCTGTGCCGGGTTTTTCTGAAGTCATTCTCCCCCCTCTTATTTTTACCCTGTTATTTTTGTTACAACTTATCTTTTGTTTGTTGCAACTTATCTTTTACAGGGATGTTTCATACGGCCATTTGGGACGTTCATAATGGTAGAGTATGCGTTGAATACGCAACACGCATATAATACGATCGTATTTTTAAGTGAATACGATTCGCCCCAAAATGGACACGATTCGCCCCAAAATCACCCATAACGATTTTCCAAAAATAATTTGTCATTATTATACTAAAAATTGGCCTTGAAAACTCGCTGTGTGGTCGTTTCAGGGCGGAAATTTGCCTAAAAAGACCAAAAATCGCCTCAAAACGGTAAAAATTGCAATTGTATAATCGGCCCGATCTGTTAAATACGGTTAAATACGCGCTAAATACGATACGGCGTAAATATATGAATGCGCCGTATGAAACATCCCTGCTTCTTCACGACTTGCGCTTTTGTCATCATAAGCCGATCAGCCTCCTTCACACTGGGCTGATGCGCCAGGCTATGTGGCGATGCCATTTACCTTATTGATCACTAGAACAACGTAAAAGGCCCTTTTGGATGAGGATTGGCTGTAACAGTATATCACACCATTTATGACCATAGATTTGAGGTTTCCCTGTCAGAACATACTGTAAACATTTGTGGTTCTGCCCACCCTACATACAAGGCTCTGACCACATTTGAAACAAACGGCTCTGCTAGTGGATGTGGGAAGATCAAAAATCCAGGACTGGATTTAACATAGCAAAAAGTCTGGAAACCAAGCGTTGTGAACACTCTACCAAAGAAAAACCTACGCAGGCAGTAGACACCACTCCTCACACTAATTAACTAGGGTCGTCGCTGCCAGGTGCTTGTGCATTCTTTCTTCTTCTGTCTAATTCTGACCAGCCCCATCCATGCATGTGTATGCACTCACGTCATGCCGATGTAGTTAAAGGCTCCACCAGCCACAGGGATATCCGCCGCAAACTCAGCGTAACAAAGTGAGGACATCAGTGCGGCAAACCCCGCAATGGCGTACGACACCACAACCCCGGGCCTGTGTTTGTTTCGTGCATGGGGTGACTGAGCTGTGGCAGCGTGGGCAAAGGCATTCCCAAGATGTGTGTGTGTGTGTGTGTGTGTGTGTGTTTGCAAGCGTGTGTGGGTGTGTGACCAAGAACTGTGTACTAGTTGAATTGTACTTGTGCAGGTCTCGAACATGACCTTGGCAATTATTTTTGCTCAATCCTGAACGAAAGCGAAAGCCTGTTCAGTTTGTACTGCTTTTTCTAACTGGCACAAGCAGTCTCCCCTGCGCTCTTTGACGCACTATGGTGGGGGGTAGCTTATCAAGTGCTGGGCCAAGCACGTATTGAGGGTCTCTATCGCTCGTGCAAGGTATTCATGTTTACTTTTTAATGTGGAAGATGCCGCAAACATGCCAACATGCCGTTTTGTTCCTCCCTAGGCCCAAGCCCAGCTCACTTTATTCGTAGCAATGGAAGAGGCGCATATGTGCAGGAGGGCTGCAAAATCCTATACGCCACAGCTTTGTTTGAACTTCATACGTACGCACGCACACACGCACACACGTACACACGAGCCACTCCTCTCGCACCCTGCTGTTTCCCGTGCTGCGACACCGGTCAGCACCATGATGCCCGCTCCGACAGTGCACCCCACTCCCAGCATGACCAAGTCAGTGGCATTGAAGACCCTGTGTATCATAACATCATCACAGCAATACATGCAGGCTACAGCAAATGTAAAATCCATCTGCTTTGTCTCGACATACGCATACGTGCTCTGCGCATGTATGCTGATGCTGGAGTGCTGATGCTGACGTTAGTGCGCACCGCTTCATTTCATGTCCTGAAGCTGTTTTGTCCTCCATATCTGCCATGCTCCGAATGACGAAGGCTTTGCGCTTGAACTGTGCGCATGCACCAGAGTGAATGTGTGTTATTGTGTGAGTGCGATTGGTTGTGTATGTGTGTGTATGTGTGTGTGTGTGTGTGTGTCTATGTGTGTGTGTGTATGTGTGTGTGTGTGAGTGTGTGTGCGTACGTGCGTGTGTGTGTGTGTGTGTGTGTGTGTGTGTGTGTGTGTGTGTGTGTGTGTGTGAGTGTGTGTGTGTGTGTGTGTGTGTGTGTGTGTGTGTGTGTGTAAGTGTGTGTGTGTGTGTGTGTGAGTGTGTGTGTGTGAGTGTGTGTGTGTGTGTGTGTGTGTGTGTGTGTGTGTGTGTGTGTGTGTGTGTGTGTGTGTGTGTGTATGTGTGTGTGTGTGTGCGCGCTTGTGCAGTGGCAGTGTTTGTGTACAATGGTAATCGAGTTACCATTTCACTTGCCTTGTCCTTGAGGGACTCTTTGGGCCTTCTAGGCAACGAAGTGGCCATGCTGTCTGGCATGATGCTCCAAAATGTTATTTACAAAATTACATAGTCAATAATTTCAAAATAAAATACGCACGTATTTCTCAGCCCCCACTCCAAGTAGGTAGTTTTAATGGGGGAACCTGATGATGTTGAGGAGGTGGAGCCCCAGGTGGAAATGAGCAAAGCAGAGAAGGTGACCTACCGTTGATCGGTGTGCATGACCATGCAAGCACGACACACACAACACACACACACACACACACACACACACACACACTTACACACACACACACACACGCACACACACACACATACACACACACACGCACACACACACACAACACACACACAGACAGACACACATACACATACACACACAGACACAGACACACATACACATACACGCAAACACACACAATCTCACACACACACAATCTAACACACACAAACACACACACACACATGCACTGTTATTCATCAGGATGCTTCAATGGGGCAGATGGATTCCAAGGTGAGCAGAAACATATCTGCAAGGACCAACTGCGTAAATATCACCCTGATGTGTAAACTTGACACATACGCGCACGCATGGACGAGCCCTGGTGTTGATGCACCGTGCACGCAGCTGAAAAGGAAATCCATGCACATGCATACAGGCATACACACACATGAACACTCAGTTGCTTTAAAAATTTTGCACACAATTAAATGCATGCCAGGTACCTGAAGGCAAGAGTTTAGATGAGAGCAAGGCGAAGCAGGTGAGACTTGGAAGCGTACAAAGAAACATTTAGCAGGCAGGTGATGCCAGCTGTCATAGTACCGGTAGTTTGGGATGGTGATTACTGATGTGCGGTTGTTGCGGGTGTCAGGAATTTGCTCACATGTGTGAATAGCCTCATTTGTGTTGGACGTTTGTGAGATACTGATCTCGACGTCTGAGCAAATGCATGCAACGTTTGATTTTTAAGTTTGGAGTTGGTAGAGGAAGGTTGGGTGTAATGATATCTGTCGGGGATACAGCCTCAAGATGCAGAACCAAAGGCCCTCTAGGCTGCAAAACGGATGGTTCCTTAGATGAAACCCACTGCCTGCCACACCATTTTCTGTGATCTGTAAGATCGCTTCACCCATTTCTTTTCCCTTGACTGCAACAAAACCTCATTAGTGTATAACCAGTCCGAAAGCATCTCGTGTCCCTCTGCAATTATATTTTTGATTCATTTGCACTCCCCATTACAGACACAAAATGCACCCTTTGCTTTGAATTCAGACTGCCTTGCCATTGTTTGTGGTCGTGCATTATTCTACGTTGCCCTGTAAGTCTGTATCAGGCAAAGCCACTGCACTGCGAAAGGGCCAGGAATGATGCTGCTGCTTCAGGATGATTTGCTGCTTCAGGTTCAGGTTGATGTGCTTTGCTCACACTTGAGCAGGCAAACAGATTCAGGTTGATATGCTGCTTCAGCTTCAGGTTGATATGCTTTGCTCGCACGTGAGCAGGCAAACAGCACACTTTTAGTGCTGACAACAGAGTTGTTTCGTCCGGGGGCTATCTGGGCAATAGTTTAAAATTGTCGTGGGGGGTAAGCACTCAAACGCCACCATGACCATCAAATTTGATTCAATGCAGCCTCAAACCAAAGTTAGCGTTGTAAGCTAATAAAGCATGTGCTCAGATCTAGATCAGTCGCCCTGCATAAAGATTGACAGGAATCATTGCACATTTCGGGGACCTATGCCCTAGCATGGTGCTTCACATAAGAAAATGGGCATCCGGTTTTCACCCTTCTCCAACGACATGGCCATTCCGCCCCCTTCTGTTTCCAATGTTTGTTGTAGTGAGAACGTCAAGTCATACATATAGATCAGCAAGTTTGGTACTCAGAGTTTGTTGCATGCAATCTCTGTGCACAATTGTAGATCTTTTTTAAGGTATGCACCTAGCCTTTGCGATCCATGCTATATTGCCTTTGGTTTTTAAAAGTTTAAACATATGCGAACACACTACACACACACACACACACACTACATACGCACACGTAAATGGTCAGGCAATGGCCAGCTTCTCCTCCACACAAGCTGCGGACAAACAAGCAGCGGCACAGCATGAAAGGGAACTGCAAGCGGTCAAGGTTCCTCAAGAAGATGTCGCTCTGGTTGCTCAGGTCTGTCGGGGAACGTCTGCCTGATAACACCAGACTGTATGTAGAAATCGATAAATAAATTAATAAGCTGATCAGCGTGCTTAAGGGGGAGCCTAGGTGCTAGAGCCCAGGTAGATCTGACAGTAAACAGAAAGTTTAGTACAATTTTCAGAGAGGTTGTGCGCATGAGTAACCAAACATATCCCTCCTCAACGACATTTTTATGTTTGTGCTTCGTTGCATGTAAATGCTTTGACACTCTTTTGACCCTGCAACTCCACACTTTTGCGGTGGAGGGTTGCCTAATGCGGGCACCTACGTAACCCCCTCCCTTAATCATGCTGGCTGTGTCAACACTACCAGCAGGGTCTTTTCTTTTCTTTCCTATTTCACACACCGTGCGTGGAGACATTTTAAAGTGCCATTTTCACTCACATGTGTGCACAATCGTTTATTTGCGTATGCGTTCAGGAGTTTGAGGTGGACAAGAAAGTGGCGGAATGTCGGTTAAAAGAGCACGGGGGTAACTTAGCAGCTGCCCTAGCTTCATTCATGTGACCTCCAGCTTCTGTATCTAGTATGCTTAATTGCCAGGGCTTGCTTGGGCTGAGTCTGTCGATCCTTGTGACATACTCTGTATGTGTATGCTTTGTTACTGTCTGTAGCGTGCTTTCTAGAGGGTATGCACAATCAGTTGCATGTGTTTATATCCTTGAAAATGCCCACTCAAAAATGAACGGTGTTGAGAATGATACTTTTGCACTCTAATGCTGAGGTTTTCACGAAGATCCCTAGCAGCATTTCTTAGGTTCAACCTTTACAGCACGGGGCATGTTCAATGTTAATACCTCGCTATGTCTGGCCAAGGTTTAAAGTCGATGCAGTGTACAGGTCTGGCGGTGTTGCAGCCCCTTAAGTGAATGATTGAAACTCAAAAGATAATGCTATCATATGATACGACTCGTAACAACAAACAAGAGAGCAATAATTTAATACATTCTCATGCAACACATCAGTCTTACAATAATTTCTTATAAGCAAAGGATTATGGTGAAAAGAGTAACTAGCTAGATTTGTGAATCAAAGGACGAATAGGAAACACATAACTGTAAAACTTTTGCAGTTTTGTACAAAAAAGGTCAAAGAAAGTAGAAAAGTCACATGCAGGAAGTCAGCAGTTTAAATAAATCAGTGCGTGCTTGGTGAGCCATCTATTTATAAACAGTTTCAATTAATGTACATAAATTATGGAATAACGTTTTTTACGGTTTTACCCTGAGCTATATCAGCGTAGGCTTTTGTAAGTGGACAGTCATCAACGTCTGCCCTCTCTGCTCCTATCTCTGTACTTTGCAACAAAAGCTTGGCCAGGGCTGAGAGCCGGGCCCAACAAGTGTCGGGAATTGTTTTTGTGAGAATCGCCATTGATCTCAGCCTGAGGAGTCCTCCTACTCCCAGCACTCATCAACCCTCCGCCCATACCCCTCATGCCCCTGCTACTCCTGAGATTTGACTCCTCCAGGGCCTCAAGCACACGCCACACCTCATCGTCCTCACTTTCACATCTGTCCGCACTCACAGTCCCCTCCCCTAAACCTGTGAAGGCACTCACATTCTCCTTGTTTCTCGTTACCGCCCCGTCAAAACCTCTGACAGGACTCTGATTTTTTATGGCCCTCCTGTCAGCTCCCACACACTCCAAAGTGCTCGCTAGTGCTAAGGCCCCGGCTGATGCAGAGGGCAAGGAAGCAGTGTGTGTGAGCGCTGCGCGTGATCTGGCGGTGTCTGAGGCGCTGCCAACGCGTGGGTAAGAGGCAGGCGTGGGCTTCAGAGGAGCAGCAGAGGAGTGTGCATGGGCAGAGGAGGAGCGCCGCACAGAAGGGTTCAGGAATTGTGTGGGATTGAGGACAGTGTGGACCGCAAGGGTGGGGTGGAGGGTGCTGGATGGCGAGAGGGGGGGCTTCAAAGGAGAGGCCTGCAAATGGAGAGACAAGTCACAGCATGCGTGTGTGCATTTAGAGTAATTGATTGAGAGAAAGAAAGAGAGAGAGAGTGTGGTAGTTTTGCAAATATGACTTGTAGCCTGCATCGCTGGTTGAACGTGGAGAACATTCCAGCTTATTCAACAAAATAGCAGCCTAGCAGTCGCACGTTATGACTGATGGCTTTATCTGTAAACTCTGTAAACTCTGTAATCTCTGTGTCAAAATATAGAAGGCCACTGACTGACGGAAAGTGCCGTGCTACAACAGCTGCACTTGCCTGGGACTCAAGGTGGTGTACTCGCTGCTGCAGTTGCCGCCGCTCACGCGCCCTATGCTCACGTGTCACGTTTATGCATGTGAGTGTTATTTTCATGCCTCAAAATTGAATTCGTGTAAGCGCAAGCCAGGAAGTGTGAGCGCAAGCGAGGATATTATTAATCACCTTACTGTCATAATTGCACTTCAAGCACAGCGCCAACGTGTGATCTTTGTTGCTTGCAGGCGCATGCAGTGTGGCGAGCTAAAAGCCGTCCCTAAATTCTAAAGAAACCTATGAAGCGCAAGTGAAACCACACTAAGCCACAATACTGCAGTGGCAAACGCAAACGCACATGTGCCTCATCATCTGGCCAGCAAGCTCCTTTGCAGGACTGTTCTCCAAAGCGCCTTCGATTCTAGTGCATGGTGCCTGCGGTGGGTTGAACAATGCAAACAAGGTCTTAGCAAATTGTGTTCACTGTACTGTGCAGCACAAAAGGGGCCTTTGCACATGGTGTCTGCTGTGGAAAAACCAATAGGATAAACAACACAAGGATAAACAATGTGTGTGAAGTGTGCAATAGGATGAACAACAATGCATTAGGATGAACAACACGAGGAGAAAAGGGTCCCATTTAAGCATGGCCCTACAGCATTTGCTATGATGTTGTCCGAGACACTGCAATAGCCAGCAGCAGTAGGTTAGCACCTCCTGCTTTGTTAACCCAGCTGTCAAGCATGTATTGAGTTTACTCTCTCAATAGTGCAATGCCCATCAGCCTTCTTCCTGCTTCGCACGCTGGGGTGCCATACCATATGTCCTATAACAACACAACGGCCCTTCACACCAGCATGAACCGCCGCCCACTTACTCTTGGTTCTTCCTCTTGCTGTTGCTGCTGTTGCTGCTGCTGCTGCTCTTGCTGCACCTGCTGATACTTGGCCTGCCTCAGCTCGACCAGGACCAGCAGCAGACAGCCTTCCAGCCACAGCAGCTCCACAGCAACAACACCATCACTGCTAGCGTCTGTGCGGAGCGGCAATCAGAAGTCACAAGAAGGTTTAGGTACATGCACCACATTGGCAACCCAGGCTTGTCGCCTTGAATCAACTGAAGCGAGCAAAAAGTGCGCGGCCTCTGAGCTGCAGCAGCTTCGTAGCAGCAAAGCCGCCGCGTCAACAGCTGCGATCAAAAATTATAGTCCCACAGAGGTCGTACAGACTGGTATGACTAGGACACAAACCATGGTTATTGTGGGCCAAATTTCAGCCCCTCGGCAAAATTGCTGTCAGAAACCTCGCACTATGGCCAAAATGCTGTATACATTACGTCACTCTAGGTGGGGACACTTCCTTAAGAACCCTTGTTCCTTTGTCAAATTCTAAGACACACGTGTACAAGCACACACCACATGCATGTACCTTGATGTGTCAGCACGCTCTGTCGTGTGCCGTACTCCTTGAAGGCAGCCATGATGTCCTCGTGGCTCAGCCCACACAACCGAACGCCAGCAGAGCCTGTGTGTGTGTCTGTGCTTGCTGCAGATGCTGCCAAGGCCCTTCCAAAGGTAGGAGGGGCAGAGCGGGTGGGACTGGATAGGCCTTTTGCGCCCACAGGAGGAGCAAGGTTGGCAGCAGGAGTTTGCACGCACCCAGTCTTATCCCCCCCACCCATATTCCCTGTGCCTTGCTGCTGCTGCTGCTGCAATGGAGCATGCAACGATGAGTGGGACTCTTTGGGTTAGCGTCGTGCAATTAATCAAGCAATGAGTTTGAGTGCTACATCAGAAAAGCGTAACGTGAGCGCTTTGGGTGGTTGGCGAGAAAAGCACTTTTTGCAGGAGAGGAACAGTTTACCACGTTCATGTAGTCAACGTCACTCCACATTTTAATGGCCTGCATTCACCACCACCAGATCCTACAAATCTGGCCGCTCCTACATCGCCTGTTAAACGTCCTCGCCAGCTCTCAAACGTTGTCTGGTGTCAGATCTGATATAAAATCCGTACTTCGTAGGAGCCAACCTCAAAACTATCCCCTACCGCCTCTGCTGCTTATGATGAAACCATCAGTCAGAACCAGCGACAAAGTTGTGACGCAAACCTTACCTTTGACCCGTGCTCGTGCAGCAGTTGGCCTTGGAAGTATCTGTCTTTCACGTCCCTCACCATTCTTGCCGCAGCTTCAGCTGCTTGGTGGTACCCAGTGGCAGAGCTTACAGCTGCCTGCGTGTATGCATGCATGCATGTGTGTATGTGTGTGAAATCTCAATGATTACGTCTGGCACCAACTGCCTAGGTATATACGGTATTTGAAAAGGTGACATGCAATTCTGGCCAACCCTATACAACATACTCCATTTTGCTCAATCAGTGCCTCCCATTAAACCCCTTATATGGCAACTTTGCTCTGTCACTGCCTCCCATTCAATCCCTATATGGCGATTTTGCTCTGTCACTGCCTCCCATTGAACCCCTATATGGCGATTTTGCTCTGTCACTGCCTCCCATTGAACCCTTATATGGCGATTCTGCTCTGTCACTGCCTCCCATTGAACCCCTATGGCACCGTGCCTCCTCCTCCTACCACACGCCAAGAAACACTTTTCTTGTGTGGTATGAATCGTATCATATGAAGGCTCTGCACAAAGTAATCTGCACAACGTACTCTACACAAACTACTGCAACATACTGCAACGTACTCTGCACAACGTACTCTGCACAAAGTACTCTGTACAAAGTACTCTGCACAACATACTCTACACAAACTACTGCAACGTACTCTGCACAACGTACTCTGCACAAAGTACTGAAACGAACCTGCTGCAGAGCAGCCTCCTTTTGCCTCCTCACTGTCTCCCGCTCAGCCTCTGCGACCCCCTGCAGTGTCTTAGCCTCCTCCACACATTTCCTCATCTCAGACACCTCTGCCGCAGCAGCTGCAGCTGCACCCTCCAGCTCTACGCAACGCTGACTGCGTTCCTTTAGCTGCTGTGCAAGGTGCGTCGCGCGCTCAGTCAGCTGCTTCACATCTTCCTTGCACCTGAGGTTGTTGCGTTGCATTGTGTGTATGTATGTATGTCTGAGTATGTATGTATGTATGTATGTATGTATGTATGTATGTATGTATGTATGTATGTATGTATGTATGTATGTATGTATGTATGTATGTATGTATGTAT
>Ga0307947_1001062_pt1 | contig 21097 bp, 25 predicted proteins | sample OrgLakmetagen232_FD_201840 | JGI IMG/M metagenome (GOLD analysis project Ga0307947, IMG submission 201840) | Saline water microbial communities from Organic Lake, Antarctica - #232 | ecosystem: Environmental > Aquatic > Non-marine Saline and Alkaline > Saline | place: Antarctica: Organic Lake...
CATACACAAAAACAGACGGTTTGAAGGCAGGTACGATGCCTGACAAGCAAGTGATCACGACATGCTTTGGTCTCTTTCACACACACATGCATGCAGAATGCACACACACATACACACACACGTACAATCACATTATCACATTACACGCACAGGCGCTCCATTTACGAGCGCAACCTGTATGCTCTGCCCACTGGAGCTGCGAGGAGCACTGCTGCTCCTCATACTGCTGGCAGAGGGGAAGGTAGCAGTGTACGGCGGCCCTCTGCTGCGCGCTTACGTTGGGGTGCAGGTGGGTGTGGGTGTGTATGTGCGCGTCTGATGTGCGTGAGTGGTAGCAGTATTGGTGGTGAAGTTCCAGAGGGGGCCGACTGAGGAAATGTCCAAAAATGAACATTTTTGTACTCAGAAGGCAGCCATCCACTGACCCTTTATCTGATTGAGACATTGTTTGCCTTAAATTTAAGCTGGTAATATAAGCTACACAGACAGGGATGTGCTTGGATTTATGTGTGTCTCTCTTTATGCAAACTGGCAGGGCTCAAACTGACTACCAAAACCCTGATACAGAGGCTTTACATGGGAAAACAGCACGAGTCAAACCTAAATCGCCGCCCACTTCACAATCCCACTCCATCTCTTTTGCAATGATGTTTGTTTGTTACAAGACATCGTATCACCCAAAGTTGTGTGATTTGGTGAGGTTGGTGGCCTACTTTAAATATTTTGTGGTGCGAAAAAGGGTTCACGCTACGGCAACTTGAGCATGGGCCCCATGAGTTGCTACAATGAAACTCAACACTGTCGTATATAAATCCAGAGCAACTAAGCTTCAGTGTAGCAAATCATGGGGCCCATTACTAGGGACCTTTGAATAACATGCCTTTTTTGGGGGGTCAGTCGCCCTCCTCTGGTGAAATTTCATTGGAGGGTAAAAAGACACAATGTTGCTTGTGTGTTATCCAGCCTTGCAACTTTCTCTACATATCAAGCTTCCTGAGCACCGAAATTCTCGCTTATATGGTGCCTTGGTGCTTGAAACATTGAAAGGAATGAATAGCAGGAACAAGCTACCTGGCTGGCGCCTGCCTGAGGGATGAAAAGAGTATATGAACAATCCATCCGGCTCACATGAGTATTGTCGAGAGTACCGCACATTTAAAGCTTGAGAGAGTAGCCACTTATTTTCAAGATCTGTTGGTTGGCAAGAGAATGCACACAGTGTGTGTCACATGCCCACCCATTCAGTGCTCCGCTTTGCTTTGACATGAGCTGTGCATCTGTGCTCAAAAGCAACGCTGGTCTTTGAAATGCTGGAATGATTTATACGCTCAAGCTGTGAACCACACGCTCCTACATGGAGTCTCCACACTCGTGAGACTGAAGACTTCACACACATATACACACACACAGACTCATACACACACACAGACTCACACACAGGTCCTCCCTCTCACCAAGCACCCTCACTTAAGTACGTCGCTGCCTGGATTGAGCGGGAGCTGCGCGCCCTTCTTCTGGAGCAGGTCAGTGATGCACAAACGTGCACCTCATTTCTCACCCACATGCAGCTCATTTCTCACACACATGCCAGTGATGTGCAAGTGTGGGGTCTCAGGGCTACACAGCGTCCATCCTCGTCCTATTTGTGACAGCTTGGCACAGCACGGGAGCCAGGGCATGGCAGCAGGCTTGATTGCCTGTGTTTGAAGCCGCCTCAGCCTCTGCCAGCATGTATATATATGCAATAGGTGTTTTAGATCGTTTTCCCTGGCAAGTGTTCTGTTTGTAATGCGCACCAGGCACTCACCCATTCCCTTTTAAGCATGTTCAGGGTGTTAGGTCGGTGTTGCTCTGTGCCCTTCCTCACCATTCCCTTGCGGACATGCTCAGGACGTTGGGCTGACGTTGCTCTAGTACACCCTTCCTCACTCGTTCCCTTACACACACGCTCAGGACGTTGGGCTGGTGTGTGCCTTCATCCAAGGACTGCTGCGTTCGCATGGCCTGCCATCCCCAGATCAGCTCACAGGAAGAGCGACGTCACCCCCAACTACTGCTGCATCAGCATCAAGGGGAACGGAGCTGGCAGCAGCGGCAGCAGCACTGCCCAGACCTAACCGCAGGCACAGCAGGGCGACGCACATCTTTTGTGACCGCCTTGACAATTTTTATGAGGTGGGTGTGCTTTTGTGTAGGTGTGTGTATGTGTGCGTGTGTGTACGTGTATGTGTATGTGCGTACTCGTGAATGGATAGGCAGTAGAGATTGCAGCAGCAAGTGATGTCCGTGGCCTTGATGGCCTTGATACACACACACTCACACACGTATCAACAAACACACACACACGCACACACACACACACACGTATCCACAAATAGGAAGTGCAAGTTGTGTGCTATGCACACATACGCACGCACGCACATTCACAGATTTACACACAAAATGCATGCAGGAGGAAGACAGCAGTGCTGAGCAAGCGAGCCAGGCAGCCCTGCAGCCGCTTCTGAGTTTCGTAGAAGGGCTGCGTCCATTCTTGGGCACACGCGCCCCCCATTTCCACCACGAGCTGCACAACTTTGCGGCTTCACACCTATCGATACAGGTAACGCCTGACAGGCACGCAGCATCTTATGCATCTTATTGTGCCGTTTACCTGAGGGCTTCAATTTTTCTGCACGGCCATCAGTCAGGTTTGACATCTGATGTCCCCGTAATAGGAGACATCTACTGAGATGCCAGATTTTACAGTTTGAAACCTTCCCTTCCCGTGTTATGGCTGTGTAGCATGTGACAGATGCAACAGTAGCTTATAACGCATTAGCTTGTCAAGCAAGTAGGAAATATGCATGGGTGTACCTCTGATCGGTGCAATAATGCCTTTGCGCTGTGTCCCTCTACTCTAGTCAACATAGCAACATCTTTTTACATATGGGCGTACAAGCTTTCATGCTTTTACCCTATGGCCACACCCTCCTTTGATATCAAGCAGAAAACCTGGGCTTACTTTCTCTGTTTGTTCTCTACACTCTACACAAAACATGATCTAAATAATTTATACGTTTTCTTATTTGTGCATTACACTGATCTACGTGCAGGCCTGGGACGTAAGTGTGACTTACCGGCCAGCCACGCAGCTAGAAGCAGCCACGACGACAACAGCAGCCGCAGGAGCACCACCTGATGGTCTTGCACCACAGCAACCTGCCGGTTCTGCACCACAACAACAGCTGCTGCAGCCTCCTAGGGACCCCCAGCACGCCACAGCACAGCACGCCGCAGTGCCCCGCCTGGGCTCCACCGCAAACTACACACCGCAGTCCACCTCTGCTGCAGCCCCTGAACAAAGTCACAGGCGTGTGCAAAGAAGGGGCTGGGACGTTCGCGACTCTGGCTCGCCCGTACGCTCTCCTGCACCTGCTTCAAATGTTTCTATGGCCGCTTCTTTGGACGTCATGTTGCAGCGCGTAGACCATGTGCGCTCAAGCCTGGTACCTCTGCCCTTTGAGCATCCCCCCCAGCACCCCACTTCCACTCCGATTCTCCCCGCAAGTAGCAGAGGAAGGGAAGGTGGCTTTGGAGCAGCATCTGCGACAGGCGTGCTGGAGCTTCAGCCTCATCAGGCGCTGGCGGCACGGTCAAGGCTAGCAGGACGGAAGAGATACCGTGACCTTGGGAGCAGCAGTCCTGACAGAGACTCCGTTGCTCTCAGTACTAGCAGGAGCAGCAGCAGAGATCGGGTTATTAGCAGTGGCAATAGTAGGAATGCTGAGAGGCAGCCTCGCTCGTGTTTACGTGATAGGGGGGGCCAGGAAGCGGAGGAAAGAGGGGGCATGCATACGCTGGGTGGCTATCGTGGCGAGGCAACAGGAGGGATATCAGCAACAGGAGCAGCAGCAGCAGCGCTGGATGCAGCAGCAGCTGCACTCTCTGGCCTTTCGAGACGCCAGCAGCAGCAGCAGCAGCAGCTGCAGCTAGAGGAGCAGGAGGAAATCGTGCAGATGGCTGAAATGAGGGACAGGGCTCTACGAGCTAGTGAAGCAGTGCGCATGCGTTCTAGGACGGGTTCCAGCAGAGGGCGTCAGTGGCGTTTTACTGAGGAGGACACAAGCGGTGGTGGGTGCGAGGATCGCTGGGAAATGGAGGGGTGAGAATTGAGAAACGTCTGAGCAGTGTAGCAGTTGCGTTGTTGTATATACTATATACTAATGTAGTTAGTAGCATTGCCCTTCCTTCTAGACCGTTTTCTGGCGTATAAACCAATGATGACCTGGTAGCCATTGTCATTCCTGTAATATTCACTCGTGCCTTTGATTTGGCACTTCCTTTCCTGTATTAGAGCTTTTCTCTTTGTACAATACAATAAATAATGTCAAAATAATGTGGACCACCTGGTAAAATAGTGGTTCCTATTTTAAAACTCTTCAGTTTGCATTCTTACTGTTTAATTGGAAAGATGTGTGGAATAGCTATTGCTTTTACGTGTCGCTTCTCTAGTTAGGTGTACGTTCGTTCCTGCTCACCATTTTTTAGGTATCAATACGGACATTGCTTTGTACACAAGGCTGTGGAGCTTTCCAATTTCTTTTGCCTCCCTGGCTCTAAGCTACTACTGACTCCCTTTAAATAAGTTGTTGCTTCTCTGTTAGTCACAAGGTTACAGCTCTCTAGCAGTAAAAGAGCGCAGGTGATGATAAATATTCCCCACACTAACTAGCTACCAAAGTAATCCAAGAGGAGTAAAATCTTGGGGTGTTTAGCAGGGTTCAGGAAGGTTACAGATGAGGCCTGCTTGATGAAACCGGCTCCTGCTGAGAGCCAATAAAATAAGTGGGAAGGGGACGTTTATTACAGAGAAGTTTCATGAGTCTATGAGAAGCAAGATGCAGCTCCTTAGCAGGCTCCAGAATATAAGTGTTGTAGATAGTGCCACCCACACCCACAAGGATGATGTGTGGTGAGAAATCACGGCAGCAGGGCGCTGATCAGCTCATGAGGGGCCTGGTATTTGACTAACTACTTTTGTGATCATGCTGTCTGCTTCCTAACGTTGACTGTCTGTCAAGGAGCGAGTAACAAGCTGTACGTCATTACATCTTTTTCTTACAAATTACCTACAAAAAGCCTTACAAACAGTTTGTTTTTGACGTAACAGACAAACAACGGGCAGCAACACTTCAAGTCCAATAACGCAAGAAAAAAGATCGAAAATGATGAGAAGGATGTGTACATTCCTTATTTCACACATCCACAACCCTGTACCTTTAAACACCTGTTCCTGGTATGCAAGCCAGCTAGCTGGCACATGGTAACTTCAGAGCAGAGGCGAATATATGTGCAAGACCTGCGCCCTTGCACATGGCACCAAGTTCTCCTAGTGCGTTCTCACACAGTTCTACAAGTGGGGCAGGCAGGCGCCTCCAGCTGTCAGGCGGTGCTCCTGCCTGCTGCTGTGGGTCCTTGTTGCTAGCACCTAACTCACACATTGCTCCTCCACAAGAGGCTTGCCCCTTCTTTGAATTGCTGCTGCTGCTCCCGTGTGGATGTGTGTCACCTTGAAGAGAAGGGACGTCATCTTCTTCTGCCCGCACCTACAATCGTGCAGGTCAGGAAGTCCAAGAGATTTTAAGAGGTGTGAGTGTTCAGAAGCTAATAGGAGGGCTACAACACGCTGAACGATGTTGAAACCAGTGTCTCCAGTAAGGCTGAACAGTAGGAGCAGAAAGCCACGTGGCTCAGTAAAATATCTGCTACTGAATTGTAAGTACCAGGCCAGACAGCTTTGAGGGGACCACTATTAACGCCTGCACACTTAAGTTCCTTCCCACTCATCAATGCGTGCCACTCACTCACTTGCATCGCTTTCCATTGTAGCGCCCTCAACCGCCCCACATACTCCTGCACATCCTCAGCGGCTCCTTCCACTAAAATCACACCTGTGCACAAAACACACGCAAATCAGCCTCGCGTTTTTGTATGTGCAAGTGTACGTGACGCTGCCCTTGTTCCTTTACGCTTTGGACAAGCACATACGCATTGCCACGCAAGAATCCCTGGCTTGTTGGCTATGGAGATTCACACATCGTGCTAAGATATGTGATGAGGTCCCTTCACACTGATTGCATCCCCTCATGATGTGTGCCCCCTGCTTACCTCTAACATCCATATCAGGTAACCCAATCATCTTTCGCAATGTCCAACACAGTGTGCAGTAGGTGCACGCAAAGCACAGGAAGGTCTCACTTGGTATACTCGCGCCATTCAGATGCACGATTAAATGCACGCAACAAGACTTTACCAGGAACCCAGGTTTACTTTTATTTTATCGTTTACTTCTTACCTGGGTCCAAGGTTTGCTTGCAATTTATTGTTTCTCTTACCTGGGTCCCAGGCTTACTTTTATTATATATATTTCTTACCTGGGTACCCAGGTTTACTCGCTCCACCGAGGTGCAGCTCTCTGGCCCACTCCACAATCACCTTTCGCTTGTACGGGCTTTCTACAGAGAGCAGGTGCATGTGAGTGTGTGTGTGGTTGTGTGTGTGTATGGTTGTGTGTGTGTGCGTGTGTGTGTGTGTGTGTGTGTTCATGTTGTGTCAGTCAAGGCTTACTGCACAGCAGACCTAGGCCAGGCTAGCTGGAACCAATTATCTCATAGATCTTTATAGTTAAGTTAGGTTTTGTTTAGTTTAGTCATAGATATTTATAGATACTATATACACACGGGAACCCTGGTGGCGAGGGAAAGTCTGAAGGGAAATCACGGCCAAATAGGGTGTACGTACTTCTGGAAAACCTAGGTAAACAAGGGGGAACACGCCTAATTGTCTTTTAAGACTAATTTAACATGCGTGTGCCTGAACACTAACGAGTGATGCAAACTTTCACACACACTCTAAGCAAAAGATCGGTAATACGCACTTATATGGTGGAACCAGAGACAGCACACTCTGCGTGTGCGGATTTGAGGAGCAGCTGCAGCGGCAGACGCGACAGCTGCCTGTGTTTCCTGCAATAAGAGATGATTAAATTATGATAAACCCAATTATATGTGTAGTGCAGATCATTCTTACGACTACTTTAGAGAGTCCGCTGATGCCTTTGTTTAGACGTATCACTGCTACTTGCGAGCTAAAATAAACCGGCCAACGTACTCAATCCACAAGCAAACGCAGCAGACAAAAACAAGGAGCAGAAGGAAGGACATTAACTAACCTTCAATTGGGCAGCCTCATCTGCGGCGTTCACCTCGCCTGTCTCAACCAGATGCAGGGCAGCGTCCTGTGATTGTAAATGAATGTGTGTTTGTGTGTTTGTGTGATTAATGGTTGTATGAGCATCTGGGTGTACACGTGGCATGTGCGTTGATGTGCAAATGTATTTGTGCGCGTTGTACGCACGATACATGACTTTGTACAAACTGAACAACCCCGAATGTGTAATTTGTGCCTTCTGCAGCTGAGCAGCTCTGGAGTGCCTGGTTGCATGTCTTCATACAGATGTAAGGGTGGAACTCGTGCGCATGACATCTTTATTTTTGTAAAAGTTACAGGACTAACTTGCCTTCCTCGGCTGTTCGCAAGAGACTGTTAAGCATCACGAGTTTTGATCTTCCTTTCACGGCAACCCTGTGATCTGCTCACCTGGCATGACTACTTGGAGCAGGAACAAAAATATTTTGAGCTAAGATAACAACAAAGTTACTGGCTTCTATTGTCAGCTCAGCACCACCATCTTCGACCTCAGACAGATCAGGTTCACAAACAAAACACACGCACAGGCTTTCATGACCACACCTTGAGCTCCTGCACAGCCAAAAGGAGACAGCATCCTCCCTGATCTGCACATTGCTGTGCACACCTTGTTACGGCTTGGGCCATAGCACTATGTGCGTGCCTGGAATGGTGTGTATAAGATAGGAGTTATGTGCATACCGTGTGTCGCGTTGGGAAATTCTTAATGAAAACAGCAGGCACAAACACGCAAACGCTTAGGAAGGGCTTTCTGCATGCCAGTACAGAATAAGAGAAGGGGCATAGAAGATGAGCATGCTTGGACAGGAATACGGGATTACAAAGAAGGGATGCAAAGTCAGGGGTACCCACCCTTGTGCGCTGGACTCTACACCGAGCTTGGCAGCCGCATGCAAGGGATACAACCGAGGAAGCTGGAAGCAAAGCTGCGTATGTATGTGTGTGTGCGTGCACGTGGGAGTGTGATGCGAGGGAGTGTGCACGTGGGAGTGTGACGCGAGGGAGTGTGCATGAGTGTGTGAGCAACTGTACTCGAGCCAGCGTTTGCGTACAAAAGCTGCGCACCTTGACCTGCTGGCCTTTGATCAAGGTATCAGGAACTCCACACATACCGCTCAGCTCTGACAAACCACCATCCTGCTGTTCCTGACCTGCTTGAGTGTGAGGGGTTGCTCGTGGTGCAGACAATGAGGGAGGGTACAGAGTGATCTGGCCTCCCTGTCCAAGCAGATCTCTCGCTGCATCCAGGTTTTCGCGCTCCGAAGGATGCGTGTGTAAGTTTTCATAGCCGAACGCAGACTCAGTGCCCTCAATTTCCATCAGCTGCAGCTCCAAGCACTCCATTTCCCTCTCCTCCACCTTTGCATGTGTGTGCATCAGAACGTGTATGTGTGTGTATGTGCGTGTATGTGTGCTAGTGCGCGTGTGTGCATGTAAATGTATGTGTGTTTATGTGTGTATGTGTTTGTCTGCGCGTGTGTTCATGTGTGTGTATGTGTGTTTATGAGTGTGTGTGTGAGTGTGTGTGCGTGTGTGTATGTATTTGTCTGCGCGTATGTTTATGTGTGTGTATGTGTGTTATGAGTGTGTGTGCGTGTGTGTGTTATGAGTGTGTGTGTGAGTGTGTGTGTGTGTGTGTGTGAGTGAGTGAGTGTGTGTGTGTGTGTGCGTGCATGAATGTGTGTATATATGTGTGTTGTGCGTGTGTGTGTGTGTGATTGTGTGTGTGTGCATGAATGTGTGTATTTATATGTGTGTTGTGCGTGTGTGTGTATGTGTGTGTGTGTGTGTATGTGTTTGTGTGCGTGTGTGTGTGTTGTGTGTGTGTGTGTGTGTGTCTGTATGTGTGTGTGTGTGTGTGCCTGTAAATGAGTTACCTGGATGGTCACCATTTCCCGGCTCCCTGCTAAAAAATATTATAACCACTGTATTATAACCACTGTGTAGTCACAATGGCTTCGTTGATGAAGGTGTGCAAGGAATTCCATCGCGTCTGCCCTGTCAATGCAGCTGCAGCTCAACTGTGCTTCAGTAAAAAGATGTCCAGTTTGTGCAATGGGTGCACGCTGCACCCAAACAACTTCTAAACCACACAAACGTCCAGGTCCAGGTCGGCACTCAAGGGCTGTGCTCCTCATCGGTGCGTAGCCCTCAAGGGCTATGCTCCTCATCAATGCGCAGTACAAGGCGTGCCACCAGGAGGGCCAACCCTGTGCTGGTCCGGGCTGAGGGTGACGGGACGGCAACACTGGCTGAGGAGAAGAAGGGCATTGAGATTGACGTCAGCAAAATTCCTCCTCTGGTGGGTGAGATAGGAACGCAGTTTTGGGAGGCACAGGTCACCCGCACGCGCATACACACACACACACACACACACACACACACATGCACGCACACGTATGCACGTATGCACGTATGCACGTGCACACACACACACACACACACACACACACACACATACACACACACTCATAACACACATACACACACATAAATATACGCGCAGACAACACACATGCACACACACACACACATGCATGCACACGTATGCACGTGCCGCACACACACATACACACGCACACACACATGCACACACAAACACACACACAGACACAAATACACACACACAGACAAACACACACACACACACACACGCACACACACACACACACGTGGCATATACACACACATATACGCACTTGTAAATGACAGGTTTGGGAAGAGGACAAGGAGACACTACGGGATCTGATGTCCTTTGCAGGCCCTGGTCCAGAGGTGTGTGGATTTGTTGGGGTTATGAATTGATATAATTGAGCTTTGTCTGTGTGCATTTGTGTGCATATAGGTATGTTGGTACAAATTTTATTCATAAGAATTTTAGAACGATGGAGAACACTTTCCAGGTTTTCATGCACTCAGGCAAGCGCAGCCTTGACCGCTGCTTTTTTGTGGATTGCTACCTCTGTTTGTATTTTGATATCCAGTTTCCTATAGCGTTAAAATCTGACTTTAATGTGTGTTTGTGCATGTTGCAGCGTATCAACGGCCGCCTGGCCATGTGGGGGTTTGCCTGCGTTGTTGCTGGAGAAGTGGGGTCAAAAACGCCGGCTTTGGAGCAGGTAATGAATCCTGAATCCTGGCCTAAAGGTTTGTCACACGCACTCGTACATAAGCAGCAAGGCACGACCTTCACTTGGCCACTGTCCTTCAATTGGCCACTGTCCTTCAGCCCAGCTTGCGCTGTAATAAAATTTCCTCGCTCACCCTTCTTTCTCCATATTGTTAAAGTGCACTGTCTGTCGCTCTGTCTTGTACATCTTACATCAGGTGTGTATGTGTGCCTTTTCTGTTTTCGCTCGAAATTACCTTACCCTTAAACCACTCCTGACCTTTGCCTCAGTCATGCCCCACACCTGCTTTAAATTCTCCCCCACAAGACGTTCATTCTATGTGCCTCAACATTTTTCTTGTTCGCAGCTTGCCTCTGGCTGGTTCGGGGCCATCCTGTTCTCCATCACCATCATCTTTGCCTCGATCACACCTAAGGTGGTGTCAGGCTACAGCCTGAAGGACCTGCTGGAGGCAGCCACCACAGACAAGATGCAGGGGGAGGGCCTTCAGAAGGTAGGAGCTGTCCGTCGTCGCATAGGAGTTGCTGAGTTAGGAGGTCAATTGTTTTTTCAACGAGTGTTATGGACCTGCTGGAGAAGGCAGCCAGCCACGGACTAGATGCAGTGGGAGAGCTGCGGGAGGGAGGAATTGTTTTTTCCATTTAGGGGGCAAAGGTCTTGGGGACAAGGAGCAGGAAAAGGCAGCCAGCTATCAGCTGTCCAAGCCCACCTACTTGCTGGGCGTGCACCCGCTAGCAGCTTTGTGAGCAATGCCAGACACGATGCAAGGGGGGGCAGTGAAAAGTTTGATAGTCTTAGGGAGTCAGGGCCGCAGCAGCATGCAGGAGGCCTTCAGACCACTACTCTTTTGCTAAGTTTTTGATCGAATGGCAGTCATTTTGCATGCCTTGCTCAATCGCTGCAGGTCATTGCTGTGTTTGATCAAAGGGCAGAGTTGTGGTCCGGACGCCTTGCCATGGTAAGATGCCTATCTAGCCCGATTTGCTTCTTTGTCTCTTCCCTTTGTCTCTGCCTTTGACACGTCCCTACCTTTGAGACGAGGTGAACAATAGAAATGCTGACCTCAGTTAGAAAAAAACACCTTGGACAAAAAGGCACCTTGGAATTGGATCAAATTCATAACATGTAGGACATACATTTGAAAAAGGTGCCTGTCAGCAGACGCGTCTTAACCCACATTATAACCCACATAACCCACAAATGAATATAATGCCGTTCTCGCTGCACTTTGTTGTACATACATGTTGTAGATCTCTAGGTTCTCTGAGCTCTGTTAAACCCCTTTTTCTCTGCAGATCGGCATCGTTGGCTTGCCCATCGCTGAGTTCTTTGCTGGTGACGCGCTCTTCTGAAGAAGCACTGCTTAGGTGGCCCTTAGTTATTAACTTCTCGCTCTCCGACGGACCATGCATGGATTATCTGCGCCATGTTTTAGATAAAAATTTCCCCCTACTTCTTTCTGCTTCTCCTTAGATTGGACTTTTCTGACTCTTTTTCCTTGGCACAGCGAGGCTTCCGTATTCAGCACACAGACGTGTTTGGCTGGTGAATGTAATGGGATGTTATTCATGCGTAAAAAAACCCGCGTCAAAAAAACGATTTCGATTTGGCTCAAATCTTTGAGGTCTCAGCTCTTGCGATTCAATATTAATAAAGAATAGTGGACAAAAGATGCAGGTAAACGCTGTGTTTTCGCCGCTCTCTAGAGAGCGAGCGTTTCAGGACAGCACTCTCTTACAAGACATTGTCCAGTGCACTTATTCAGCGATGGCTCTCCAGTCTAGTCCTGCGTTTGAACTGCGTTGCCACGCAAGCCAAACTGAGTCTATCCTACAAGAAAAGCTTGAGTGTAAAGTGACAACGCTTGCGTTCTGTGCCTTCTCCGTTTCGCTGCAGGGCACGATGCAACGGGGAGTCGGCAGCAACAGGGGATTGACAAGGCATAGGAGTGCCTCCTGCATCCCTCCTGCATCCCTCCTGAAGCCAGTGCTGGCAAAGCGGGGGCGAGCTCAGGCTGTGCAGGTGCAGGCCCAGGATGCGCAGCAGAATGACTTCAAGAAGGTCATGATTGCGAACAGGGGCGAGATTGCCGTTAGAGTCATCCGGGCTTGCAAGGAGATGGGGCTGCAGACCGTGGCAGTGTATTCTACAGCAGACAGGGAGTCCCTGCATGTCCAGGTGAGCCAGCACTGGCAAATGCAGCACCCCGTCCCTTGACACAAACAGCCAAACCTGTCATCATGCACGATCGTCCTACTACGCACATAAATCAAGCCGTCAAGCTCCTTTGTCCTTGCGTAGAATCTTTCCACCCTATTGATTTCACATAAATGATGTGAGAAAAGGCACGTGCTTCCCTGCCTCCCTGCCTCTGTATCAGTATCGCCCAGCATTTACTCCTAAAGCAGCTGCACCTCCGTTTCCCTCACGCAGCTAGCAGATGAGTCTGTGTGCATTGGGGAGGGTCCCAGCTCGGAGTCCTACCTCAACATCCCCAACCTGCTGTCTGCTGCACTGAGCCGCGGAGTCCAAGCCATCCACCCAGTGAGTAGAGTGGTGGCTTACAGTATGTGTATGTGCCAACCCTCTTGGTAGCACGCTTTGCTAGCAAGTTGCCTGCAATGGTGAATTGAAGAGGATAGATAGGACTACATGCAGCAAAGAGATGAAGGTCAATGTGACAGCGTACAACGCTTCTTGAAGCGCTCCCGCAAGCCTTCCTAGTGCTGATCTGATCCATTACTGGATCTAGTTCGTACTTATACAAGTTGAACACCTTGACACGGGCAGCCACATCCTGTACTTGTACTGTCCAAGGATTGCCCACCTGACTCCTCCCCGCCCCTTTTCACAGGGTTACGGTTTCTTGTCCGAGCGAGCTGAATTTGTGGACATCTGCACGGACCACGGCATCGAGTTCATCGGCCCCAAATCCAGCCAGATAAACCTGATGGGCGACAAGAACTCCGCAAGAGAAACAATGAAGGTGCGTGGCCGTTTCCTTGCCTGCGTCAGCTTCAAGAGCTTTTACCTATATGTGTGTGTGTGTTGACGCTTCCAGCTTGTTGCACTTCATGTGACAATGTGTTACCTGAGGTGCTGGTGTTCAGCTGTGAATATGTACAAGAAAATGCGTGGCTCGGGGTCGCTGAGCTGCTTGCAGTCACAACACGTCTTTTGTACCTCTTGCTTGCGATGCTTTGACCAGGGTCTCTCTTGCCAGTCGCCCTACAGAAAGTGAACGATGTGCCTTGCAATCTGCCACAGCAACCCTGGTTTAGAATAAGGAAATTCTATGCACGTGTGCTCAAGCCCCTGTGGTGGAACAAACTTTGTGCCTTGCATGCCTTGCGGCCATGTGTCATATTGGAAAAGTTGTTACGGCTGTCAGAATGCAGTTTCACGCATTGGCCAACCTGCCTGCTATGCATGCTGCCTGCATACACTGCAGAAAGCCAGTGTGCCTTGCGTGCCTGGCAGCCTTGGTCTGATCAAGGACGAGGCAGATTGCCTTAAGGTGGTGGGCGAGATTGGGCTGCCCGTCATGATCAAGGCCACGGCAGGTATGGCAGTCGACTCATCGTTGCACAGGACATATTTCAGGCTGCAAAAGGTTTTCAGACTCACACTAGGGTAAAGAGCAGCTGTCAAAGCGCATCGCCACGGGGGTGGTTAATTGCCTCCCGGTGGCAATAAGGCGGGGAGCTTTGTAGCACAAGGCTGTGCCTTGCATTGGAATCCCTTGACCCCTAACTTTGCGCCCCCCAACTCCTGAGTTTACGCTCTTAATTTTCCCCAAACATAGAGGTGCCGGGCCTGGAACATCTCACAAATAATAATGTTAGAGGCTATGAGGTGAACACCCCCCCCTGCTCTTTGACCCGACACTTTACTTTGCAATCTGTATTTAAACCAAAGGTTGCGGCTCACATCGCAACATCAAGGCAAAAGCACTCCCTGGTCGTTCCCTTGTGTGCTGTGCAGCCTCTGTACCTCCTCTTTTCCTTCAATGCTCACCCAGTCCTACAAATCTCCGTCTGACAACCATCTTCATATGTAATACGGTATTACTAATACCTAAAGTTGGCCAGAACCATACATTTATAGGTACACCGTACCTTTGTGGACTCATCCCGCACCCCCAAAAAATTAATATTTTATTGGATTTTGCACCTTTCCCGCACCCCAAGAATAATTGTTTTGTCCCCTCCCGCATCAACCCCGCGGGGATTCAGACCCAGTTTAGCTTACCAGACAGTTTACATGCCACAAAAGGTCAAATACAAAATTACCAGTCAGTTGCATGCTTGTTTGCATGTCAGTTTGCTATCTCCAATCAATCCTCTCTGTTCTACTACCCCTTTGCTGCCCCCCCCCTCTTTTCTGCTCCCTTTTCCTCTGCTGCTCTCTTATCCTCTAGTTGCCATCGCAATCGCTGTTGCTGTTGCTGTCCTCATTGCACTCGCTCTCCTCGTTGCACTCGCTCTCCTCGCTGCTGCTGTTGCGTGCTATGCTTGTGCTTGCACCAGCTGATGGTGCTGCTTGGGTACGAGCAGCCTTGGTGCGTGATCTTGTTTGTGCACCAGCTGCCCCAGCTGCTCATCTATTAGCTGCTGGGATGCTCCGACCTGCTCGGCTGCCTCAAGCACTGCAGCTTCCTCCTCCTCAACCTCTACGCCTTCTTCCCACACAGCTTCCCCGTCTCGCTCATCACTGGCAGCGACCAAACACGTTATTTTAACCAATACCGTGTCAACCCCGCAGGATCAAAAAAATTATATATTAAACGTTACCGCACTCACCCCGCAGGGCAAAAAACAATATTTATGCGGGGTGATATCGAAAAGGTACAGTATATGGTGTTTTTGGCAGGGAAATCACCATACATACAGTCATATACGGTGTATACATACGGTTTTGGCCAACCCTACTAATACCAGGTGGTGGCGGTCGTGGCATGCGTCTGGTGACCAAGCAAGAGGATATCATCCCCTTGATGAAGCAGGCGCAGAATGAGGCCGAAGCTGCATTTGGCAACGGGGCGGTGTACATTGAGAGGTAAAAAGGAAGCAGTCAGACGCGTGTGTTTGCGTGTGTGTGTGTGTGTGTGTGCCACTAACGTGTTAAGTTTCAGGCAAGCAAGCGTCCTCAGTCCGATGGGATGTACCGCTGACGTTCTGTGTAAGAGGCTGCTAACAACAGCACCTTTTAAGTGCGCCAGGCACACACGCTTCCGCATACTCATTCGACTCAATTGCACTGCAAGGGCTTGCGTGCAATTCAGAGATGTGCAGTTAGAATGTGAAACTAAACGTAAGAGCTGGACACTGTTCACCCTGTCGTCCCCTGGCAGTTGTTGCCTGGCAGGTTATTTTAGGGTGGAGAAGCAAGAGCAGTGCCTGCGCGTCTGCCGTACAGCCAGGTGGCCTTGCTTGATTCCTGCCATGGCAGCGTTGGTCGACAGTGACACAAAGACGAGGCAAACAGGGACTTTTCTTTTCACCCCAAAAACACTGGAACACACGCTGTCTTGTTGCGCAGTGCAAGCTTGCTTTGAGCACTCTTCTTAGGTTGACATCAAAATTCTCTGCTCAAGCCTTTCCTTGTGCCAACTGTCCTTATGTGCTCTGCACTTGCAAACGAAGGTATGTCCAAAACCCACGCCACATCGAGTTCCAAGTGCTGGCCGACAAGTTTGGGAACGCCATTCACTTGGGAGAGCGTGACTGCTCAATTCAAGTGAGTGTTCAACTGTCTGTATGCGTCTGGGTGTTGTTGTGTGTGTATGTGTTTTTGCATGTGTCTGTGTGCGTGTGTATACGCGTGTGTAAGTCTGAGTGCGTGCAATCAGCTGTGCTCACTTCCTTTTTACGCTCAAGGCCTGTAATTCATTATTTTCCTCCCCCCATGTGCACCGCCTTAACCAGAACCTCGTCCGCAATGGCCCTGAGCTTGACCCAAATGTGCTCCTCCCTCAATTTCACTCTGAACTCACCCAAGAGCCCTTGCTGTCGCATCAAATCACTGTTTGAGCCGAACATCATACTCACAGCATTAACCATCAGTGAGTTATTGAGCCAATTCAATGCTGCATACCAAAGCCAGAAAACGAGTTTCGTGTCCCCCCGCCTGAACCAAACACCATACTCATCACAGCATTAGCCATCAGTGCGTTACTGAGCCAATTCAATGCTGACACGTAAAAAGCCAAAAAATCTATTTGTGTCCACCTCCCACGTGCAGCGCCGTAACCAGAAGCTCATTGAGGAGGCCCCTAGTCCTGCCCTGACCCCGGAGGTAAAGAACAAGGCCTGCTGACACACTGCGTTCACCAAGCGATGCGATTGACACTGATTTCTTCACACATGACTAGTGTCGGCCAGAACCCTATATATATACATGGTACAGTGTATTACGTATATATGTATACACGGTGTGTGTAGTGCGTATACTCAATTCTGGCCAACCCTACACGTGATGCATGTTTGACACCATACTCCCTCATGAATGCACGTGAGGAGGTGTCCACGAATCAAGACAAATCCTTGCACTCCGCGCTGGGTGCTCTGCGTGGTTGAGTTGGCTACATCACCGCCTCCTGCACTCGCTTCGAGCAGCAGCAGCCTGTTCCAAGCGTGGTGCTCCCTTTGCCTGAACTAAAGCAAGTTAGGCCGTACGCGATTGCAGACACAGAATGTTCCATAAAGTTGATACTGAGGGTGGAAGAATTTTAAGGTTTAGGCTCCTGCAGCTAGTTTGATCTTTGCTTTTTGCACGGCATGGTGAGTCAAGACCAGTGTTGTGCACTTTACGGTTGACGCTCATTTGACGGTCAGGCGTAATTTACGGTTTTGACCGTCAGAAACCAATCATCAGGCGTAAATTACAGTGATTTAATTTTTGACGTCAGACGGTCGGCTTTACAGTTATTTACGGTGTGAAAACGTCAGGAATTACAGACAGTCACTTCCAGGAGCACAATTCAGCAGCTTTCTGTCCCCTTGGATGCAGCTCAAGTGTGTGTGTGTGTGTGTGCGCGTGTGCGCGTGTGCGCGTGCGCGTGTGTGCGTGCGTGCGTGTGCGTGTGCGTGCGTGTGCGTGCGCGTGCGTGTGCGTGCGTGTCCGTGTGCGTGTGTGTGTGTCATCACCTCAGCCACCTGCTTTGCCACCTCTTGCGCAGAGGGGCTGTACAGGAAATTGCACCTGCCAGGGAGGAGCAGGTGGTTCTTGAGCCGCGTTGCGTTCAGCCCAGTGAGCGTCCTCTGGCAGTGCATGCAGCTGTACTCCTAGTTGTCTTGCCATCCTGCCGCGTCTCCCTCCTCTCAAACTCTGTCTTTACCCAGCTGCTCCTGACCTTCCTGCCACCCCTCCTCCTCTGCCCACCCACTGCCAGGCCTGTGGGAGGTGGTGCTTGCAGCAGCTGGCTAGGCCGGGCCAGGCTCGACTGACTCAGGGTCACACGAGCCCTCTTGGCCTGATTTCCGGAGGACATTTTATATTTATATCGCAAATGTTGTTTGTGGGAAAATCGGGGCGCTGAGAGCGCCCCTTGAGCTCAAGAGCTTGAGTCACTGAGCCACTGAGTTCCTGACGCCGCACCGTTACTTACGATTTCCCACCGTCAGAATGAACTTCACCGTATCTACGGTTATATGACGTAGACGTCATTTAAGCACCGTAATTTTCGGTGCCATTTCTGATTGACGCCGTAAATGCACAACACTGGTCAAGACAAGACGTTTTTATTGACCTGGCTTGTCGGTCATGAAGAAGCGAACCAATCCTACATAGCAGCAGCCGGGGCTTGAAGCTGCCGATGTGTGGTGCTGCTTGTTTCAAACGAGGTCAATTGAGACTTTTTTGGTACACCAAGTTAAGGTAAGGGCCCCCCTGCACCCATCAGTGTTGTGCTTCTTTTCAGAGGTACAAAAAGTTCATGGCTCGTCCTATTCAAAGTCAAAAGGGCTCCTTTGCACTCATATGTATGTCTCCCTTCAGGTACGAAAGGCCATGGGAGACGCAGCTGTGGCGGCAGCCAAGGCCATAGGCTACATCGGTGTGGGCACCATTGAATTTCTGTGGGAGCAGAAAGGCTTCTACTTCATGGAGATGAACACACGTATCCAGGTGTGTGTAAGTGTGTGTGCCTCTTGGTGCAGCACACCTTTGGACTGCCACTGCACAAGCACATGCACACACACAACACACACAAAAAGACACACATTACACACAAGTGTGTACACACGCAGAAACACATAAGCGCAAGCGCGCACACACACACACACATGCATGCACTGTTGTGAACAAACACGCATACACTCACACACATGCGCGCACACACACACACAAACACACACACACACACACACACACACACACACACACACACACACACACAGGTGGAGCACCCTGTGACAGAGATGATCACGGGCGTGGACCTCATCCAAGAGCAGATCAGAGTGGCTCAAGGCCACAAGCTGCGTTTCAAACAGGAGGACATCACATTCAAGGGACACTCCATCGAGTGCCGTATTAATGCAGAGGATCCCTTCCAGGTTTGTGTGTGTATGTGCTTGTGTTTGTGTGTACTTATTTGGAGGCAACCAGCAGTTGGAAAGGCATCACGTCCCTTACTACTGTTGATACGTATCAATATGCGTGTTGTACGTCGTCTTTGTTACTTTAGCCATTGCATCACTAAAACCTGTAACACATGTGCACACGTGTACAAACACACTTGAATCACTCACACACAAACACACACACATGCGTGCACACATACACACACAGAACTTCCGCCCCGGCCCTGGCCGCGTGACCACCTACCTCGCCCCCGGAGGCCCACACGTGCGCATGGATTCTCACTTGTACCCTGGCTACCTGGTGCCTCCCAACTACGACTCACTGCTGGGCAAGCTCATTGTGTGGGGCGAGGACCGTGAGCAGGTGCGTTTCTTTGTGTGTGTGTGTGCGTATGTGGCTGGCTGGCTGTGTGGTTGTGTGTGTGTGTGAGCAGGTGCGTGTCTTTGTGTGTGTATGTGGTTGTCTGTGTGTGAGCGCGTGTGTTTGTGTGCGCATGTGTATGTGTGGTGTGTATATGTGCGTGTGTGGTTGTGTGTGTAAATGTGCACGTATGTATTTATGTGCACTCGTGTAATGTGGTTGTGTGTCTGGAAACAGGGTATAATGGCACTGCTAGGTAAGCTCCTGGAGTGGGGTGAGTGATGACCATGAGCATGTGTGTATGTGTGGTGTTGCGTAGGTGCAAGGGTTAAAGTGGAGAGCATGCTCAGAGGTGTGGGGTGAGGACCAATGTCGCCTCCATTAAGACTTCCTGCCAGGCAGGCTTATTGTATGCACGCTCAAAATATAAATCTTTAGCCTCTTGCCCATAAAATAAGGGCAAGGCAGAAGGCACCTAAATAGATTGCAGCCTTAGACGTGGGATTTTTGGTGGTAGAGTTTTATTTGGCACGGTGTACCAACGTATTTAATGTCGATATTTGTCGTGCTTTTAAGGCTAAGGCAACTGCCGAAGTAGTTGACGGTTCTTCTGATTACCTTAATTGGTTAGTTATTTGTAGGAGGTTTAAACCTGCAAGAGCAAGAGCGTACATTAATTGTGAAGATGGTGTTGCCTAGCGTTTGGATGAAGCAAGCAGGAGATAGGAGAGAACAGGGGTGTGGGGAGCGACTCGTGTTGTCCAAGGCCCGAATTGTGCTGTCCTAGACATTAAAAAGACGGCCTCATAACCTGCATTTGCTTTCTTCCTTCAGCCCATCATCCCATGTATTAAGGCCTACTCATGAAGGTCTCTCCGTGTCCCTCCTTACCTTCTTTCAGTTCTCAGTCCAATTATACTCAGGCCACAGTGAGCATTTGCCTTCCTTTGTCTTCTTTCCCCTCTCGCTTGCTTGTTCAAAATCCTGGACAACACAACTGTGTGGTCTGACTTCCGATCATTTCTTTCAGGCCATTATTCTTTAGGCGGTGCAGCCTCGCGGCACAAGGCAACCCGCACCCCCTTTGTTTTTTTATCTTCCTCTCTCAGGCCGTTCCCACACTTTGCTCAGGCCACGACCCCCTTCTGTTCACGCCTTGCCTCTCTCTTGTTCTCATCCTCTCAGGCCATAGCACGTATGATCCGTGCCCTTGATGAGACCGTCATTACTGGAGTACCCACAACAGCTGGCTACCACAAGCTCATCCTGCAGGTGGGATGAGTGGCTTTGGAGAAATTGTGGGGCAAACTTGTGGGTGTATTTAATGTGTGTGTATGTCTCCAATGTTATCCCACAGTTTGCTGCAATATTATCTCTCCTCATAGGTAAGAACAGACGAAAGGGGGGGGGGGGGGGTCGATTCATCTTGGCCAAATGCAAGTTCGGCGGCACAGGCAGGTAGAATTTGGTCTAACCGGGGGCAGTAGGAGCTGCACTCTTCCTTGATGCAACCCTTGTCGGTGTCGTTGCATCGAAGGTTGCATCAAGAATGAGTGCAACTGTTGTCACGCGCGAGAAGACATGCATGTGTGACAGTTATGTGGAGTGAGCAGTGTCGTTGCATCAGAGGTTGCCTTAAGAGTGAGTGCAACTGTTGTCACGTGAGCAGGGCATAGAATACGGCCAGGGTGGTGTAACATTATTGTTGGCTAGTACCATATGTATACGGTGTGTATACGATATTTTTGGCAGGGAAATCACCAAATATACGG
>Ga0307947_1001064_pt1 | contig 21083 bp, 22 predicted proteins | sample OrgLakmetagen232_FD_201840 | JGI IMG/M metagenome (GOLD analysis project Ga0307947, IMG submission 201840) | Saline water microbial communities from Organic Lake, Antarctica - #232 | ecosystem: Environmental > Aquatic > Non-marine Saline and Alkaline > Saline | place: Antarctica: Organic Lake...
GCGTGTGTGTGTGCGTGTGCGTGTGTGTGTGAGTGTGCGTGTGTGTGTGTGTGTGTGTGTGTGTGTGTGTGTGTGTGTGTGTGTGTGTGTGTGTTTGTGAGCAAGAGAATGGACAGCGTGAAACGCGTGCCTTGACTTTGTCCATGCGCGAGAGGGTAGGCTTGCTCCTTTTTCAGAACATGCCACCTTTAGGCATCCATCAACCTTGATCAATAAACTGACCTGTGCTTCGGGAACCGCCTTGTTTTGCCTCGTCTTCTTCATTCTACCTCACATGCATGAATTGACCTTTGATTTTTGATCTGTGATAAATCTCAGTTTTTTTATTACACTCTTGATTTTCGTTTGATTCCTGCTCCCTACACGTCACCCCCGGTGTGTGCCCTCCTCCTCTCCAGCACGATGTGAAATGTGGCATATAGCCACTCCCACACATATACGCACACTCACACACACACGCACACACGCTCATTGCAAGCATGCCTCCTTCATCAGCTTTGCGTGGGAGCCCCCCCAAAGTAGACAGCAAAACCACTCGCGCCCATTGCTGCACAGGAGCACAAATATGCCTCCTTCATCAGCGCACTGTAAAACACAGTGTATGAGATGCACATCCCCTCGTACCCTTGTAGGAGAGCTACAGCAGTAGCGAACAGAAGGATACATGTGTGACAGGCCATACCAAGAATGGTGTACTGCGCAAGCTGTGCGGAGGAATGTTTGCGTTATTCTCCCCACAGGTGGGAAGAAGAAATATCGATAAATTGATCTTACAGGCACACGTAAGCTTTTTAATTTCCCCTACGCACGTAGGGAATTTGGTACAACAGTGGCTTACCAAATTTACTTTCAGGCACGGGCAAAACACGTGTTGCTATACGAGCCATCCAAGACGCTGCTCACAAGCTTGCTGTTTCACAAGAGCATCCATCACCACACATCAGAGAGAATCGCCGCCTTGCCGCCATATTCTTGGCGCCCACCGAGGCGTTGTGTATGCAGGTAGGCATGCCTGCTGATTCGTACATCAGCATCTTCTTTAATTGCCATCCACCTTTAGTACAGCCTGGTGAGGGAGTTGGATTGTAACATCTCCCTTTGCGCCCAGAGTACGAAATCGCTCAAGCACACCCGCTTGTCACTGCATACTTACCTACATCCACGAGGACTTAAAAAGGTTGAAACCAGTCCAGCTCTCACTTATTTCGTCTTGCAGCAAGCAGACGTGCTGAGAGATTCTGGTGAATTACGCGTTGCCCTTATGTGTGCCGGACTGTGCTCAACGCTGGAGCTTAAACACAAGCGCCGCATGCAGCAGGAACAGCAGCAGCAGCAGCAGCAGCACAAGCAGCAGGGCTCTGGCATGAAGCTCAGCAGCGACGGAAGCATGGAGAGCATGAGTCAAGCAGATATCGCTGATGTGCTGGGTGAAGATATGGACATGTCAGAGAGCAGCAGCATCCACGACCGCCTCCCTCAGCACCCCTGCACAGCGGACGAAGCGCTAGCCATTGCGAAGGAGATAGGCCACTGGGACGCTCAGCACAGCACACGGCTGCCGACAGATGGCAGGCTAGCCGCCGTTAGTCCAAGGTGAAGATGTGTCATTTGTTGTTGTGTTGATTCCAGGATTTGACGCGGAGAGGGTTTGATAGAAGAGCCCCCATATCCCTGCAAGCACACATCGACCAGGCTCTCTTCTAGAAGCAGCAGCAGTGGCATCACCTCCGTCACCGTCTCCTGGTTCAGCACAGCAGTGACCTTCATGTAATTCACTGCATGCTTGAGCAAGCTAAGCTCCAGGCCACGTTAGATAGCTTTCTGAAAGCGTCCCTGCCAAACATTGTGGCAGTTACTGGGTTGATAGACTGAACTCTCTGACAGCTTAGCCCGCCAAGGGTAAGGGTAAGGTTACATCACTATATATGCCTCAGCCCGCTAAATTCCCTGGGCAAAAGGTGCTGCAATAATGCTGGTGATTTAGATTTACATGGGGGGACTGTTCGGCTGATCGGTCTGTGACTGGTCCTCGCCAGTCAACTAGATCCGTAAGCTCGGACACAAAAGGAAGTAAGTGTGCCGTTGTGTTGCAAGAGGAAATTATACACCACCTGGGCACTGACTTGCTGTACCGCAACAGCGCTGGTGAACTATCCTTTGTTCTGCAGGTGCTGGGATGCATTGCTTTCTGGTGCTTATGACGTGCTGGTTGCGACTCCTGCTGAGCTCATCCAGGGCTTGGTGCATGCGTTTATCAAGGTATGTGCTGCGTATTGAAGTTAGTGTAGTTTAGTTTGGATGACAAAGGCCTCCAGTCTGGCATGGCTGCTCAATCTATAGGTCCCAACAAAAAACCAATCTAAAAGAAAGACAGCTGCACTAATGAGTTGCACGGTATATTCTACGTATTGAAGAAAGTTTTCAAAAGGTTGACAGCTGCACTAATGAGGTAGCACGGTATGTGTTACGTATCGAAGAAAGTGTTCATCAACATGCTGATGAAAAGACATGGTGCTTACCTGATCGTGAGTGAGGCACGCGTCATTGAGATTTAAGAGCGTCATTTTGAGCTAGTGATTGAGGCACGCGTCATTGAGATTTAAGAACTACATCTTGAGCTTGTGAGTGAGGCACGCGTCATTGAGATTTTAAAACTACATCTTGAGCTTTGCTTAGATGTGTATGTCGTACATGGCCTCGACTTGATGATGCAGTTTTGAACATTTGACACAGGCGACCTTTTCCCAGCCTTGCCTGTGTAAAACTGTTTGAAAAAAATTGCTGAGCGGGCAAAAGGACAGGCTCTATTTCTGAAAATCCTGGAACCGTCCTCCTCCTCCCATTGGCTTTTCCTTTTCTTGCGGTGCAAGCTTTTTACAGTTAATGGTTCTAAAATGGCTCCTTTCCTCAGTGTGGAGAGTGGAGTGCCCATTGCCTACGAACTCCTTTTTTTGCCTTGACATTATTTGCGTGCTGCTGTGTCACTCTGTGTGTGGTCCTGTTTCGACTGCAGGCTTCTGACGCGGCTGTTTGGGTGCTTGACGAGGCACACCACACCAGGTAAGCACACGTCGTCGCATGATCCAAAACGCACGCAGTAGAGGTGTTGTTTGTGCTTAATGTGTAGGGTTGGCCAGAACCATATATATACGGTGTGTATACGGTATTTTTGGCAGGGAACCATATATACGGTCATATACGTTGTATATATACGGTTCTGGCCAACCCTATAAATGTGGTGTAGAATTCTGTGAGTGCAAGACACCTGGCTTACTTACAAATGTGTGATGGCTAATAAGCCAGTGCTTTAATATGGGTTTCTACGTTTAAAATGGTTGGATATGGCGGCATTCCTGGAGCACTTCCAATGCTAATCTTTTGTGACCATTATCCGACAGCGTACATTTGCTAGTGCCATCAGCCAGCATACATTGCCTATTTATTGCGTGCAGGGGTGACAATCCTTATGCGATGCTCTTGCATCATTTTGTGGCGCCCATCCCGAGGCAATCGCAACCGCGCATTCTCGGCCTTACTGCCACACCCATCCAGGTGAGACCAAAGTAGTGTCCAATCTGTTGCTGGTGCTTACTTTATGAGCGTGTGGTTGTGGTTCCTGCTGCTGGTGCAACGTCTACCATGTCACAGTGCAACGTCTACAGTGCAACGTTGCAGTGCAACGTATACCATGTCACAATGCAACGTCTACAGTGCAACGTCACAGTGCAAAGTCACAGTGCAACGTCTACCATGTCACAGTGAAACGTCTACAGTGCAACGTCTACAGTGCAAAGTCACAGTGCCACGTCTTCCATGTCACAGTGCAATCGAAGAGGTTAGCTGATCTGAGCCAGCATGATCCGTGGGAAGTTTGTCGATCGACAACAATGAGCAGCTCGTGTGTTCCGATAACAAGCGTCGAGAGCTCCTTAAAACAATCACCCACCACTTTCATTGGATTTCCGCAGGTGTTAGATAGCAAACACAAGCAGGAAGTGAGCGCACTGGAGCGTTCCTGTGGAGGGCACATCATCTCTGCACCAGACAGGCGCGTTTTCTAATTGGACATATTCTAATTGGACATATTTGACATATTCTTATTGACATTTTGACATTTTGGACACATCATCTCTGCACCAGACAGGCGCATGTTCTAATTCAAACACACGTGCACAGCTAACCAGTTCAGATGCCCCAAATGGTGCTGAACATCATCTCTGCACCAGACAGGCGCGTGTTCTAATTCAAACACACGTGCACAGCTAACCATACAGATGCCCCAAATGGTGCTGAACATCATTTCTGCACCAGACAGGCGCGTGTTCTTATTCAAACACACGTGCACAGCTAACCATACAGATGCCCCAAATGGTGCTGAACATCATCACTGCACCAGACAGGCGCGTGTTCTAAATCAATCACACGTGCACAGCTAATCATACAGATGCACCAAATGGTGCTGAACAACAAGATACTGGGTCATGTCTGTGACTGAAGTCCATGAGCACTGAAATTCCTGCATTACAGTGCGGTAGCCCTGTGCGATATGTTTGGTTGTGAGACAACTCATATGATCCTCAGTGCAGCACATTGTACTTCTTGAGATATAAGTCCAGCAGCCAATGTCTCATGCTTTGCTGTCTGTTTGCAGTGACCACGCCTCCCTGCTTCCCACTGTCATCGAGCAGCCCCTCCCCTACGAGCAAGCGCCATCCCCGGAAGCTCTGCAACAGGCACTGGACGTCCTGCAAGCTGCGCACTCGACCCTTCAAGATGTGGCAAACCATAAGAGGCTGCGCCACTTGCGTGCTACTCAGGTATGGCTACACCTTTTATTCGATACAACTCGTACTCGCTAATAGTGCGAAGCGTCAGGTCGCTTATTACGGAGCGCTTGCGTAGAAATTGTCGCCTCCCCCCTGCGGGGGGGGGCTCTCAGGTACTACAGGTACTACAGGTATGGTAACACTACTCAGGTGTGGCTAAATTTCTACGCGCTTCTCAGGTGTGGCTACGCTTCTCAGGTACTACAGGTACTACAGGTATTCTCAGGTACTACAGGTATGGGAACACTACTCAGGTATGGCTAAATTTCTACGCGCTACTCAGGTGTGGCTACGCTTCTCAGGTACTACAGGTACTACAGGTATTCTCAGGTACTGCAGGTTTAGGTACACTACTCAGGTATGGCTACACTTCTACGCGCTACTCAGGTGTGGCTACGCTTCTCAGGTACTACAGGTACTACAGGAATTCTCAGTTACTACATAAACACTTATCAGGCATCACTTCTACGCGCTACTCAGGTATGGCTAGGCTTCTCAGGTACTACAGGTACTACAGGTATTCTCAGGTACTACAGGTTTAGGTACATTACTCAGATATGGCTACACTTCTACGCGCTTCTCAGGTATGGCTAGGCTTCTCAGGTACTACAGGTATGGGAACACTACTCAGGTATGGCTACACTTCTACGCGCTTCTCAGGTGTGGCTTCACTTCTCAGGTACTACAGGTACCACAGGAATTCTCAGTTACTACAGGTATGGGCACACTACTCAGGTATGGCTACACTTCTACACGCTACTCAGGTATGGCTAGGCTTCTCAGGTACTACAGGTACTACAGGAATTCTCAGGTACTACATGTATGGGTACACTTCCCAGGTATGGCTACACTTCTACGCGCCATTCAGGTATGGCTTCACTTCTCAGGACCATAGGTGAGACTGGTCAGCATCGGTTGTACTCAATGTGGGAGGTGGCGTTATAGGTTGCGCACCTTCCTCCTCTCTGTGGCCTGTCTGTCTGCCTGCCTATTTTTGGTCTACCTAATGCATCAAGACCCTGTGAATTTATCTGTTCCTATTGAGACTTGTATGTATAGGAGGAGCAGCGTAGATTAAGGAATGTGCTGCTACTAGAAGGTGCGTGTAACAAATCGGCCCCCTCTGAAACTGAAATTTACCTGCCAAATTTCCTATTTGTTCTATTCATCGTAGAATAATGCATTCATCGTAGAATAATGCATTCAATTGTTGCAGGAGGTCCTCATACAAGCAGCATCCGGCGCTGGGCCGTCTCAGCAGCAAGGTGAGCACGCATGGCTGCTCTGGAATTCGTCATCAAACCTTGGAGCTCCTCTGCAACAAGAACAAAGGGAACATTGCATCTCAACTGTTGAATCGGTGTTGAAGATCGTTGCTCAATTTGAAGAAATACTGCAAGTGTCAAAGCTGGTATTGAAACCAGATCATGGCAAGAGACGTGTACACCATTCCATGCCGCACACGTCAGCACTCAATTCAGCACTGGCTCTGAAGGAACGTCCCAACTGATGTACATTCAACAGGGGAAATGCAAATCAATCATCAGTTGACATGCAAAGCAATCATCAGTTGAAATGCAAATCAACAAGGGGAAATCCTTACGTTGTGTTACGCAGACACTCATCTGTTGACACACAACTTTTGTTTCTCTCCTGGTCTGTATTGCAGCTGCTGGTCTGGCGGCGGCTTTAGATGAGAAACCACAAAACGTTTATGACACCATGGCGTCACAGGTATTGGTTGTCATTCTTGCTGCACCACTTGTGGCTAAAAATAAGGTAGCTTTAGATGAGAGACCACAAAACGTTTACGACACCATGGCGTCACAGGTAATGGTTGTCATTCTTGCTGCACCACTTGTGGCTTAAAATAAGGTAACTTTAGATGAGAGACCACAAAACGTATACGACACCATGGCGTCACAGGTAATGGTTGTCATTCTAGCTGCACCACTTGTGGCTTAAATTAAGGTAACTTTAGATAAGAGACCACAAAACGTATACGACACCATGGCGTCACGGGTTATGGTTGTCATTTTTGCTGCACCACTTGTGGCTTAAAATAAGGTAGCTTTAGATGAGAGACCACAAAACGTTTACGAGACCATGGCGTCACAGGTATTGGTTGTCTTTCTTGCTGCACCACTTGTGGCTTAAGTAGGGTTGGCCAGAACCGTATATCTGCACCGTATATGACCGTATACTTGATGATTTCGCTGCCATAAACACCGTATATACACCGTATATATATGGTTCTGGCCAACCCTACCTGTAACCAAACCAAAAGAGGCACTAGAAACATCAGGGGAAAAGGGCTAGGCACTCAGCCACAAAAGAGGCCACACCATACACATCTGGCTGGTTCAAAAAGGTCAAAAATGTGTAGCTTTACTTTCCGATCCTACCATATACCAAAAGCATGGCATTGCATGCCAATCGCTACGTACCAAGCCAATGCTTACTTAAAATACGCTATCTCCTTAGCCAATCTATGACCTCATGCTTGTTGCATAAAAGGAGCATATCGACCAACTGCACAGCACAGCCAATTCAAAAACAGCACCGCTCTATACTTCCTTGCAGGTCCTGGCAGCCTTAGATAGTTGCAATCAGTTGGGCCTTTGGGGGTGCTTGGTGTGCCTGCGGCATGGGCTGCTGTCCAAGGTCGATGGAGCAGTAAGTTGGGCAAGGAAAAGCAAACGATGCACGCATCACTATATTGAAAAGCGTAGGATGGTACGGCTTTAGGATATTTGCTGCTTTCGGACAGAGCAAGTGGTTAAGCAAGATCAGGCAAATTCAGGCATTTACACACTCAAATTTAATTCCAGTTTGCCTTGTGTGCTTTTGTATATGTACGTGCGTGCGTGCGTGTGTGCAAGTGCATCTGAAAAGGGTACATGCCCTGATCTGTGTGGGTATGTGTGTGTGTGTGTTTGTGTGTGTGTGTGTGTGTGTGTGTGTGTGTGTGTGTGTTTGTGTGTGTGTGTGTGTGCGCGCGCGCGTTGCGTGGGGTGAGCAGGCGTTAATACCCGAGTGCGAGCATGCATACAATTGACGTATTTTGCTCCTGCTGTGCATTTCCTAATGCGCGCTTGATGTGTAAGTGAGCACTTGATGGTTGAGTGTGAGTGGGTGGGAGGCCGATCGTGACACACCCTTTGATGATGTGGCGCTGTCCAGGTTTTTGGCTATGCTCTTGAGGATGACAACGATGAAGAAGATGGCATTTGTAGCCAAAGGAGGCATGGAAATGCCGCAACCTTTGCAAGAAGGAGCACCGGTGTACAGCAGCAGCAGCAACAACAGCAGCAGCAGCAGCAGCGTGATGATGGCAACACGCACGCCGCCCTACGTGAGCTGAACGATAAACGCAGGTATGTCACTCGTTTCCAATAACTTATTCCGATTACCGTGTCATCCTCGAATCTGGTGTTGGCAGTTGTGAGTACTTTTTTGTTTTTCTTATCCTTTGCAGTTACTGTAAAGGCAAAGGCTGGACTCCCTGTGCTTGCAAGCAATCGACCTAGTAACTGTATTGCAATTATATCTACTGCTTGCTGTGCATATTACATAATATCAGGGTAGGCCCAAACTATACTTACATTTGTATACACGGCGTATATACGGTATGTTTGGCAGGGAAACTACCATACGTCTGATCATATACGGTATACATACACGGCTGTGACCGAGCCTACACATTATGCTGTCTGCCTTATGCCCGTCACAGAAAGATATAGAAAAAGCTTCATAATGTGCCCCTCACAGATCACAGATGTACCGAAAGCTTCAAAATCATGCCCCTCACAGGAAGATAGAGCGGAAGCTTCGAAATGTGATTAGCTCAAGGGAGAAGCTGAGCATGTGGGAACTTGAGCAGGCATGCGTCCGCCGCGTGCTATCCGATGCATTCCTCGCGCTGGAAGAAGCTGCAGCTCCCGATGACACTGATCTCTACATGGAGCTGGTCGAAAGTAAGTCAGTGGCATGTGCTCTTCAATGCGTTCCTCGCGCTGGAAGAAGCTGCAGCTCCCGATGACACTGACCTGTACATGGAGCTGGTCGAAAATAAGTCAGTGGCATGTGCTCTTCAATGCGTTCCTTGCGCTGGAAAAAGCTGCAGCTTCAATTGATGCCAACCTGTACATAGATCTGGTAGAGAGTAAGTCAAGTGGCATGTGCTCTTCAATGCGTTCCTTGCGCTGGAAGAAGCTGCAGCTTCTATTGATGCCAACCTGTACATAGATCTGGTAGAGAGTAAGTCTAGTGGTATATGTTTTTCAATGCGTTCCTTGCGCTGGAAGAAGCTGCAGCCTCTATTAATGCCAACCTGTACATAGATCTGGTGGAGAGTAAGTCTAGTGGTATATGTTTTTCAATGCGTTCCTTTCGCTGGAAGAAGCTGCAGCCTCTATTGATGCCAACCTGTACATAGATCTGGTGGAGAGTAAGTCTAGTGGTATATGCTCTTCAGTGCATTCCTTGCGCTAAAATCCCAGCGCTGGAAAAAGCTGCAGCTCCCCATGACACTGATCTGCACATGGAGTTAAACAAGCGTCATTCAGTGGCATGTGTAGTATGGTTATATAAATTTGTTCCTTATGCTCAAAGAAGCTGCAGCTCCTGACGACACCGACTTCATTGTTAAGCTGGTTGTAAGTCAGTGGCGTGTGCACTATGATTGGAGGTGTATTAATTACACTCGAAGAGCTGCAGCTCCTGACAATACTGACTTGATTGTGGAGCTGGTTGTAAGTCAGTGGCGTGTGCAGTATGATTGGAGGTATGCTAATTACCCTCGAAGAGCTGCAGCTCCTAAAATACCGATTTTGTAAACCTGGTTGTAATTCAGTGGCGTGTGCAGTATGATTGGAGGTGTATTAATTACACTTGAAAAACTGCAGCTCCTGACAATACTGACTTGTTTGTGGACCTGGTTGTAATTCAGTGGCGTGTGCAGTATGCTTGGAGGTGTATTAATTACACCTGAAAAACTGCAGCTCCTGACAATACCGACTTGATTGTGGAGCTGGTTGTAAGTCAGTAGTGTGTGCAGTATGATTGGAGGTATATAATTACACTTGAAAAGCTGCAGCTCCTGACGACACCAACTTGATTGTGGAGCTGGTTGTAAGTCAGTGGCGTGTGCAGTATGATTGGAGGTATATTAAACACACTTGAAGAGCTGCAGCTCCTGATGACACCAACTTAGTTGTGGAGCTGGTCCAAAGTAAGTCAGTGGCGTGCTTATCAACAAGAGGTCTGAGCGTTACAGTCTGCATACAAGAGTGAAGAGTCGGATGTGATTTGCATTGAACAGTGTTTCTCTACCTCCCTGCCTTGCTAGCAGACTGCGCCCCACATCTTGGTCATGAATCTGGTCATTGCAGTTGGCAATGCAGCCAGCAAGGTACGGGCAGTTGGGTACAGTTAGGCACAAGGTGCAGGCAGTTGGGTGCAGTTGGCAATGCAGCCAGCAAGATACAGGCAGTTGGCAATGCAGCCAGCAAGGTACTTGGTCATGAAGCTGGTCATTGCAGTTGGCAATGCAGCCAGCAAGGTACAGGCAGTTGGGTGCAGTTGGCAATGCAGCCTGCAAGGTACAGGCAGTTGGGTACAGTTAGGCACAAGGTACAGGCAGTTGGGTGCAGTTGGCAATGCAGCCAGCAAGGTACAGGCAGTTGGGTACAGTTAGGCACAAGGTGCAGGCAGTTGGGTGCAGTTAGGCACAAGGTACAGGCAGTTGGGTGCAGCTAGCAATGCAGCCAGCAAGGAACAGGCAGTTGGGTGCAGTTAGGCACAAGGTACAGGCAGTTGGGTGCAGTTGGCAATGCAGCCAGCAAGGTACTTGGTCATGAAGCTGGTCATTGCAGTTGGCAATGCAGTCAGCAAGGTACAGGGTGCCATGCATAGCCAAACTCGCTCTACATCTTTGGCATGTAACCAGAAGTGGATCTATTTCACGTGAGCTCAGTGTGCACTATCAATTGCGCCTTTTTTGCTACGCAGGTATTGACACATCGTTTGATGCCTACGGTGTGGTGTCTACACTCCAAGATGGGCACCTTGCAGACGCTGTGGCTGGTCGTATCCTCAAGCTCATTCCCCCTGCCTACATCGCGCAGCTGCTGATACCGGTGTGTGTCCTCGATTGTGCAATGCGTGCTGTACTAGTACAATTTATTTGTGGAGTGATCAGGGATGGCTAACACATATTGCGCTGTGAAGAATGCCAACGTTGCACATGCTGAGTTTAGCTTATGTGTGTACCATGTCTGCTGTATGTTTACACCATGTCTGCAGCTGTATGTGTAGGGTTGGCCAGAACCATATATATACGGTGTGTATACGGTATTTTTGGCAGGGTATTCACCAAATATACGGTCAAATACGGTGTATATATACAGTTCTGGCCAACCCTATGTATGTGTGTACCATGTCTGCTGTATGTGTGTACCATGCCTGCAGCGCAGTAGCTGTATGCACTGTTTAGTCCCCTCTTTATAACGAGTTTCAACACTTGCTTCTTATATCTGTCATGAGTACCTATTGCTCAGCATTCCCCCCTCTTACATGTCGTCACATTTTCCCTCCCAGGACACAGTGTTTGCCCCATCTTCTGCTATGCACTTGGAAAAACCAGCATGACTGCTTTTCTCTTACTTGTGCACGTATGCTAAGCTAGATCTGATTTCAAGTTGCCCAGATCATGTGCTACGCAACAACACTGTCAGCTTTAAAGTCTGTTTGGCGTATTCTGAGCATAAGCTTAAATGCCCTCGTACATGCAGTGCAACTCAACTTTACACATGTATTCCTGTTATAGGCAGCAAAGTAAAATAGGTAAACAGGTGGCAACAACATGAGAGTGTGGCAACAACATGATTGTGTGGCAACGACATGAACATGAGTTCAAAGCAACGACCACTGTTTAATCTCAGGGTACTACTGACTCAGCGGTGGCTGAGTGTGCATCGCCTGACTACCCTTACTCAGTGTGCTTCTCCTGGCTACCCTTAATCTCAGGGAACTACTGACTCAGATGTGGCTGAGTGTGCATCGCCTGACTACTGTCCTTGGGCTGATGCATCCACGATGGACAGCACAAGCGGTTGGTTCAGCGCAAAGCTGAAAGTGCTTCTACCCCTGCTCGTGTGTGGAGCGCAAGTTAACATAGCGCCTTATGACTCAGAACCGTCAACCTCAGCAGCAGCAGCAACAGCAGCAGCAGCAACAGCAGCAGCAGCAGCAGCCGCAACATCTGGAGACAGCGTGGCGTGGCGTGGGTCTGCCATGGTTTTTGTGGAGCGCAAGGTGAACTGCGCTGAATTTAAAGAGCTAGTCAAGAGAAAAAGTGTGTGAAGGAAAGCATAGTTTTGGCGCAAGGATGGTATGGGCGCTGTTTCTTTAACGCATGTGCGGTGCTACTTCCCATGCCAACTCGGTTGATCAGGAATGGCACCTTGCCGGGATTACATTATAGGTGGCAGCCATCATAGGCACATTTCTGGATTACTGTAATGGTTATTCTGGGTTCCTGTGACGGTATTTTTGGATTACTGTAATGGTATAAAAGCAGGCAACCCTTCATTGACCATTCCTGTCCTAAGCTACCTCAATTTTGGTGTGTGCTGCTCTGGGACAATGCAAGCCACTCTTGTGCTGCATGAGTCCATGTCCTGCCTGACAGCTTTTATGTAAACAACGGTTATATTTCGCTTGCATCGTGATTACCAAGGAATAAAAAGAATCCTTTATTGACCATTCCTGTCCTAAGCTACCTCAAATTTTGGTGTGTGCTGCTCTGAGACAGTGCAAGCCACTCTCGTGCTGCATGAGTCCATGTTCTGCCTGACAGCTATTATGTAAAAAAAAGCGGTTTCATTGTCACAGCATATAATACATACACACATATTCTACCACACATATTCTACCATTGCAGGCAAAATCACTTTTGTGCTGCATGAGCTCATGTGCTGCCTGACAGCTAGCACAAAGAACGATCTTGTTAGTACTTACATTTAATACTTTGTACACACATACCTTACCAATGTCGCCAACCGATCTCTTGCTGCATGCAATTATGTGCTGCCTGCCAGCTAGTGCAAAGAACAATTTCAATAATACTTACATCAAACAATGCATTCACGCATGCCTTATCAATGTCGCCAACGGCTCTCTTGCTGCATGCAATTATGTGCTGCCTGCCTGCTAGCGCAAAAAACAACCTCAATAATAATTACATCAAGCAATGCATACACACATGCCTTAACAATGTAGGCAACCTCTCTCGTGCTGCATGAGCTTATGTGCTGCCTGCCAGCTAGTGCAAAGAACAATTTCAATAATATTTACATCAAACAATGCATTCACACATGCCTTTACAATGTCGCCAACTGCTCTCTTGCTGCATGCAATCATGTGCTGCCTGCCTGCTAGCACAATAAACAACCTCAATAATATTTACATCAAACAATGCATACACACATGCCTTAACAATGTAGGCAACCGCTCTCGTGCTGCATGAGCTCATGTGCTGCCTGCAAGCTAGTGCAAAAAACAATCTCAATTATTTTTGCATTAAGCAATTCATACACACATGCCTTTACAATATAGGCAACCGCTCTCTTGCTGCATGAGATCATGTGCTGCCTGCCAGCATATGCGAAGAACAATCTCATGAGTACCAACATAAAACACTTCATACACACATGCTGTGACAATTCAGGCAACCGCTCTCGTGCTGCATGAGCTCATGTGCTGCCTGCAAGCCAGTGCAAAGAACGATCTCATTAGTACCAACATAAAACACTTATACACACATGCTGTAACAATGTAGGCAACCGCTCTCGTGCTGCATGAGCTCATGTGCTGCCTGCAAGCCAGTGCAAAGAACGATCTCATTAGTACCAACATAAAACATTTATACACACATGCTGTAACAATGTAGGCAACCGCTCTCGTGCTGCATGAGCTCATGTGCTGCCTGCCAGCGTATGCGAAGAACAATCTCATCAGTACCAACAAAAAACAGTTCATACACACATGCTGTGACAATTCAGGCAACCGCTCTCGTGCTGCATGAGCTCATGTGCTGCCTGTCAGCGTATGTGAAGAACAATGTTGTCAGCTCGCCTTTCATTGGAGACACCGGAGGCTACGCTTCAGCAAACCCTGCAAGCAAAATGAGCCTGAAGGTACAACTTATAAACCGTGAATTGCTGAGCAGTCTTTTCTTGAATTTGATGCGGGTCAAACACTCTTCAAACAGCTGCTTTAATTACTCTGGAGAGCATGCATTGATTGACTAGGTCGTCTGCAACGGTGATGAACCGCTTGTCTGTGCGTGTGAATATTGCAGCCGTCATCACCTATGGCTTTGATTACAGCGAGTTGCTGGATACTTCTAGATATCTTTGATTGGCTTTGATTATATTTGATTAGATTAGATTTGATTGAATTAGATCTGATTAAATTAGATTTGATTCGATTATGATATCATTGATTGGCTTTGATTAGAGCGAGTTGCTGGATACTTCTAGATATTTTTTGCACCTGGCATATCATGCTTCTGCACCGCTCGCAGGTCCAGCGCCGTGTGATGCAGAGATTTCGCAACATGGAAAGCCTGAACCTGCTGTTTGCCACACGTGTGGGAGCTGAGGGCCTTGACTTTGGGTGCTGCGGGCTGGTGGTGCTCTTCGACTTGCCCAACCATGTGCAGGAGTACTTGCAATGCAGGTGGGAGAGTCGCTTCTTATTGGCTTGGGTCGAGATTTGCTCGCGTGTGTGGATTTTGCAAGTGCTTATGGCACATGTCTGTTGCTTCCGGCAATCCAACTTAAAATATGTCTTGTGTGTGTTGATCTCAACAGGGGGCGTGGCCGGTTGGCGCGCTCGCTGTGCGTGTACATGCACCAAGACTCTAACGGTCGTCGGCGTTTTGACAAGCTCAAGGAGTGAGTGAGAAAGAAGTGTAGGACCCTTCACACTTCTCAGGCCTCGCAAAGCTGGTCAAATATCCACGCTGTTGTTGTTGTTGTGATTCCCCGCTCTGACGAAGCAGCAAGAGCGCGGTGCATGTTTGCGCAGGTATAACACACACACACACACACACACTCACACACACACACACATACACACACACACACACACGCACACACACACACTCACACACACACTCACACACACACTCACACACACACACACACACACACAAACACACACACACACACACACACTCACTCACACACACTCACACACACACACAAACACACACACACACACACACACATATTTTTCTCAATTGCATTGACGTGTTATTTTGCTGCAATGCTATGCATGAGAAGCGCGACACAAAAAAGGGCCTTTTAGTGTCACTGTTGTCGCACACAAACACACACACACACACACACACACACACACACACACACACACACAAGCTGCAGCGCAGTGTTCACTGCCGCAGCTGTGAGTGTGTCACACACACACTAGCTGCAGCGCACTTTTTACTGCCACAGCTGTGAGTGTGTCACACACCCTAGCTGCAGCGCACTGTTTATTGCCGCAGCTGTGAGTGTGTCACACGCCCTAGCTGCAGTGCAGTGTTTACTGCCACAGCTTTGAGTGTGTAAGTGCGACGTTTCATTGATAAATACCCTCCCTGCTTTTTTGTGCGTGTTAATCTGACTAACGTTCGCCGGGGCCCTGGTTGTTTAGGAGCAGCAGGCAATTCATCATGGCATCATACAAAAGGCCTTCCCTTGCATCAGTGATTATAAAATGTGAATATTCACAACACACAAAACTCCTTTTTTTAGCGCTCGAGCTGATCGTGACACCGTGCCTCTCACATCTACGAAATCGAATGTGTGATTTGATCTGTAGGGACGCTGCTGAAATGGAGGCAGCGGTCCTTGAACGTCACAGCGTGTACCTGAAAGAGATTGACAGTCCTTATGGGGTCACAGGTGCGTGTAAAAGCTGCATGCACTACTGGCATGCACTACTGTTCATGTGCACAACGCCACAACGTCATAGAGCTACGTACCACACAGGCATTCCTTGTTTTGCATATCTTTAGCTTTCCGATTACTGAGCATGCATCACTGCCACATGTGCCCAAGGCATTCCTTGTTTTGCATATATTTACCTTCCCGATTACTGAGCATGCATCACTGCCACACGTGCCCAGGAATACACATTCCTTGTTTTGCATGTCTTTACCTTTCCGATTACTGAGCATGCATCACTGCCACACGTGCCCAGGAATACACATTCCTGTTGCCGAGGAGCTAGGTCTACAGGTGAGCAGGGGAGTTTATACAGAATGGGTACCCCTATGCAGACGGCTTCACCATTTAGGGACCATGTAGACCGCTCACTATATTAGGCTTCAGGTGACTTCACCATATAGGAACTATATAGACTGCTTCACTATATAAGGCTTCAGACGGCTTCACCATATAGGAACCATATAGACTGCTTCACTATATAAGGCTTCAGACGGCTTCACCATATAGGGACCATATAGACCGCTTCACTATATTAGGCTTCAGGTGGCTTCACCATATATGGACCATATAGACTGCTTCACTCTATAAGGCTTCAGATGGCTTCACCATATAGGAACCATATAGACTGCTTCACCATATAAGGCTTCAGATGGTAATGAATGAACAACCTTCACGATGTATCCTTACCTATGCAGGTAGTGATGTACACTTTGAACAGTTGTAGCAATGTAACCCTACTTTACCTATGCAATATTAGGGACATAATTTTACCTTTAATTACCTTACCTATGCAGGTGGTGATGTACAACAACAACTCGATAAAATTTCCCAGTGTAAATCAATCAATGCTTTCATAAAATGCGAGAACACTGTTTATAGGGGTGTGGTGATACGTGCTTGATAGCAAAACAGCGTGGTGATGCGGTGCTTGATGTGCGTAGTTGCATTGATTTTGTTGCAACGTGCGGCGTTTAGCGCAGTCTAACTCCCAATCGAGAGAAGAAAATCAACGCAGGCAGTGGAAAACACTCTCCACGTGTATTATAAATATCGATTGAGTAATGCCACTCATGGATAGGCCAAAGATACATTGAGGCACACGTGTGCAGAGCTCCCTCTGGTGAACTCTGAAGTGAGCAGATTTACTACTGGCAGAACTTGATCGTAATTAAAATGTGTAATGCAGGTTCCTAGCTCTGGGGCCTGCTGCCCACCCGCAAACGCCAGAGAGGTGCTTGAACGCTACTGCAACACTCTGCCTGGAAATACTGAGTGAGTGGGGTGGAAGTAGTAGTGGGGGCATGCTTGAAGGTTTTTGCAAGGGTTTGCCTGGGAGCTCTGAGTGAGTGGGGTGCTGCTTTCGCTGTGCAGGGAAGGTTGGGGAGGAGTTGCTGTACATAATGAGGAAGTAGTAGTGTTTGCTTGAAGGTTTTTGTAGAAGTTCACCTGAAAACACTGAGCGAGTGGAGTGCTGATTCCCACTTTGCAGAGATGGGCGATGAGAAAGCCCACAGCACACTGACTGACTGACTGATAATACAACACGATGCTCATGTGTAGGGTTGGCCAGAACCATATATACGGTGTATATACGGTATTTTTGTCAGGGAAATCATCAAATATACGGTCATATACGGTGTATATATACGGTTCTGGCCAACCCTACTCATGTGCTTATTTGTATTGAGCTACTTTTTGTCTGAGAGCGACGGCCTTTGCCATATGGTAGTTGCAATGACAGATGCTTGCTTGAAAGACTAGTGGCATAACATGCAGATGATGAATGATCCCATTGTGATTCAATTGAAACGCACGCATCTGTAGTCGTTTAGGAACTGATGCTTGCATATGTCCTCAAACTGCTTTTTGTTCTCAAAGTGACGAAGTTCGCCGAATAGGGTTTGCAACACGTGCTGAACATCGCTCACTTTTAAGATTTGTGTCGGAAAAAAATATCCCACAATGCTTCTGTTATAACGCACACTGGCCAATAATAGTCTATTTAGCATGCTTCCACTCATGCGATTCTGCAGCTGCCCCATTTTCTATTGATCTCAGGAGCCTCTGCCCGCCATTTGTTTCCGCAGCATAATTACCCAAGCCGTCATTTTTGGGCCTTTCATTGTTTCCGCAGTCGAGCCCACACCACTTTACTGTCAATTATTGTACTCCCACATCCAAGCACACCAGGTACCCCTTAATCTCGACCTAATTAGACCAGGGATCCCACCAAACCACACTTTATTTTCTTACACCCACATAAGTACATGACAAACCTCACTGTATTTCCTATCCTCCTCATAAGTATACGACAAACCACACCGTGCTTTTCTTTCTACCTCATAGGTACATGACAAACCTCACTGTATTTTCTATCCCTTCATAAGTACACGACAAACCACACCGTCTTTTTCTTTCACTCACATAGGTACATGACAAACATCACTGTATTTTCTTTCCCCTCATAAGTACACGACAAACCACACCGTCCTTTTCTTTCACTCACATAGGTACATGACAAACCTCACTGTATTTTCTACCCCCCTCATAAGTATACGACAAACCACACCGTCCTTATCTTTCACCCACATAGGTACATGCAGCTGCGCCCCCGTTTTGCCACTTGCAAGGTGGGGGAGGGCCTATTCACTGCAAACCTGTTCTTGCCAAGCAACAGCCCGGTCCTTGCCGTGCCTGGCACGCAAGTATGGAAAGGTGTGGAAGTTTTTCATGTTCAAAACCACCAATGTGAAGCACAGCGTAGCATGTGTTTTAAGGAAGCATCTAGATCTGTTCTTGCCAAGCAACAGCCTGGTCCTTGCCGTGCCTGGCACGCAAGTATGGAAAGGTGTGGAAGTTTTTCATGTTCAAAACCACCAAAGTGAAGCACAGCGTAGCATGTGTTTCAAGGAAGCATCTAGATCTGTTCTTGCCAAGCAACAGCCCGGTCCTTGCCGTGCCTGGCACGCAAGTATGGAAAGGTGTGGAAGTTTTTCATGTTCAAAACCACCAAAGTGAAGCACAGCTTAGCATGTGTTTCAAGGAAGCATCTAGATCTGTTCTTGCCAAGCAACAGCCCGGTCCTTGCCGTGCCTGGCACGCAAGTATGGAAAGGTGTGGAACTTTTTCATGTTCAAAACCACCAAAGTGAAGCACAGCATAGCATGTGTTTCAAGGAAGCATCTAGATCTGTTCTTGCCAAGCAACAGCCCGGTCCTTGCCGTGCCTGGCACGCAAGCATGGAAAGGTGTGGAAGCTTTTGCATATTTAACCACCAAAGTGAAGCACAGCACAGCATGTGTTTCAAGGAAGCATCTAGATCTGTTCTTGCCAAGCAACAGCCCGGTCCTTGCCGTGCCTGGCACGCAAGTATGGAAAGGTGTGGAAGTTTTTCATGTTCAAAACCACCAAAGTGAAGCACAGCTTAGCATGTTTTTCAAGGAAGCATCTAGATCTGTTCTTGCCAAGCAACAGCCCGGTCCTTGCCGTGCCTGGCACGCAAGTATGGAAAGGTGTGGAAGTTTTTCATGTTCAAAACCACCAAAGTGAAGCACAGCGTAGCATGTGTTTCAAGGAAGCATCTAGATCTGTTCTTGCCAAGCAACAGCCCGGTCCTTGCCGTGCCTGGCACGCAAGTATGGAAAGGTGTGGAAGTTTTTCATGTTCAAAACCACCAAAGTGAAGCACAGCTTAGCATGTTTTTCAAGGAAGCATCTAGATCTGTTCTTGCCAAGCAACAGCCCGGTCCTTGCCGTGCCTGGCACGCAAGTATGGAAAGGTGTGGAAGTTTTTCATGTTCAAAACCTCCAAAGTGAAGCACAGCGTAGCATGTGTTTCAAGGAAGCATCTAGATCTGTTCTTGCCTCCTTGCCGTGCCTGGCACGCAAGTATGGAAAGGTGTGGAACTTTTTCATGTTCAAAACCACCAAAGTGAAGCACAGCATAGCATGTGTTTCAAGGAAGCATCTAGACCTGCTTCTGGCATGGTTATGAATGTTTCCTGGGATGTTTTGTATAGGCAAGCGCGCAAGTCACTTGTTGTCAAGGAATGCATGAATTCATCACGATGGGTTTCACCGCAGAGGTGAGTGGCCTTGGACATGCATTTGGGAATGAGAAGTATGCGTGATCTCCCAAATTGGTCGTGAAATTTCAAAGATAGAGTTTCTATTGACTTAAGTCTGGTAGGTGCTTAAAGCTGGCCCCTGTCTGCATGAGGCGTGCACAAGCACTGCATGAGGCACACTGCATGAGGCGTGCACAAGCACTGCATAAGGCTTGCACAAACATAACAATATGTGGCCCCTGTCTGCATGAGGCGTGCACAAAACAAACAATGCATGAGGCACACTGCATGAGGCGTGCATCAGCACTGCGATACAATGCTGTGCTCCTTTTAGGTAAAGCAGCTGCAAAGCGCTGGTGTGCGCTGGAGGCTGTTTCCCAGCTGCATGCCATGGGGGCTCTTGACGACCACCTCCTCCCTGCAATCTTGCCCCTGCCTCTGGACGGAAAGCCTGCTAACGCTGCACTTGCCGATAAGATCATGGACCGAGGTACGCGTGCATTTGTTAAAGTCACAAAAGAGGTACCAGGGTCTTCAATGCAGTCATCTGTAGGTGTGAGTGTGTTGTGGGTACGTTGTGGAATGTAGGTGTGAGTGTGTTGTGGGTACGTTGTAGAATGTACGCTTGTCATTTACAAACGTATGTTCATTCAAGCAGCTGTCGTGATGTGCAGTTATGTGATATTGTGTGTGGCTCCCAGTTGGCTACGTATGGTTTGGTAATTCTGTGCAGTCGAGGAATTGCTTGTGTGAGGATATAGTGTCGTGTGTAGAAGTGGGATTGCCTGCGTCAATCATTGGCACACATATGCCAATGGTTGTGCGTCAATCATTGGCACTAACGCCAATCGCTGTGCCTCAATCAATGGCACACACATGCTTATCGTTGTGCTTCAATCATTGGTGCACACAAGTCAGTCGTTGGTACACGAGCCAAAGGCCTGAGAATAATGTTTGTTGTCAACTGTAAATGCCAAGCAAGTCCAAAATGTGCATAAGAGGTTTTGCACTTTTGAACGGTGAACTTGCTTACCAGCGTCACAATCCTTGCCCCTATGGAATGCTCTTTGCCGGAACGCACAATGCAGAAAGCATGCATTCTGTCAAAACGCACAATGCAGAAAGCATGCTCTCTGGCAGAACGCACAATGCAGAAAGCATGCTCTCTTCCGG
>Ga0307947_1001065_pt1 | contig 21079 bp, 18 predicted proteins | sample OrgLakmetagen232_FD_201840 | JGI IMG/M metagenome (GOLD analysis project Ga0307947, IMG submission 201840) | Saline water microbial communities from Organic Lake, Antarctica - #232 | ecosystem: Environmental > Aquatic > Non-marine Saline and Alkaline > Saline | place: Antarctica: Organic Lake...
TTTTCATGGTGTTTTAAATTGCAAACCCCCCCCCCCCCCACACACACACACACACAAATGCACACGCGTGCGTGCACATGCACAAGCACACGCATATGCACATGCACACGTACACACACACACACACACGCATACGCACACACACACACACACACGCACACGCGCACACACACATACACACATATAACATATAACACGCACGTGCACACACGCGCACACACACACGCGCGCACGTGCACACACACACACACACACACACACACACACATTTACACACACACACACACACACACACACACACACACACGCACACACACGCACACACACACACACACACACCATGCAGACGAGTATGAAAGCAATAGCAGATGTATGGTGTCCTCTGAAAAATGGTCAAGCTTCCAAAATAACAAGTTTTCGTCAACTTGTATCAAGACTGGTGGCACGTGGCACGTGCTTTTCTTTACGGTCAACGAGAGAGATTGGTGGACTTGCAATGGTGTGGGCGTGTCAAATTGTGTGTCACTCAGATAAAGCAGCCACTATAGAGGTTGGGCGTAAAAAGGGTAATCTTGCATAAAAAAAAACCTTTCCCAACCAGGCATTGCTTTCGGCAATACACACATCCACCTACTATTTCCAACTTACTTTACTGACTGTAAATAAACAGCTCGTTGCACGCTGATGTCCACCTAGAAAGGTTCACTTTTGTGATTTTTGCTGAGATAAAGATGCACCAGAGCCCGTCATCAATCCAGAGACAAAAGGTCAATGGCGGTAAGCAAGAGAGAATGGGTGAGCAACTAGTAAAGCAAGAGAAAAGATAAGAAGCAAGCAATCCAAGGGTCTAGTTGTCGGCCCATATCTCCGCGTTTTCTTATTTCCTCCTCATCACGGCTCACAGCCCCACGAACTTTAACCCCTTTGATCAATATCTCCTTCCACTCTGCCCGCGCCCAACAGGGGGGCATCCCCTCCTGATCAGCAGCACGTGTTGGCCACGGACCAAGTTTATTTCACACACAGGAGCTGCCTGTGTGTGCGTGTGTGTGTATGTGTGTGTGTGTATGTGTGTGTGTGTGTATGTGTTTGTGTGTGTGTGTATGTGTGTGTGTGTGTGTGTGTGTGTGTTTATGTGTGTGTGTGTGTGGTGTGTGTGTGTGTGTGTGTGTGTGTGTGTGTGGCGTCGACTGTGTCTGGCGTTGCCCTTTTCCTCATATACAAGTCGTTTTTTGCTTTCTGTCGCGCTCTTGCACGGAAAGACCCCTAAAATATCCCCTCCCGGTACCTTCCACGCGCCCTAGGCCATGTTTTCGACCCCCAGGAATGTGTGTGTGTTTTGGTTGGTTTCGTCATTTCCTGCATTATACACCCAGCTTGCACCTCAGCAGATCAAACCACCATCACCTTGCTCTGCACAAATTCAGGAAAACCAATGTGTGTGTGGCCAGAGTTTTGTACTGTGCAGAATGTAAAGACGGGTGTGAGCACACGCAAGCGTGTCCTCGCACAGACGTAGAACCGCGCTTCTTCAACTGGCACATGGCGAAAGGTAATAAGATTAACAAGGGCGCAGCGCTGGTTGAGGCATGATGGTACGTGCGTACATACTGCAGATAGTTTATCAATGGCACGTAACGGTGGCAGAGTTATCTGGCTCCACTTAAGACTCACACGAATAAGGGACCGTCACAGCAGAAGGCACGGGTAAGTAGAGCTTGATAAAGTAAAAAGGGTGATTTGCTGCACACAGTGGACAACTTGGGCAGAGTGGTTATGAACATGAAAAGGCATTGAGCGTGTTGTGGCAGGTTCACTTCATCCAGCAGTGAAGTGTTCACCAACATGTGAGCGTGTTGTGTGATGTGCATTGTTATCATCAGGAAGCTTGATAAGCCCAAACACCCAGACTGTATTACTTGTCACCGAGAAGAAAAATATGAAGAAGTAAGCAGGCAGTGAAGATCACTTTTCATACTAGGTAGCAACTAGAGAGGAGGCTTACGTTCCGTGAAACTTCCACTAAGTACATGCGGAAGAAAACTGGATGAAGATTAGGAGGGTCACAGGCTCGTCCTGAATCTGACTGTTGATGAAAGCTAGTATTTTTATTATTTGTCAGTAACAGCGCACAAACGAGATCCTGGCCGGGACGGATGATCTTCCCTGGTAGACCCTCAGCTTAGCTCTGCAGTTTCTATGCCTACCACTCTTGCTTGTTTGAACCTGGTACTCCAGTCTCTTTGTGACTCTTTTTTCCTTCTTTTAGTACTCTGTTGGTCCTACCTCTCTGACAGGGCCTTTTTGGTCTGCTGGCAAAGGAGTTTTATGGTATTCGGTACCAGAGTGGCTTTCTTTTTCCTTATTCCAATGTGGGAAGTGGTTATCACTGCCTGCGCAGTTTCTCTTTCTAAGTCCAAAAAGGTTTCAAACTATCAGTCTACAAAGTGCTACACAAAATACCAGGAACTGATCGAGCAAGACATAACTCATTTTGGAAAATGTGAGTTTCACCTCTGGAGAAAAGGAAAATGTCATGCTCTACCACACAGATTTGATATAGGTACAACCAAAAGCGTGCCGCTCAGTGCAACCATATAGAAGGCCCACCAATCTGCCCCACCTGCCAGAAGCTAGACAGCACCTACCACATGCTGTCAGGCTGCAGCCATCCCAAATTGATTATTAACAGGAACAACTATGCTGGGCAAATGATTCAAAAAGCGATCCGACAAGGTACACAGGGTGCTTGCCTGCTAGGCAGCGCAAGCAGACGCAGGCAGCCGTGGAGAAATGGTACAACAAGGCGTCATACGCCCTTCAGAAGAGACACAGATAGGAATGATTCCAACCTGGCTCTTACCTTCCAATCTCAATGCACAAAATAGCGGCGGAATTTTGCAAGCCAGCCAGATGCAATCATAATTACTCCAACCCAGCAATCACGCCCCAAACGAAACCCAACAAACACGTATCAAGCTAGGTCTGCCAATAATGCAGGAAGAGTTGCCCGTGATAACCAAGCAGATGGCGCTGACAATCCATACCCTCTGGCTATGAAATCAAGAGACATACAACCAAACAAACGTGACATACATTTATTCAAAATTAAGTACTGTGTTGACACTTCCCCTACTCAACAAGCAGAAAAGGCACGAGAACAACATAAGTTGTAATGCCTCGCTTACTCGGACACTGCAAAACCCTTCACACCATCCTGTTAGGAGCAACAGGCACCATTTACAGCAGCCACACAAGGAACCCACTCCACAGCCTTGGAGTTACTGTTATATGATTCCTCAAAATCACCCCTGCACACGTCTTTCATCTTGGCTCCCTGAAAAGACTCCTTTCTTGCTTTCGCCTTTCTTGCCACAACTTTTAATTTCTACGTCCTCATTCATTCATCTTAATATCTCAATGCAATGGATACCGCGCTGGTCTTGGCCACAATTTTTGATTGCCTGTCTGAAGCTAGTGGCTATTAAAGGCTAGTGGTGCTGCTAGGATAAGAACAGCGCAGTCAGGTACAACACAGGCCACCCTGCAGACCATATTATCAATTCCCTAAATTACTTCAAGCTCAGTACATTGTGTTGCCAACTTGAATCGTGCCGTCACAGGTATGTACGGAGTGCAAGATGAAAAAGATGACTAGCACCTTTTCCTTTATGATTGTGGGGACCGTGAATGAGACCATCACGGGTAAGTGTGCACAAGCAACGTAGTTACACTAGTTTTAAAGGACATTATCCCGTGGACTCTCTGCTGCTCTGTTCCGGTTCCTCCTGCCCTTGTTCCCTTTTCCACTTTGCAGTCATTACAGCCATGATAGTGTTTGGAAACAAGTTGACGTCAATAAACAGGGTTGGGTGTTGTCTTTTGCGAGTTTGCCTTTTCGACTACCACAGTTGCCAAATTTTCAAGGTGCAAGCTTGCCATGACAGTACTGTCTGGTCCTTGGGGTACTGTTGCCAGGGGAAAATTGTTTGTTGATATGCTTTCAGACAAAGCTAAGATTGAGATTGGCTATCTCCTTTTGATGTTCAAAATACCTTACCGGTATACGTTTAAACCCTCTCTTGTCCGTGCAGGAGCAGAATGCTTTTGGGACTAGCAAATCTACGGATAAATTGAAATGTCCGAAAAGACAGCTTGAGTTGTGTGCGGTACATGTACCAATTTAATTGCGTACATACTCACACACACGCACATATGCTCAGCACTTTTTCCCTGCAACAAAACTAATTTATTCATCTAGCACAATGACCTCTGTGCTGCTTGACCCGCCACTTAGCTTCTGGCCTTTCAGAGGCGAGGATCGCGCAAATAGAAGACAGGAATGGGGTGAGCAGCTGTGAGATGCATAGGGCTCTGTCATTATTACCAAGGAATAAAAAGACCTAAAATAGAAGTAAGCTAAAGGGAGCTGTGTTCTCCAAGGAATAAAAAGAATGGAGAAGGGAAGCAGAAACCTGAGAAAACCAGAAAGTGAAATCATCTCACTTTATGCTACACTTCAAGAACCTGAGTTCAGGTGTTTCACACTGAACTCATAAGTTTTGCGTGGGAAAACGGCATGTGTTGGCCTACATCCCCAACAACTTGGTCGTTTCACTCCATTTTTTTGCAATGATATTTGTTTGTTACAAGGACTCCATGCCACGAGAAACCATGTGATTTGGATTGGTGGGTGGCCTGCTGTGAAGATTTTGTGGTAAAAAGTGGGGTTCACGCTGCGGGCAATTAGACATGTGCGCCGGAACTGGCTAATTATAAGCTTAGGACCCAGAGGTAGGCCCTACTGATAGCACCTAAGCATGAAATTAGCCAGTTCCGGCGCAAATACTCTAGCCACATTCTTAAAGAACCCCTGTTTGGGGCCTCAGATGACCACCTCTGTACAAATGCGCACCTGCATTTTGATATGAGAGGCTGCGCGCCCTCAATGCCAATCCCGCAACCACTCGTGCTACAAACGTCACAGCTTTCGAGCCTTAAATCAGAGCCGCTGTGGATGTAGACCCCATAGTTGTTTGCGACTGATCTGGCTGGGTGCTTCAGCGCCAGGCCTCGAATGCTGCAGTTGCCCAGGTGATTGGCATTGAGTAGGATTAGCCAAAATCATACTTTTAAATTTGTTGTATACATGCACTGTATATGACCGTGGATTTGAGGGAAATTTAGCAAAAAAGGTCGCACCCTCTGGTTTTGGCAAACCCTTAGCAAGGGTGTAGGTACCTTCAATATGTGCAGCCACAGTAGTATTGTGAGTGCACGGGAGCAGCATGCGCACAAATTTGCAGAGGCTGACAAGTTAGGAGCTCAGGCAGTTGAACCTCTATAAAAGTCAAAATATTGCAAAAACAACTTCTTGTGTAACAAAAATGCAAGCATCCCATGGCTTACATCAAATGAGATCCTTCTCTGTGGCAGAAATATTTAGTGGCAGGATATATAGACGTAAAACTGGCTTTCGTGTCAACAAATACAAGCCTTTCTGTCTTAGATGAGAGACTTTACTGTCAAAGACATGCGTCCAAAATGCCAAGCAGAATTAAGGCCTCCTGCGTACCGCACGTTGTTGGCTGCGCAGTCCACCACGGATTGATAAGGGTCCATAAAAGAGAGAGAGAGAGAGAGAGAGAGAGAGAGAGAGAGACAGAGAGACCGCCTGCGATTTGACTCCTTTACGGCATAATATTAACACCACTGAAGATGAGGTTGAAGCTGAGTCAAGGTTTACGAAAAAAGGACTTACAGTCAAGAAGTGTGACCGCTAGACTGCTCATAAAACGACACAAGTTTGCTTACAGAGGGAAAACATAGCTCCTTATTTCTTTGGCTGATGAAAGTAGACACGTCATATGCTCCTATTTGGGGAAACAGAGGTGCAGATGTCAGCCCTGATGTTGAGGCTCAGTCCACATGTTTTTGAGCAATGGTAGCATTTGAATGACATAGTTTATGATCAACAACATGCATGTGCACATGCACTCAGGGAAATGGGTTTGTTGAGAACGTGCCTTGAACGTTCTTAAAACGGGCAAGAACGTTTTAAAAGAGACATTTTCACCAAGGAAAATTCTGTTTGAAATGTAAGGAGGAAGTGATCTGGGTTTTGAATGTTTCCCTTGACGAAAACCAGCGAGAGGGGTTAGGTTACACAAAAATGGGTATAACGTTGGCTGAATCCAAACTATAAACAGCTGTGATTTGTTAACCAAGATAGTCCTAGCACCATATTTGGGTATAGTACGTAGTAGCAACTTCCAAAGATCCCAGTATACTTCATCGTGACATCCAACCATTCATTGAGATCAATTACTGTGAGGATGTTAGACCTCAGAACCAGCTGAGCGCAGTAGGTCTGTGGTTCCTCTTTGGTCGCCACGGCACATGTCTCGAGTAACCTTAGTTCTCTCCGCAGATTTGTGATCTCAGCTGTCTTAATGGTAAGTCCTTCCTACAACAGATCATTACAACAACCATGCCATTTTTGTACCTAGCAGCGATAACTGTTTGAAGGTGGCTCCCTCGTTATATATGTGTAACTTATGTCCTCTCCTCAGACAAAGCACGTTGTCGGTTCAACCTATGTTGGATTGCGACATTTCCCTCAGTTTCGTCATTCCATTCTTACCTTTTTATTTTCCAACTGTTTTCCGTCAACAAATTTATGTATGGGTTATTCACACCATCGTTATATTTCATTCTTTTTTCTTCTTTCTTTGTGCCTTGCACCAGACATGCCGTATGTCCAGAACCTGATTAATATGTTATGTGTGTAATGTGTGTAATGTGTTTACTTTTCGTTAAATTTTACCGTAGCAGGAGGCGTCAAGGATCATAAATTTTTTGCGTCAAGTGTCGATTGGATTATAAATTACGTATTCAGAATCCTAATGTCGAGAGCTATTGCTTGTATGAGTCAATTCTGAGGGGGTGGCTTTTTTTCACTCTCGTGAGCTTTTGACTTGAACAAAAAGGATACGGTGCAAAAACTGGGGTGAAGCCAGGATTGGTGGGTTTAGTACCTAGGATAGTTTTTTTGCGTGTATTCGAGGCCTTGCCTTGATCTTGATGGTTTTTTTATCGGGGCATTAAGTGTTTCTAAGAATTAGCCAGAGAGATTGAGCAGTGTAGGGGATTCAGATAAAGCTGAATAAAGCAGTGCTGCATTTGCTTAGCCGTGGTGATACTGCATTAGGAATTCCTGGGATTTCCTTAGTGGCTTGTGGATTCAGTATGTCGGCCTGCAAAGCTCAGAGCACCAGTAGCGTACTGCAAAGTAAGTAATATACACGCAGGCATGTAGACAGATCTGGAAAGAGGACATTCACATACGTGTGAGAGAATAACATGAGCGTGCATGCTTACAATCTAGAACACGAGCACAGAAAGCTGGCGCTCTCTGATTCCTTTTAAGCACACAAGGCAAACACGTGCACGGTTGTGCCTCACCGTGGCTCATTCAATTAATCCCTACTCCCTGCTCACCCCGCGTGTATATGACAGTCAATGTAAAGCGCAGTTGTAGGCCGCTTGTGACTGCCTGTATGCCCTATAGAAAGATGGTCACCCAACTTTTACCCTGCTCTACGGCATTTGTGCACTTCCCGGTCTGGGGTTTGTAACGTGGTCAATTAAATAAGCCGCACGCAAAATGCAGGCGTGGAAAGCATGTGGGAAGCAAATATGTACGCTTGTAGGTATGATAGTTTCACGCAACGTGTATTATTGCCTGCATCAGCACATGTGTGTGTGCAGGTATAAGCATACGTATGTGTGTGCATGTGTGTCTCTGTCCTTAAACACACATACAAAAACGTCCGTTCATTCCTTGCTTGAGTGATGAAATAAGATGCTCAAAACATGCAGGTACGTGCAAACATGTGGGAAGCAAAAGTGTACCCTTGTTTTGAGTTCACATTCCAAACAAACCAAATCAATTAAGAAAAAGCAACAAATGAAAATATCGAAGCAGCCAGCTCAGGCAAACCAAGAAATCCTGGGGGAGGAAATAGAACAACACTCTAGTATCCAATTAAAACAGGAAATTACCTGCCTACAGATCCTGATGCTGCCCGTAATTACCCTTGGACGAGCAGCCAATGCTATGATCGATACAAACTTGAAACCCCTGTAACTAGGGTAGAAGACAAACACCAACACAGAATGACCTGGCTGCACAGTTCTATCCTAGATTCGTGCAACTTCCAGGAAAGCCAGAAATTGCTTACAAATAACAAAGCCCCTGGCCCTGATGGTATTAATAACGAGCTCTTGAAAGCCATTCCTTTAGAATACCAACAAACGATACACAAGCTGCTCATAATTATGTGGGCAACAGGGATAACCCCAAAGAACTGGAAAGCTAGTGAAACTATTCTGATTTACAAGGAAAAAGGGCCGGAGACAGACGTAGCCTCATACAGGTCAATCGGCCTTGCAAATACACTGTACAAACTTTGGACACGTCTAATAACTAACACGCTATACAAAAATGCAGAGGTCAACTCCCTTCTCAGCAACATGCAAGCTGGCTTTCGTAAAAAACACGACACAGTTCAACAACTCCAAAATGTCCTAACGACTCTGGAAGATGCAAAGCTTTATAAACAAGGCATCTATGCCCTCTTTGTAGACTTCACCTCTGCATTTAATACCACAGATCATGATAAATTGCTATTATGTTTGGCCTGGGATTTCCATAGATGTAGTAAAAAACATCTGCTATCAAGCACACACCAGGATCAGGCTGCCTTCGGGCTGCACGGGAGACATCCCAGTTGAAAAAGGAACAATTCAAGGAGACACACTCTCTCCGTTCCTGTCCCTGATATACATGGAACCGCTGCTCTGCTGGCTCCATGCAGGCAACAGGGGATACATGCACGGCCATGCTGATACCAACACACCCAACACCAAAGCCATAAACTGCACCGGCAGCGGGGCTTTTGCAGACGACCTGATCTGTCTCTCCGGCTCCTACCAAAATCTCCGGCTCCAAGGCATGAAACTTACCCAATACGCAGATTGGGCTCACCTCATAATTTCAGGCAAAAAGACGAAGGTGACTTGCATGTACCATAGCGATGAGAACAAAATTCTGCGTGGCAACACTTCAGTGGCCGACTTTGCACACCACCAGCTGGCCAACAAGGTCTTAGTACAAGGCCAAGCAGCACAGTTCCTTAAGCCTGACGATCCTTTCCCATACCTTGGGGTACACATCACAATGGACCTCAACTGGTCACACCAACTGACACACATGACTGCAAAGCTGTCCTTGAAACTAGAACGTCTAAAAAAATCTTTTGCTTGCCCTATACAAACAATGGACATCATTCGCACAGCAATCGTGCCAAGCATAGCTCACTCTTTTCCAGTTACCCCTTGCTCCCTAAATGTCCTAAATTAATGGGACACACAAACTCTGGCAGTCATAAAAAGCAAGTATAAGCTATGGATGTGCACTTCAACTGCACAGCTACGAGAAGACAAACTACACTACGGCCTGGGATGCTCTTCCTTAAGAATTGAATACCACTACAGAAACGCCCTTGCACTTATCACTAGCCTGAACAATAAGGCAAAGCATGGTAGGCTCACCAAAGCTCTCCTCGAGCGTCAAACTCAGCAACTGAAACTGCGGCACAAGGCCACTTGGGACCTCAGTGTCAAACACCAAGACACCTTCAAAAGCAATTACAATATATGTTAAGAGCACGGCAGTACGTTAGCATCCATAATAGCAACTTGCGTCTCACACTCCAAGGACAACCCATTCTCACAGAAAGTTTCGACAGTATTACAAAAGCACTCTGGGCACCCAACCTGCCTACTCTGGAAACCCTAATTAACCACATTGCATTCTCTCTTATGGACTCCGGGATCTCCAGCCTTTTAAGGCTACTTAGCCTAGACGGCACACACATATTTAATGGCAACAACCTCAAATTCAAGTTTGGCAGCAAAATTAAAACGGGACAAATTATTGCAATGAACAGGCTTGCCTCTCTGTTGAGATCATGAGAATATAACCCCCCAGCTCATCAGTGACTTACATAAAAACAAGGACACGACACCTTAAAAAGGGCGAGGAAAATCATGCTACTGCTTTAGATGCAATTAAGGCTTACACTACCATGGGATGGGCCTGGTCAGATGTACAGGTTTCGCAACGCCAACAGATCCAAACTCCTGCTCGGCGAACAGTCTCCACAAGGAGAACGAGACACACAATTCAGAGGCAAACAAAAATTATGGACATAGATCCATGCTGCTCCAACACGCAACCCAATAATCCTTCCCGCCAAACACAAACCAACAACAACCCAACGTCACAGCTTAACAAAAGGCAGAAGAGGAATCCTTGGAGCTCACTGAAAATTCCACTGCTTCACTACCTGATTCTCCAGAGCCTCTGCAACCAGGTGAGACTGCGGCAACCAAAATATGGCGTTATAAATATAGCATTGCGGCTCTTTTTGGCAATGTCAAGGCCTGTAACACAGTTTTCAAGTATGACTGTCAAATCCAGGAGGTGTTGGACTGGCAGCAAAAAAGCAACCTAAACGTGACACCAACACAACTTCACAGACGCAATACAAAATCCAAATTTAACCTGTTACTATTGGAAAAAGGGCGTTACCCTTGTTCCAGAGCACGGGGCTGAACGCAGCAAAAACAAAAGCCCTTTTCAAGAAGCCAAAAGGTAGACGATTGCTGCCAAATCTGCTGGAGCCCGGTCAGCCGAGAGCATCCAGAAAGAGAAGAAAACTATGATGATATGCCACAATGTGATACGTGCCAGCGCACCTACCATTGGAAATGTCTGACCAAACTGAATGCTTGCTCACACACTGCAAGGTAAGCCGCAGAAAATAGTGAAGATTGGCACTGCCTGACCTGTACCGACCTAACCCAAGCGGAAAAGGACACCAGATAATCCTATGCAGAAGAAAAAGAAATGATAAAAGTGATCTGGCAACCCACCTGGGAAGCAGCAGAACTGCTCTTAGCCAACCCTGACTTTAAAACCCATGTAGATAGCTATGAAAATGCTGATACTAGCACTCAGCTAAATGCCCAATCAGACGACCAAGAAATTGACAATCTGACAAAGCAAGGCTATGATGGTTGTACCCAGCAATTTGAAAATATGTGGGACTCGTTGCAAGGCCAAAAAATCAGAGACAAGGCAATCTTTGTCACAGACACTGTCAATCCCCAAGTAGACATTCGACCCACCTGGAAACGTGAGATCTGGGTGCGGGATGTGGATCTCCAGAAGCCAGGATCGAATAAAGATTCAGAGGGTAAGCCCAAAATCCCTGAACACATAACCCGTTAAGCAGCCTGTGCGTATGACATCTACGTCAAGTGCACAGGCATGCTATCTCTAGAACGTCTCAACATCTTGCTACATGCTTACAACAAATCTAAACGGATTGGCCTACACAGTACTACACAACCACCTGTGCAAGACGCGGCAACTGAAATTGTAGGTCTGCTACCAATTTATAAACATCAAATGAGCTCACTTAACAACATTGGTAAAAAGGCAGAGATTCCAATACGTACTGCACCCCGAGGCACATTACGACCTCCCTCCAAAATTGGGCACTAGTTACGAAGCAAACATTTGCTAGTCCCTTAGATTTTGACCCTAGTCACCAAACCTACTGGAGCAAACATACCAGAGACACAGTATTTGGGGCAAGCACTAATGCTTTTGACACTAGATTCACAGGCTTCTCCTTTTGCCACCAAACTTATTGCGACTACCTCCTACATTCACTTGTGGGACATGCACTTCAATCAGCAAACTCCACTCAAGAAGCTACAGCAACATTCCTGCTCCTCCCTGATTCGCTTGGCTGGAGTAAGAACGGGTACATGACTTGGATAAACGACTATCCTGAGCATACGTGGGTTCTAGCCAAATTTTCTGCAGACAGCATGCTCTTAAACCCTACAGAAGTTTGGTTAGACGCTCCACCCCAGCCTCAGCACAACAAGAATAAAATGCAGCTAATTGTCGTCTGGAACCATCAAGGGAAACAAGCCCTGAATGAATCTAACCCAGCTTGGCTCAACAATCTCAAGCAGACAATTCCTGAAGCAACGTGGACTTGTAACAATAGTGCCCACGAGATTGGCACTGCTTGTGTGAAATGCAAGAACAAGCAGAGGAAGAGATTTCAACTCCTACACCCAGATACTTCCATTGCTGCTAACATCAGCCAGTGGCAAACGCTTCATAACACGAACATCAACCAGTACAAGAGCCCACACAATCCCAAAGTAAAAAACTGGAAGTCAATTACATACACTAATGGTAGTGCCATGCAAGATGTAATCAGCAAACAGCAAATCATAGGCGCTGGCATTCTCACCCCCACTACAGAAACCGGCTATAGTGGTACTATCACTATCAATCCTGGAGGCAGCGGCCCCACACTCACCAGTAATAGAGCTGAACTTGCAGCTGTGCTAGTAGTGGTACAAGAAGGCCACACTGAAATTGCTACAGACAGTGCTTCTTCCCTCTTCCAGATTAGAAAACAGCTATTGAACCCAATGGCTGTACTCCACCACTTGCACAGGGAACTACTCAAGGACATTGTAGATTTAATTCAATCCTCACCTTCTCCCGTCACTTTCTACAAGGTGAAATCTCACTCTGGTATTAGAGGCAATGAGGGTGCAGACCACCTAGCACACAAAGCAGCAGTCAATCAAATTTCTGACATTTCTCTCCCGCCAGCTACTGACCCCTTTTACGACCTGTTCTGGATAAGCGTTCCAAACAAAGTTGGCTCCCATGCAGAAGAGCTACGAGTTTTGACTAACCTGCAAGACAAGGTAAAACATCACATGCACGCCCACCATTACCTTGGTGAAGCTAACATAGATACACTGCTTTACAAGCTCTGGCAAAAATTGTATGCTACGCCCGAGCGTGCAGCACAGCCAGACTCTCACACACAGCAACCTAATGCAAATCCCCTTGCTCAACTCAGTAATACATTCTGGTCCATGCCAAATGTGACTTTTAAAGAGCAGGAACAAGTCCTTAAGTACAGGACGGACACAATACACACAGACAAGCACGCACACCAAACGGTTTAGCCATACGACAGGGCCTGCCTCATGCCCTTTGTGTGGAGGATCAGACTGTGCTCCACGCATACTTCTTCGGTGCAATAACCATACTCTGAAGAGAATGCACATAAACTGACACCACCACGCTGTAAGACTTTGTGGTGAAGAGATCAGCAAAGGCAAGCTGGGCTCAGCAATTGTTACAATGGATGCTTGTAACAGTGAAAAGTTATCTGACCTTAACTTGAACCCCTGATAGTTTAAAGAAACATCCCTGACTGGGTTTTCCCAACACAACAAACCTTTCAACTAGACATCAAAGCCGTCCAGATGGCGTGTTAACTATGCCCATTGAGGAAAGAGGCCTCTAGGCAGGTATTTGGACCCCAACAGATCCCCCCAAAGGACAGAGATGCATTTGTAGAATTCAAATTCTGCTCAGACACAAACCCGCAACAGACATTAGAAAAAACGCACAACCAACATCAACCTCTTATCCAGCGTCTACGAACAAGGAGCCTCCGAGGCACCTCTCGAAACAACAAAGTCACACTTCATGTTATACTTCTTGGAGTCGGGGGCAAATCTACAATCAGTACACCATAACTCCTCTACTAAACTTGGGCATCCCCACGCTCAAAGTGCACCAACAAGCTACTAAACTAAACTGCCATGCGATAAAAAGCTTAAACGAGATCGCAAAAACAAGACATAAAATACACCTTAAAAACAATAACAGTGATAATGGGGGATCTGATGGGGGGGTTACTGGTAGAGCGGCTGGCTTCAGGAGGGCTAGACGCAGGCCGGATCGCATGGCTGACAACCCGCCGGATCCTCAATAGTCTCTGTTGTTTCTCTTTTTCGTCTTTCGGTGGGGCTCTGGCTGGTGTGAGCACTAGTTGAGAGCCTTTCCTTGATGCACGCTGGTGACTTCCAGTGTAGACTTTTACTTTTACTTCTTTTCTTTTGAATGTGTTTGCAACGAGCTACTACCTAAAAATTCAAAGCCTTGTTGCATTGCTTAGTATACAGTCCACCGTGAGTACCAGCTGTCATCAGGAGCCGGTTTCAGGCCAAGCCAGCAACCCTCCTGATCCCCATTGGATTTTTTTACTTATTCCAACCGGAGATATTAAATCTACAATAGTCCCAAATGAGTGGCTTCTTAACTAATCTGAGAAGTCTGGCCTACGCAGTTGTTTCCTTTTTCACGCACACTGCAATGCACCGTTTACTACTGCGTTGAGAGCGGCAGGTCATTGGTGGAGTGTTACACCATAAGAGGAGGTGAAGCACGGACCAAACTTGCAAAATGAACAAAAACACCGTGTAAGGGTCAGTACAAGACAGCTCCTATGCTCGGTCAATAGGAGTATTCCAGCACAAAGCAGCAGAGAGCAATGCTATACGCAGCACAGTAAGTCTTGCTCCATAACAGAATATCCTCCCTGCCTCGTGTGTGTGTTGAATGCGGCAACATCCACATAGCAATTTCCGAGTCTTTTGTTAATAGAATGGATTGTCATGCTAAATCAATGGCATGGACGAATCGTGTGATTTTTCCTGGATTTATAATGTGAGCAACGGTGTTATGGTTATTTGGTTGTTTCGCCAGTTTAGATGGTCCTCTTGTAACAAACTCGCTCTTTTCTCAGACTTGTCTGAGCCATCTCCCCTTGGGCGTTGCTTGAGCCGTCGCTTCCTTTTTGCGTGGAGAGGGAGAGACGTTAAACACACCTTTATGGGGGGGCTTTTGGCCGGACACGGACGTCCAGCGCGACCTCTTCCACAGCAGGAGCACAAATTACAGCTCAGGGTGTGACAGCGCTAGTGACTGTTGGTTTCTTAAAAGCCTGTTGCAAACTGAGCTAACTGAATTGCCTGCTGACAGCTCTGGTTTACAACATCTACCTTGCATGTCTGATTCTTTTTGTGTTTTTTTTTAGTGTGGGTTAGGCAGGTTTTCCCGCTGCGTTAAAACTTAAGAGAGATTCTAATACTTACTTACATTGAACACTCAAGTTTCCTTGACTTTCATGCTAAATGGGGGGATATGGCTCATACTTGCAATCCATGCTTAAGCTGGTACCATGATTCGTCGTGACAAGATGAATCCTCCTTGTTTCAAGGGTGTTAAAATTTAAGTACACCAAGGACCAAAAATTATGTAGGTAAATAAGAAGCGTAGCTAGTTCACCATAACATACAACCTAAATAAAATGCCACCAAGACAATTCCAATTGAATGGTAGCATCAGAGTAAGGAGGCGGGTGGACAGAGACGGAAGGGTTGGGCATATTTTTCCCTTTCACCACATTAATACTCTTCATCCTCTTCCCACATTTCATTCAACGTTTCCACCACTAGACTCAGGGGCACAGGCTGAGGGAAAGGCTGGTACGACTCTAGCATGTCATAAGTCAGCATAGGAGGCGGCCTGTGTGGATTGGTTGTAATGCGTGGGTCAGCACAAAGTCAGCACAACCTTGTGAGTAGCGTGCCCATTTTTGTTTGCTTTGCAGGACTTGTCTGTCTTTAGAGTGTACCATCCTTTGCAGGCTCTTCTTCAACGTGAAAGCAAGTGCATACGTGCATGTGTATGTGAGTGTGTAGTTTGTGTGAGCATCTGTGTATGTGCGCGTGTGTATGAGTGCATGTCGATGCGTACGTGGTCACATATGCAAGTGTTGGAATTGAAGGGAACGAAGTTGGAATTGAAGGGAACGAAGTAAAGATGGATGGAGAGATAGTTTGGAGAGGGTGAGAAAGCGAAAGAGAGAGAGAGAGAGAGAGAGAGAAAGAGAGAGAGAGTGTGTGTGTCTGTGTGCATGCCTGTGCATATTTGTGCGTGCTTCTTTGTTTCACCTGTTTTTCCTGTCTCGATTCTGGTTTTGCTGCGCTATCCACTCTTCTCGCCTTTGAATCCACTCCTGATGTGCTGTGGTACGGTACCATGTAAGAAGGTGGTGTGGTGATATGAGTGTAGGGGTGGACGAATGCACTGAGGACACTTTACTTCAAGCACTACGTCAAGGTTCTATGCACAAGATGAGCGGCGACTAAAAACGCATGAAAGCCAAAACCATACACACACTCACACACACACAAGCACACACACGCACATACACACAAGCACATACACGTACACATACAAACATACATACACATACACACACACACACACACAAACATACACATACATGTACACACACACACACACACACACACATACACACACACATACACACACACACACAAACACAAACACAGACACAAACACACACACATACACGTACACGCACACGCACACACACATACACACAAGCACACACACACAAGCACACACATACACACATGCACGTACACACACACACGCACAGCACACACACGTGCTGGCCGCTCACCTTTGTTGGCATCTTCCACAGGCTGACCAACAGCTCCTTCCTCCTGCATTTGCATCAGCTAACTAAGTGCATCGAGAAAGCGCGCCTACTGACTATTGACAGAGAAAATTTTCGCTTGCAATAACGTTTTTTGTATCTTCGCGCCAAATCGAGGAAAAACGTTTCGAGGCAATTCCAGCGGATTGATCAGAATCAAATTGTAATGTAGAAAAAACTGGCAGAGGATTCTGGATATGGATGTGGTTGTCAGCAGCCAACCCAACCGCTCTGAGCTTTCTGTGTCAATACCCATCTATGCACTTTATCTGAAACTATACCCATCAACAAGGAATGCGTGCATAAATGCTAGACGCTGATTGGCCATGTACCAGGTATTTAAGATATTGTCTGTAGTTCCAGCTGGGGGGTTTTCCCCGAGGGGTCACTCAGGGAGACCACTCAGAGAGAAGGGAAATGTTCAGAGCTGTCGGCCGCTAGGTCTAAAATCTGTGGCAAACAGCTATCAGAGATCTGAACACGCAGCCACGCCCTGCTGGTCTAGACTCGTGCTTGCTACATAAATTAGGGCTCAGGGATCCCTCACTCCTTTACAGGACGGACGGCACGGCTTGTTGATCTCTTATAGTGAAATTTCTGTCGGAGTAGAAGAGAAGCAGAGAAGCTGCCAGTCCAGAAAAAGCAGCATAGCGCTTTTACAATCTGTAAGTTGTCTATATGCAACCTCTGCTTGCAAGTTAAGATCCACTACTGCAAGTAGAAAAAGAAGAACAAAAAAAGGAGAAAGTAGAAAAAAATTTCACGCAGGTGTGTAACACCACCAACATGGATTAGAGCAAAGTATGTTGTTTTGTGTCCTGCACCACACAATGGATGCAAAGCCACACAACATTCCACCTGGAGAATAGAAAGAGGAGGGCTTTTCAATGGGGATCAGGTGATTGGGAGGCAGAGGCCTGCACACCACCAGGAGTATTGCTTAAATATTTGTAGTGTGGTTGCGTTCCATGATGCATCTGGTTTGGATGGTTTTTGTTGTGGACATGATGGTATGTTAGCTTTGTTTTCTCATGAGTGCCGTGGCATGCACACGTTTTTACCCCAAGGCTTTTTTTCCCCTCGTGCACACACACACTTTTCTTTGTTTCATACGATTTCTCTCTGTTTTATGCAGAGTCTACTGCGCCACGCTAATTTTGTATGTCTGCTTCAATTCATTGCCACTTTTGCTTTGCTTCTTTTAATCACCAACACGTTACCAAACTACGTACACCCATGCTCTTGCTAGCACTGCTGCTGCTGGCGCACACAGCTTGCCTTACCGGAGGTGCAAGCTGCTGCTGCTGCTGCTGCTGCTGCTGCTGCTGCTGGCGCTGTTGTTGCAGTGATAGCTGTATTGGGTGGCAGTAGTGGGCTGTTAGCTGGCTTGCACATGATCCCCTCTGTTATATGGCTTTTGTTATTGGTGCCTACTGCTCGTAGTAGGACGACAAAGAGAATTTTGCAGTGCCCTAGGAAGCAAGGCAGCTTATACCTTTCTTGCGCCTTATCTGTTTGTTGGGCAGGAGAAGTAACCACCCAGTGTCTGGTTTCAATTAAGTGTGTGTCAGGTTGTTGGTTGGCAGCCAGGGTAGGGGGTTTAAATTGGCAGGGCCACCTGTCAATTACACTAGTGTTGAAGATGCTGTCAGTGGATGGTAGCAATTGGCACAATATATTTCTGGCCCGGGTGCATCTTAATTGGACATCTGGACCCAAAATTGCGAGCATTGGTATTGTTGCCCGTCATCGTCAGTTGTGAGAGTGGTTGTATTTCTGGGTCTGGAATGGAGGGCTCAACGGAGCTTGCATGCTCTTATAACGGGCAGAGTTGTATGCATCCTGTAATATGCCGAGGCGCAGGGGGTGATGCCAATAAAGCGAAGGTGTGGACATGGATGCTTTTGCACCACAACCCCCCTGATCCTCATTAAGCAACCTATAACTCATTTGTCACGACTAAACTTGTTACGATTAACCTGCCGGGTTAGGAAATCTATAAGTGATGGCACCGAATCAAGTTCCTTTCCTGAATCCCTGTGTGTGTTACCACTTTTTCTCCCTTAAAGGTTAGATACCGTAAACAGATTTTATCCCTAGGAAGACTTTTTGCTTGGTGAGTGACCTACGCTTGCCTTGATGTAAGAAATTCCAGCATACTAGAGTAGGAAACAGCCTAGATCCAGTCGTTGTGAATTGCATACATAGCACTATCAGGCGGAGTACACTTTTCTACCAAGACCCAGACGCTCAAATAGACTAGAAAATGTGTCTAACAGCCTGTGCAATTAATTGTGGCTTAAAAGCAAGTGGCACAAGTAGACATTAAGAAACCTAAGCATCGTACAGGCGCTAGCTGCTAGCCATAACAATATAATATAAGAGGCAGGTTCCTGATCAAAATATGTTAGATAACGGCTGTTTTGAGGTGTCATCCATTTGCACCGGAGCCAGCTGTCAAAACCTGTGCAGCTGTCAAAACCGGCGCAATTTTACAAAATTGAGATGATGCAGCATTTCATACAGACAATTAACAGACTTGGCATCTTTGTCTCTTGTTAATTGTCTACCTCTTAAAACTCAGTGCAATCTCTAAAACAGATTCAACTGCAGCAGCTGCTGCTAATTTATTCTCTCTGTTCTTTCCGGCCGTCAGGGCCATTTCTGCTGCCCTCAGCTTGTCAAAATAGACAAGCATTTCTTGCTTCTGGGGCTGCTGCTTTGCCTGGTACGAGCGCTTCTCCGTATCTATTCTCTTGCTGCTGCTGCCGCTGCTGCTGAAGCCGTTGCTCAGAAGTGCATCCACACTCGCCGCCAGGTCTCTGTGCACTGTCCACCTGTTGTGTAGTGTTGTGTGGTAAAAGGCGTGTAGGTAGTATTTGAGTAAAGTGCTGTTGAGAGCACTGGCCGAAATCTGTCAGAGCAAAGTGTGTGGCAAAGCCATCAGCTTCAATCCTCCTGAAAGTGCCCGTGAGGGTCTTGCCTGCTGGAACCGTGGTCTTCAATGAGAGTCTTGAATACAGGCGGCGACCGTCGTTCAAGCACAACTTCTCGCTGCTCTCTTTTGCCTCCTGGTCTGAAACTGTGGCACTCTGCAAGTAAAGGGAAAGAAGGTAAAGGAATCGTGTGCAATTTCCACGGAAATTGAGTGGTGAGGGGCATGGCAATCATACATAGGAGGCACGGCCGCCCTTTTCCTGCCGAATTCATAAGTCCACTATCCACAATCCTATTTCCTCCCGTCCACGTTCAAGCCCAGCTTCTTTATTCCATCCCATATCACGGCTTGTCAGCTACTGAGTAAATTGAATTGCAAAGGTTGCACCTGGCTTGCGAGGAGTTACACGCCCATACCTCATAAACGATAAAAGACGAAAAAGAAGCAACTAAAAAAGCTGGCTGTCTAAATTGCTTTGTATAGGATTTTTTCAACGGTAAATAGATGGCTTTGCAAGCAATACAGATTTCTGTGCGTGGAGAGAAAGCACAGCACTGACAAATTAAGGCATGAGAAAGCACAGGACAAATTAAGGCACGAGAGCAAGCATGCATACATTGCATATTGCACACATACTCACACACGTACGCAGACACACTCATGTACACATACATACATACACACGCTTGCATACAACAATTCCATCCTCACCACAATGCCTCCCAACAGGGGCTGCAGCTCTGGGTTGCTCATAAGGGAGCAAAATGTCTTCATCTGCAAGAGCCTGTGGGGCGCAAGATGGGTAAGTACGGGAGGCTATTATGGAAAAAGTTGCAGCATGGAGGCTATTATGGAAGAGGTGCAGCAGGAACTACGTGATTTTCAGGGAAGACGCGTGTCCAAGTAGTAATTCCTGTTTTACAGTTGTGTTTTGTTAGAAAATCGTTGGACAGGTTTGGCAACAGCAACTAGTTGAGCCTCAACATTCTGATGCTTCATTTTGCAGCAATTTGTCTTTGTGAGGTAGGATATGTGTGCCGCTGCTCAAAACTTTTTAAGTCAACTTGGCCTGGAGCAAAGGCCAGTTGCACAAATAGAGTGCGGATTGGAAGAATTGTATATAATATATTGAAGGGGAAGATATCTGCATGCACAAGAATAGAAAGCTCAAGCGTTTAGCAGCAAAAGGTAGGCCGACCTCTGACGATTTGTTGCTTTGTCGTGCTTCCTTGGTGGGATGCTTTTCCACTCCTGGGGCCTTGGTTTGGTTAGTTCCTGTACAGGATAATTGACGCGTGCTTTAGCAAACACTTACAGTCTTGCAGGAACATGAATACTCGTGCTTCTTGCATGTGCGTGCGTGTATGTCTGTGTTCATGTGTGTGTGCGTGTGTGGTGTGTGTGTAATATGTATTTGTATGCGTGTGTTCACACGCGCGCATATATGTGTGTGTATGTGTGTGTGCGTGTGTGTGTGTGTGTGTTTGTGTGTGTGTGTGTGTGTGTGTGTGTGTGTGTGTGTGTGTGTGTATGCGTGCGTGCGCGCGTGCGTGCGTGCGTGCGTGCGTGCGTGCGTGCGTGTGTG
>Ga0307947_1001068_pt1 | contig 21030 bp, 28 predicted proteins | sample OrgLakmetagen232_FD_201840 | JGI IMG/M metagenome (GOLD analysis project Ga0307947, IMG submission 201840) | Saline water microbial communities from Organic Lake, Antarctica - #232 | ecosystem: Environmental > Aquatic > Non-marine Saline and Alkaline > Saline | place: Antarctica: Organic Lake...
TGGGTGGGGGCGGCTAGGGTAATAGCTGACTCTGTGCATTGCTGCCAGGATTCCATTCTAGCTGTTTGGCTTGGCTGCATGAGGAAATTTGTCGCTGCACGCAATGTAAAGGTGGAGGAGCTGAGGCTGAGTGAATCTGGCGATGACTGTATTGCGCCGTGTTGGTGCTGTTGGTCTTGTTGAAGCTGCTGCTGAGGGGGGGTGTGGGGCAGCCACTTTGTATGGTTAAAAAGCAGCTCAATGGCTGCATTGTTGGATGTTGGGGCTGGTGGGGGCTGGTCAAAGATGCTGTCCAGGCTTGCTGTCCATGCTTGAGGAAGGCACTCCAGTAGGGTTTCAATGTCATGTGTAAGGGCTTGGAGCCAGCCTTCGTGTTGTTTGTGTGTCTGCATTGAAACAAGCTATGAATGACCGTTTCCTGGCATTTAATTGGGAGAGCGCGGTGAAAGTCTTTTGGAAGCCGTTCTGGGATCCAGAAAACTGAAACCAGGCATAACAGTAGGAGAACCCTACCAACATGATCACCCCCTACACTATAGTGGCGTTAACCAAAGCTACAGCGTGGCTTGTCTATTCGTAGCAGCTTCTTTGCTACCGGCAGCTATGCAGCTGGAGGCTTGTGTCAAATATGGTGGCCTAGGTAGCCCAGCATACTCCGCAGCCAACACATTCCACAGGTTCCATGCCACATTCAAGTCTCTGTGCATCTGGAACACAGGCTGTGTTTTCTTCACACTTGCGCTCTGTGCCAGGACTGCTGCATGGTCCCCTTCCTCCACCGCCCCACCCCCCGCTTGAGCCCCTCCCTCCCCAACACCTGCTTGTGCTACCCCTTCCTCCTCACCCTCCGCTTGTGCTGCCCCATCTTCACCCCCTTGCTCCCGCTGTTTCAAGCTGGGCACTCACGTAGCCGCTGGGACTCCCTCTGCCTGTGTGTGCGGTAGTTGCACACAAGTGGCGCTGTTGTGCGTGATCCACACTTGCTGCAGTAGACGGTGGTGTGGTACTTGTTCAAGTACATAACCATGACCGAAAGGTGTTGGGTGCCACAAGACCCACGCAGCACACCACGGTTCAGGGCTTGGCGCAGCTTGGTGGGAGCTGCCTGCTTGGTACTCCCTTCGTGGGGGGAGGCATGCTGGAAGCCCCAAACCCAATCATAAGAGGGCGCCGTGGGTCCTGACCATACAAAAAAATGGCACGCAAGCAGACAGATGTGTCATTACACGTGACGTAATAGTGAGGTACACACTTAACACATGAGATATAAGATCGTATGCATGCGAATTGCTCTTAGAGTAGGTACCAAACAATTACCAGCATAATTACTGTTAGCCATAACCGTATATTCACACCAAATATGACTGTATATTTGGTGGTTTCCCTGCCATAAACACTGTATATACACCGTATATATATGGTTCTGGCCAACCCTGAGCATAATCGATTAACACTCCACAAATCAAACTAGCCCACATTAAATCAGCCCATACGACCAGGCTTTGAGCATTATAGAATGCACATACCTGGTCATTTGCTTTTGTAAAACACACCTTAGCCATCTGTCTCAGGAGGTTGGCAGCCATGCTGGAAAATTTGAAAGGAAATGCATGCCTCTCTTTCAGTATCTAGAAACGCACCATGGCCATCCGTCTCAGGAAGTCGGCAATTGTGCTGTCCCAACAGCTGCGCTTGACATGGTAGCAGGACATGGCTGCGTGAGCCCACTTTGGGTCCAGCACAAAATCCTGCAGCTTGATTGGCCAATACTTGGCCTCCAGCTGCAGGAATTCACGCAAGCCGTGACCACTTGTGCGGGAGCCACCCTGCATTCAAAAGTGCATTCCTGCTTAGTTACTTTTGGTGCCATACCTACTTAGGCTCATAATAGAAAACCACATAATCCCAACTTCCATTTCCTTATTCAGTTCTCAACTGCAGACACAACTGCACCTAACCTACCTGCACCAAACACGACACGCCTTGATGATCTTCAAAAACAAGGGTTCTCTACCACATAAGCAAGAAAGCCTTACCGACCCAATGGCTTTAGACTCTACAGGAACAAAACCAAATTTGACAATAATTCTAAGCGGCTCCTGCGAGTACAGGATTGCTGACACTGATCTCATGAATTACAAGGAACATTTTTTCTTCCCTTTAGACGGCCCAATGCATCAGGGTCACCGGCAGCCGCCACCAGCACATCCACCTTCCCCAGACAGCACCAGCCCAAATTATTTTTCCAGCACTATTATCAACTCTCGTCAGAAACCGGCAGGTACAGGTCAAACTTGCAACCCTCCTAATCCCCATTGATCTTTTTGTTATTCCAATAGTGGAGTACTTTTACGGTACTCGGGACTAAAGTGGCTCCTATTCCTTAAATAATGTGGGGAGTGATTTTCACTGCCTGCAGGGTTTGTTCTTTTATTACCCGCCACAGTAATATAGCAACGTATACGGACAATGCAAAGCCATGCCTGCTATAGCAGATCTATTCCAATTACAAGGCAAAACATCACAACTCGTTCTTACGGATGCCTCCCTCTTAAAAGCTCTAAACAATGGAACCTGGTCTCTGTCGCAAGGTTGGGTGTGGAAGCCTGTGGTAGAGAAAGCTCAATCTCAGGGCCCTCTCCTTCTTGATTCTTTGCCTCTCTCAAAGCTCAACCACGCGTAACCATGCCTGCACAGGCTGCAACTACTGCACCCAGCAATCCTGCTGCAACAGAAATCACATCTGTAGATGTTTCTTCCTCATACAACACATAGATCCTCATACAACTACAAATGGCTACAAAAGAAACAATGGCATATCCCTTTGACCACGCCCCACGCTCCCCAATTCTGAAGTGAGCACCCAAGAGATAAGGTCTTCTGGGAAACTGCAGCGCCTTCTCCTTTTAAGTTTAATGGTTTCTTTATTTCCATCTCGTTTACCATGAATTACAGCAATAAAGCATGCCCTTTATTCTGCTGCCCTGAGCACAGAGGCAACAGCTACCTTCATGTTTCTTCCCTTCTGGCATAAAAGGATGACCACGAGTCCCTGCGCATCGCTCCACCACAGGTTCCCACACATACCATCAGTCCAACTCCAGTATGCAGAAGTACCCTTCTGGAACAATATACAGACGCCCCTTCTCAAACACACCTGGGTTATGCACATCATTGCCATATGGAATACTGAAGGCAGAAACTGCCTCAATGCTTGCTACAAAAAACTGGCTCAAAGAGCTTGTTGGAATATTTTACGAGGCAAAGTTGGAAATCAGTTACATTCACAACGCCCCCTACCCCTCAGCACATAACACTGAAACTAAAGTAAGGAAACTACCCAGTGACCACCTTCGTCAAACCCCACAAGGCCCCCAAGATAACAATAGTACCCTAGACCTATCTCAGGGCTCTGACAAAGTGACCCAACAGAGCTCCAGCCCAAACCTGATCTATAAAGTACGAGATTGGCGGGACCGGACCTTGCAGTTCACTGATAGCAGTCTTAAAAATTACGAAGAAGGATAAGAATCAGGATCAGGTTTATTCCACCCTAGCTTAAACGTGTCCTTTTCCGTTGGCGTAGGCATTACCAATACCATCTCACGTGCAGAGCTAACAGCTATAGCAGCCGCGATCATTCACGGCTACTATTATATAGCCACAGATCGCCTAACCTCAATGCACCACATTTAAAAGCAGCTCTCGCACCCAAACCTCTACCGCCACTGCATTTAGGGAGATGTTCTCCAATCCATTGTCAAAGTAATCCACCAGTCATCATCGCCCAATTATTTTGACAAAGTCAAATCCCATGCAGGTATTATAGGCAATGATACTGACGCTCTCGCTAGAAAATTAATAACAGCCTACTGTAACATTGCGGATACCTCTATCAAAACAGCTGGCCCTGAGGGAAATCCCTTCTACATTATCTACTGGCTTGCCAAAAAGAATATGAAGAACATCGTATTTGTCAAAACCATCCAAACACAGCCCATTCACCTACCTAAAGGCAGTAGTACCAATCTAATCACCATGACGCCTTGCAAGCACACATGCACCCCCTCCACAAACTAGGAAATGCCAATATTGTAGCAACTACTATATACAACCAGACCCAAAATTCACTGCCAATGGAGATGCTAGCAACGCTTACCTGACAGCATCCTATGTCCCTGTTTAAACCAAGTACATAAGTATGAAGTACAGATCAGGAACCCAGTACGACAAAAAGCATACGGTATGGAATGAGCACTCAATGAGCCAAACTTGCCCCCTCTGCCCTCGACTAGACAATGCCCTGCATCCAAATGATTGTCAAATTTTGCAAATAAGAAATATGATCACTGAGAGACACAACTCAGAATGCAGCATGATCTTCAAATCCATCAGCAAGACAGGTTCCCTAACATTTTACTTTTTATGCATAGATATAGGTAACAGCGCAGGGCTGGCTATGCAAAATCTTCAGATTCCCGATACAGATGAAACTAGAATTAAACCAAAGTGGCTCTTTCCACCCCGCTTCTCAATCAAAAATAGGTGCACACCTCCAGCCGTCCGGATGCTGTACTGGTTGCTCCCATCTGCCTCCGCAAAAACAAAAAAGCAATAGACTAGCAATGAGGGGGGGGGTTCTTAGAAGTGGCAGGGGCGGGGAACCTGCGGGAGACCAGGAGCACTTCTACAGCAACGCCAGCCATTAGCAAATCCACCTTCCCCAGACAGCAGCGACACAAAAATCTCAGCATTCTTCAACGTGACTACATTCATCGATACCAAGTACTGCGCGGACCACACTATTTAATAGAACAGCATAATAAAGGCCTCTGTTGCATTCTATCTCCAAGGAGCCTCCGATACCCTCCACACCAGCTTTCAGGAGTGGGTAGCACCGACTTCATCGTCAATCACACTCTGGAGCCCTTTTCAAGGAGCTGGATCTTGTGCAACATGTCTCTCAGACATGTCTCTCAGATCTAGTGTGAAACTTGCTTAAAATACATCCTGTCGTCAACGCTTACACCTGCTAGACGTACATGGTAGCAATTACATTATTCATCGATGTTCGATGCGCTGGTTTCAGCAGGCCAAGCCCTCACTCTCCTCATTAATACTTTGTGGGCTTTCTTTGAGAAAAGTGCAATCTAACTTCTCTATCGTTTTCTTGATAATTGGTGCAGGGGCTCCGAAAATTTGCTTTCGGGTTTACTTGCCAATCATCTAGTAAAAAAGTGTACCAATCAATTCGATACACACTCCCATCTGAATAAGTGCGAGTTTGTTTCAACTACACATTTATTAAACGAAGAAGATGATTTTAAGTCCAAGCTCAAAACTATGTAGATGGCCAAAGTAGGACGCGTTATCTACCAACATCTTCTCTGGTAGCACTAGTTAGAATATGGGCGTTTTTCTGCCGGTTGACAGATGACAGATGGAGTCTATGCAAGCCGTGATATGCCACCGACAGCCCTGCATTTGCAAAGGAGTGACATATCCCCAACATATGATCAGACAGAGGAGCCCCTCAGCCAGCCATCGCTGGTTGAGGTGTGGACGGGCTGGATTGACTGGGAATACTCTCCCATTTCTCCCGCACCTAAGCACACAAGCATGCCACACAAGCACGCACACATGCACGCATGCACGCACGCACACACACACACACACACACACAAACGCAAACACACACACGCATGCACGCACGCATGCACGCATACAAGCATGCACACATGCACGCACTCACGCACGCACTCACGCAGGCACACACGCACGCACGCACGCACGCACGCACGCATACAAGGATGCACACACGTACGCACATATGAACACGCACGCAGCAAGTACGCAGGCACGCACGCACGCACGCATGAATGTTCACACACTGTGGCTTGTGGGATTGACTTCGCTTCTCGTGCCTTTGCTCCCCCCCATCTGGCATCTGTGCAGGCTTGTTGGGTCCTGGAGTATGTACCGCCGTTTATGCCTGAGGGTTGCATGGGCTTTGATGGTGCTTCTTTGAACGGCATGCTCAGGTTCGTGTTTAGTTTATCCAGAACCAGAGCAGAGGCAGAAATAGTTCAGCAGTTCCGTTTCTTAGAGCCCGTCTGTGTGGTTTGTCAACTCAACAACTGACTCTCTGCCTCAGGCGAGCGATGTCGAGTACCCAAGCTATCTCTGCCCTTCCCTGTATCAGCCATACAATTTTGTTGTGTACTCCAGAGTCACCTCTTCGCCACTGTGGCCGCCTGTTCAAGTTGCTTCTTGCTCTTCGTTTGGTCTTGTTCTGTTCTGCATCTTCGCTCAGTCGTTCTTTCTCTGTTTTTTGGTTTGCACTAGCTACGGATCTGTTCTCACACTTCCTTCTTAAAAACATTCTGGAAAGTTTGCTTAACTCCATGCTCATTTTTGCAGCTGCCTTCCTCCCTCCTTGTTGCGTCTCAAGGCTGTGAGTGCGTTGGCTGCTACACAAAGAGTGGGAGTACAGGCGGAATGTGCGACTGTTTCCAGGAAGCTTCAAGAAATCAAGGTACATAACAGAGGTGGAGGTGGTTTTCTCTTTATTTCCTGAGGGTTGTGCTGGAACTGCACCCTTGAGGCGCAAAACGTAGAAAACGCAGCCCGTGATGGAACACGCATGTCCTGTATTTGACCTCCTGGTCTTTCAATATTGTAACTAATCACCACCACCAAATCACAGGTCTCACTGAACCGCAGCATAGCCCACCATTTAGCCCTCCGCCTCGGTGTGCGTAGAGTCACTAAGCTTGGACCGCTGGTGCGTGGATTGTGAGGGCAACATATCAAATAGCAATATGCGGTATTCCTGAGTAAGCAACTGACATTTGCAACGGCTCAAATTTGGAAGAGACCGTAACTGGTGCACCTGCCAAACTTACACGTGCTCGCTCCCAGGGTGGTGACATTTTCCACCAGCATCTGCTGGAGGCGTTGCTGATCAAGCTGCGTGTGAAGCTAGCACTGTCGGTTTTGAAGCAGTGGGCGATCTTGGCACGCCAAGTAACACTTCTTCTACGACAAGCAGGTGGGTGCCCCCTGGAACACGGCCTTACAACCTTCCTTGATGTCTTTCAAGACACCGTTGAACACACTCTGGTTTATTGTTGATTTTTGATTTGCAGCCTGCGCCTCCATGAGGCCCCAGCTGCCGGCTCTTTTGTCGCAGTGGCATTGCATGGTAGCTTCAAGGGCTGCAAGCAGACACGCAGTGCAACGGCATATCATGACTCGGTAAGTTTGACTCAGAAAGCACTGCTTGCTGAAAAGCATATGGCATGAAGATGCAAGGGGGCCATACATAGTCAGGAAGCTTGCTGCCTTTGATAATTGTACTGTAAAATTCCCAGGCCAGTTTTTATAAGGGTAGATAACAGCATCATAGCTACGTAGTTGCTGTCGCGACACACCTAGGTGCAGAACTGAAGTCACATTTCATGCAACAGTGATCCCTCATTTCCGCTTCCAGGCCTTGCAAATGATCTAAACTGCCATCACTCGCAGGCAGCGCAAGCGTTCCAGTGCTGTTTTGAGCATGTGGCATGCCACAACTCAGTACTGTCGCCAGCTGCGCGCCTGTGCTGTAGCAGCGAGGCAGCTGGTGCTGCACCGTCTGGCTTGTGGCGTCATGCGTGACTGGCGCGCGTGGCGAGATCTGCGTGTGTCGTACAAGCTTGTTGCAGAGAAATTGGCCAGGCACATTGCTCTCCGGAGGCTCTTAGCTTGGCAGGTATGGTATGAGCAGGTGGTAGTGGGAAGGCACGCAAGCAGACGAAGCTAGATGGGCATGAAGGTGCCCATGCTGCTGCGTAGCTCCTTTTTATATTGCAAATTAGAAGCATTTATTTGTAATGCATGTAGATGAGTGTTGACAATTTGTGCTAGCCCTGTCGTGCACGCTCGCAGTCTGCCACTCTTTTTTGCAGGAGGTAGCAGTCCAGCGCGCTCACAGCCGCAGGCAAGACCTGCTGGCTGCAGCCATGCACGTGCGTTGCCTACAGGTGTCTGCCCTTGCACATTGGCGGGTCCTGCACTTACAGCGGCACATTAAGCTGATCAGGCTTCAGGTGCGCCTTCCTGTGTGTACATTTTTAAAACGTGCCTAGGAGGGTGTAGGAAGCATAACTTTTGGACGGCACGTGTCAAATCGATTATAATTTATATATTCGGAATCCTGGCGTCGAGAGCTATCGATTGGTATATATATGGGTCCAATCGGAGGGGGGGAGGGCGGGGAGGGGGGGGGCGCACAGAGTTTTTTGGACCCCCCCTCCAAAAATTTACGGTCACTCCTACGAAATTTTAAATACATCATCTGAATCCCCAGCTCAAGCTCGGTCGATTGGGACCCTTTTTGAGCAATTTGGGTTAAAGGGGGGGTCTGTGGACATGTCCAAAAGTCAGAGGCACACGCGCTCGGGTGCAGGCCGCGGGGTGAGTCAAGCCAATGAAGCAACAATTTACCCCAAACTTACAGGATTGTGCCAGCTTGAGATAGTCAGTGGAAATCTGAAAAAATGGAAGCATATTTCGGATAGTGCAAGCCAGTTATGGGTGCCTGGAAGGTCACGTGTGCATGGGCGTCCGTATCTCAATTTTCCCCCCATAACTCTGCAACGCTTCAATTTCAGGTCTTGATGAGTATGCAGATGGATGCCTATTTGAAAAAGGAGCAGATTGGTACCCTTTTTGTCCTGGTGGGGGTACCGGAAGGGGGGTTTGAAGGGGGGGGCAGGGGTGTCCACCCCAAAAAGTGTACGTGCCATCCCCGAAAAAAAATCCTCCTGACGTGCCCTTTATATATGTTTTTGTTTACTTGACTTGCATCAGGAAATCCAGTTCCTGCAACAGGGAGCCTGAATATAAGTTACGCCTAGTTTACAATTATTCTGGGAGAAGTTAATTGTAATTTTGTGTATGCATGCTTGCATGCAGACCGGACGTACATGGCATGTGGTCAAGCTCAAAGGGCATGTACTTGGCGCATGGCACCATGAAGCACGCAAAGCTGCTTTGATCATCGCCCGGACTAACGCTGTGCCAGGTATTGCAAGCAGCACGCTGTATTTATATCCAGTACAACCTTGCCAATTTATCCTTTCAAGTTGCCAATGAGATGTTGGGATTGTTACCTCAAGACTGTTCCAGTACCACAGTAGAGAAACATTGGAAGAAGAGGTGGACAAACAGAGCCGGGAGTCTGATTCTTGTTTCGCTTGTTTACAGGGGCAACGTCCTGTTTGTTCAAGTTCATCATACACATCAATCCTGGCCAATCACCTGATTCTTGTCTTCCACAATATTGTCCTTAGATGCTTCCGTATCTTTTCTGCTTTTCCCATCGCAGGTTCCAAAATTGAGGTGCTTCCCAGGCACGGAGCTGTCAATACCCTCGACCAGGTGAGTGCATTTGCCTATAAGATGGGAACAAGGAAAGCTATCCAGGCATAAATCAGCAGATGACAAGCCACAGAGCGAATGCTCATTTTTGCGTCATTTTTTTATTTATCATGGTTTGTGCTTTGGGGTTGGCTGGAGAGGTGAGAGTGGTCGGGAATAGCACAGATGTATTGATAGGGGATGCAAAGAGCTGTTTTTGTGTTTGGGTATACGATGGTAGTGAGGGAACAGGCAAGGCATAAAATGTAGGCACAAAAAATATAAAAATTAAAATAATATCAACCCGGAAGAAGAGAAATTAAAGTAGATAAAACTGCTTATGCTGTTCCTACCAAGACTTGCAGAATGGATTATTTTGCAAAGATCACTTCGCTTGTTTTCAGTGGCTGCTTCCTGAGGCCATTTAGTCAGTATCACCAGGAGGGTGTAAAAAGCATAACATTTGGACGACACGTGTCAAATCGATCAAAATTTATATATTCGGAATCATGACGTCAAGAGCTATCAATTGGTATATATATGAGTCGAATCCGGGAGGAGGTGGGGTGGGGTGGTCCCCTGATGTGGTATTATTTTTGGGGGGGGGATCTCCAGTTTTTTCTGGGCCATTTTCACGAAATTGTAAATATATCGTCGGAATCCTGAGCTCAAGCCTAGTCAATTTGCACCCTTATTGAGAAAAGGTTTTTTTGGGGGGGGTCTGTGGACATGTCCAAATGTCAGAGGCACACGCGTCGGGTGCAGGCTGTGGGGTGAGTCAAGCCAATGGAGCAGCAATTCACCCCAAACTTACAGGATTGTGCCAGCATGAAATAGTCAGTGGAATTCTGAAAAAAAGGGAGTCATGTGGGCATGGGCGTCTGTATCCCATTTTGGCCCCATAATTCTGCGACATTATTGTTTCAGGTCTTGATGAGTATACAGATAGATGCAGAATTCAAAAAGGAGCAGAATGGTACCCTTTTTTGTCTGGTGGGGGCACTGGAAGGGGGGGGGTTGGGGGTGGGTGGTCCCTCAGGGGTGTCTACCCCAAAAAGTATACATGTCGTAAAAAAATTGAAAACACCCTCCTGGTATCACGATAAAATTTTGATAGTATGGAAGCCGCTGCAATATTCTTATCAATGGCGTCACCATTTGGGATACGGTCACTTAAAAGTAAAGGAAGACAAAATTTGGGAAAATTGTTCTGAAGTGTAAACCTGATCATAATCTGGGATTTTTGCAACAGGTGTTGTATCAAGTTGACGGCCGCTTTTCTGTAGTGGAAGGTTCAAGTAAACACAGTAATGCTGTTATTTATTCAAAGTTGCACGGCTTATAGCCGTTTTTGTGGTACCATTCATACCTTGATGTGTTTGCACCCAGAAGGGCGTGTAAGGGTCTGCCGCTCCAGTGCACCTATCCCTGCCAACACCGGCGGCTGTTCCTTTCCTGCAATGGCATCTGCACCTCTGCAACACACGTATCTGGAGCAAGAGAGGGCTGTGCATTGCAGTTTGGATTTTTGCAAATTGCAAAGCTCACAATCACAAATACACCATGCACTCGCAGCTGTTCTCCACTGCCAGCTTTCTTGTGGAGGCTGCGACTGACGAGGTGGCACATCTGCGCTCCAGCTGCCGATTCACCCTCTTATCCTCATCCCACACACCCAGACAGTTGCCTCCTCTTGCTCAGCCACCCCACAGTGCCTCACACTGTATTTTGGAAGCTGCAGGTGAAGGCCATTGCACCTGCACAGGCTCTTCACACACATACACAATAGTATACTCTCAAGTTGCGGAGATATCAGCTGCCATGCTCAAAAAGCTTAGATGCGCTGTTACAGTTATACTTATCTTTCACCATTCTCTCAATTGTATGCAGGTCAAAGGCAGCCGCAAGCGCACTTGCAAGGGCCGCTGTCAGCATTGCTGCTTGCTGCTTCTGCACCTTCAGCTGGCAAGCAGCGCATAGCGTCACGCACCAAGCCCAGCACATTGAAGGTTGATGTGGTGCATCCACATGACAGCCACCAATTTGTGCAGTGCCAACAGCAGCAACGGCAGGTGCAGTGCAATGCAGGGCATCTAGATCAAAAGGCCAAAGGATTCCCAGCTGCTGGCCTGAATTGCGAGGATGAGGCTGCGGCCCCCCTCCTCCTTAATCAGTGGCAGTACAAGCATGAGGTGAGAAAAACCTGAAATGCGCTATTTTTAATGCGTGCCAACGAAATCCCCGTGTGAGGCCTAGGGTTTACTTGACACACAAGCTACTTTGTACTTGTGTCCACCAGGTGGTCTACATACTGCAACAGCTTAAAAAGAGTGAGGACGAGCTTGACGCCTTAAATGATAAGCTTGCACGTGTGCTGGAAAGTGCACAGCTGGAATCGCGGCCGCATCAGGTACCTTTTTTTTACTGGCCTCACACTTTCTTAGCAGGGTTATCTGTGTATTGTAGTACGTCAAATGTCAGCAAGTACAGCTCACCATCTCAACCTGTAGGCATCCCTCGGTGACTAATGCTGATCCTGGCATGCACTTAACGTGCTAATACATGAACAAGGCACGGGGATAAATGCTGCATCACTGCTCTTTCCTGCGGCTGCTGCAGCTGACGTCTGTCACACTGCAAACCCAGCTGGCTTCACAGCGAGGGCCTCATCAAAATGTACTAAGGAGGCTGCAACACCTTGAAACTGAGAGAACTCATCTCTGTGAGGTGCGATGCAACAGATTCTTACATGAGCACTTGCAAAAAAGCAGCAAGTCGCGCAAAATTGAGGGCACATCTCTGCAAGCATGTGCACAAACTCTCCCTTCATCCACACGTTACCGCACACAACGTCTTCCGCCAGGCCAAGGCTGCATTGGTGAAGCGCAAGCAGGAGGTGCAGCAGGCACTCTTGCATGCAGAAGCTGCCTCACGTGAGCTGGAGCAGGTTGCCATCGCAAGAGGCCCTGCACCAGGCCACTTGCTCACCTCAGCTGCCACAGATTTGATGCGCTGTCAAGCCGCACAAGACGCTGCTGCTGGAAAGGTGCGTCACACGCTGGTTCAAACGCTGGTTTGCCACTTCACACCGTCATGTTGAATAACAGGAGCGCAGAGGCAACGGATGAGACTTGCCTTGTATCATGACGCGCTCATACAAGGAGGCATGGTTAGCCAAAGTCTCTACTGGAAGCATGCACTTACACAAACAAACCCAAAAACACGACCTGTTTTGCATCAGGTGCTTGAGTGTGAGGGTGCTGCAGCAGAGGCTGGCACGGCTGAGCGGGGTGTGCGTACGGCTCTGCTTGGTGCTCAGCAGCGTCTGTCCGAGGCGTTGCAGATCACAGCTGCCTTGGGGCACCACCTACGGCAGGTGAGATGCTTCTCTACTATTGGAGCGAGCACGCATACACAAGCTGTTTAAAGCCTTTATATGGTTGTGAACTGCGTCCTGTTACCCAGCATGACATGAACAAAGAAAATGGTGGTACGTTTCAATTGAATGGTTTAGCGTATTGCATCACCCAGCAATTGACCTACGACCTCTGTCCATGCTGTTTGGTACACAGGTCCAGAGTCCAGCAAACGCTTTGCCGCCTGGTCATAAATTTGACAAGCAAGTAGCGGTGGATGCACACACACAATTGACTGAGGCACAGCGTGTTGCTGAACTCGCTCAAACTGAGGTGAGGTGGGCACTGTTAGTGTCGGCTTGCTACTTGCAGGCTGAGGACTGTAATAACGCTAGTTGCCCATCTAGTAATGCAGAATTCTCATACAGCACGCATTGTTGTCTTGTCTGGTACGCAAAAGGTCGCCTAATTGAAATATTTTACTTTGGCAAGTGTGTCACACCGTTTCTTTTTTACCCTTAAGGGTATTGGATGTTTGGACGTGCTCATTGCATCTGCAGGTAGTGCACCTTGAGGAGCGTGCATCTGTATATGCAATTGCAGCGAACCAGGCTATGCATGCATTAGCAGCTTGGCGCGAGGAGGCTACAAGAACTCACAACACTGCACAGAGTGCTACGGCTCAAGCTCTATTTGAACTGGAGGAGCAACGGCACCAGCGGGCAGTTCTGGGGTCAGGTGCGGTTGTTTGTGCTGTGTTCTATTTGTCGGCAGTCTCATGTGGTGTTGATATCTTATTACCACCCGGGTAACTCAATCGCGTTTTCTTTTATTAATAAGATGCAACAACACCTCAAAGTTAATGTATGGGTACTTTTATGTTTGCGGAATTGCTTACAAACAGCCACAGTTGCTTGGCGTAACACCCAAAGTTTCTGTTAATCTCTCTGCAAGAATTCGCCTTTTCAGGAGATTGTCATTCTGCTGTTAAGCCTGCAACCCTTGTAGCAATTGCCCTTGTTTCTGTGGCAAAGGAGACATGATACTTGATACCAAGTTGCTCCTCACCCTTAGTGAATTGCAGAGGTGCTCCTTTTTACCAATCCACATTTGCATCAAGGAGCCACTTTGTATCGTAAAAAACCTGCACTGCACAGCAATGTAGGGCTTCCGTAAACACCTTTTTCATTCTTGCTGTTGCATATGGTGTGTTGTGTTCTTCAGATCTGGCTGCGTTGGAGGAGCAACTGCAGCACCTGGACTACACACAGCAGCAGCAGTATGCGGCATGCTCATCCCTAAAGCAGCATCAACGAGAGCTGCACCATCAGGTGGAAAGTACCTCCTCCCAACTTAATTTGGTGAGCATAATTTTGATCAATTTTTAATTGAAGCCTATTTATCTAAACATGATCCTTACCTAAGCAAGTCGCTTGTATGATGGGCATGTGTCTGAGCTTCAAGCCGATAGTCTCAAACAACTTCATATCGGAGCAGACGTTGCATACCTCTTGAGAATGCCGGCTTACTGTTTCAGATGTACATTGTTAGGGTTGTATTCAGGTGTTGCTCCTTTTTTCCTCTATCTCTGCAGGTGGATGGCCAGATCGAGCGTCTGCAATCACTCAGCGTCGCTCATGTTGGTGAGCTGCAGGCAGCTGCCTCAACGCTTTCTTTTACCTGCACAGAGCTGCGCAAGCAGCTGGATGCCTACCATCCTGGTTTGGTCAACACCATCGCTAAGCAGCTGGATGAGGAGCAACATAATTTGGAGCTGCAGGACAGGCAGCAGCATGAACTGGCCGGGAAGGGGCAGCTCACCATCATGCCGCAGTATGTCGCTTTGGGCCCGCAAGGCATCCTGCGCTTCCCTACCACCGGCATTACCACCTGCTCTGCAGCTCCCTTCAACGCTACCTGCCCGCTCCCGCTTAGCCCCATAGGCATGGCAGGCTTGCCCTTGAACCTCTTCAACAGCAAAGCTGCCCTCAGGCACAGCCTGGTCACGGATACCACAGCTTGTGCCAGTGTTTTCCATTTGCCAAAGCGCTTCAGAGATCAGCAGCGGTGTCTGCAGCAGGGCAGCAGGGCTAGGTTCCCCCACCGTGCCCTTGGTGGGGTAGGCAAGCACGTTGGAGGCCACAAGCCCATACACCCTCCATCTTTCATTTCCAGTTTTCTCTCCTGTCTTCCCACTCCTACAGGCATCGCTAGCAGTAAGCACAGAAGTGCCCTAAATAAAGACAGAAGGCCGCTAAACATCCGAGTGCACCCTCTGATCTCTGCAGCCCACATGACCACGCCCTTGCGCTCTAGCCTCCATCAGCATACCAACAGCCACCTCGGATGCAAGCAGGCAGGCTGTGACTCCTCTCCACCCACCAATTTCCGCAATAGATCACCATCGCCCTCCAGCCTCTCTAGACTGGCCAGGTCAAACTCGCCATCCTCCGGCCTTAGGTACTACGGTGCCAACGGTCCACACACATCTCCTGTTTGCACCTCCCCGTCACGCACAGCCCCCGTCACTACAGCAGACAGAAGCAGTGGCTTCCAAAGAGACATGCACACGTGCATCGCAGCAAGCAGCACAAGAGATCGTGCTAACCTTCAACTCCTCTCCTCATTATCTGACCTCCCTCCCATGCGCAGCAGCACTAACTGCAGCAGCATTAGTAAGGCACAAGGCATACCCCATGCAACTGCCCCTGCGAATGATCTGGCAGCCACACCCTTGGGCAACACAGCGTCACTCAGCCACAAGCACGGGCATGTTCCTTTGGCTGCCCCCCTTGGCTCCACCTCTGCCTTGTCTTTCGACACAGAGGAGAGCCACAAAATTTCCGCTGCTCTGCATGCTACTAAGGGGGAAGGAGTTAGCTGCGGTAGTGGGCCGGCTGACTGTGACAACATGGTACACCAGCGTCTAGAGCAGCAGCCACTCAAGCAACTGCGGCTGCAGCAGCAGCAGCAGCAGCAGCAGCAGCAGCAACTGAAGCAAAAAGCAGATGCGAGTTCTGATCCTGCAGCAGCAGCAGCAGTAGCAGTAGTAGCTCCTTGGAACGGGGAGGAGTGGGATGGTGAACCAAGCCACGCGGTGGCGGTCGCCTTGCAACAATTTCATGAGCGTGGTGTGCTGCATAGAGTGACAAGGGCTTGGGGGCAAAAGACGTTAGCTGCACGTGTGCGTGCTCGCTTGGCAGTGCACAGGTATGTGGCAGTGTATGGGTGTAAGAAAGATTTTTAGGCCTGGCTTTTAAATACCTGCTGAGCAAAGGCTCTTACTTTTATTAGCAGCTCTATACCATTGCAAATGCTATTATTAGCTTGTAAATCACGTTTTAACCATAAATCACGTTTTAACCATACTAGGCTGGAGAGCAGGATGAGCGAGGAACTGACGCATCAGATACTTTTTAGCGATTGCAAAATTCCGAAATTACAAATTAGTCTTCTTGTTTGCCAAGTCTGAGCCCTGTATTGCATCAGATTTGTAACTTAGGGTATACAGATCAGGGGGTACATCAAACACAACCCTCTTAGATATTCTACCAGAGCTCCTGGTGGTGTGCAGCCCCTGCCTCCCAACCACCTGATCACCTTTAAAAAGCTTTTTTGCTTTTATTTTCCAGGTGGGATGTTGTGTGTCTCCGCATCCATTTGGCGGTGCAGAGCACAAGACAACATCCTTTCCTTGTCCATGCCAATAGTCTCTACACCCCTGCGTTATTTTCTTAATTTTCCTGTTCGACCTTGAGGGACCGTGGTGCACTCTTGCAGGGGCTACATGACATGCATTCGGCATAATATGACCGCTTGGTGTAAGGCAACTCTCAGCCGTTGCCAACAAATCGCTTTTCTGGGTGGCCAGTCACGTATGGGCCGCTACTTTACACGCTGGAGGATGTGGGCATCAAGGTGGGCAACCAGGCCAGAGGAAATGCTGCTATACTCACAGTTCGAACTAAACCTGTACAGTTCCAGAACTGTAGCCTGCAGCTCAGAGCCCTAACCCTAAACCTGCACTAAATCTGCACTAAGCCTAACCTAACCTAAGCAGACCCACCTTCGGTGGTTCTGCAGGCAGGAACTGTAGGTTACAGCTTTGAACTGTTGATAGAACTGTACAGGTTTAGTTTGATCTGTGGGTATAGCGTCACTGAATGCCAGGCCATGTGTAACAATACATATATACTATCCGAGTGTCCAGACCGGTATCTTAGTCATAAACGTCTACTTTTACACTAGGGGGTTTCAGGCATAGGCCAAGGCGCTTGTAGCTATATTAATCAGGGAGTGCAGTCCAAGAGGCTAATGCCCATTGATTAGGCTTATTTAGTGCATAAGTAAAAGTCTAGAGTGCAAAAAGGCTCGTACATCACATCATCTACGCCTGTATACGCCTGCGTGTGCCTCATGTGGCTATGGAGCAGATGTAAGGTTTGATGTTCACGATTGTTTGAAGGTCCAGCTTCCAATACAGCATTCCCACTGTGTAAGCCTTGCTGGAATACATCCATACATATTACATTATGTTCATACATCCATACATATTACATTATGTTCAGACCAACCCAACCGAAATACTTATGACATTGCAGGTGCCTCCGCAACAAGCAGCAGCTACTTTCTCTGAGCAAGATGAAGCAAGGGCGTGTCATGCACTTTGCGTTCACAGCACTGCGACTGAGAGTCTTGCAAAAGGTAGGCCTGGCAGCATGGTATCCTTCACCTTTTTCCAGAATGGTACTTAATGGTTCCAGAATATATGATAATAGGGTGTTCTAAACCTTAAACCTTTAACCATAAAACCTAAACCCTAGACCCTAAACCCTAAACCCTAAAACCTAACCCTAAACTCTAATCCTAACCTCTAAATATCAGCTGTTACCCTGGTGCCTGCTCCATTTACTAGCATCTTTGGTCCTGTCTCACCATTGCCTCTGTCAGCTATCAGCTATCAGCAAAATATTCCTGTCTGTTGCTTGCCAATGCGTCTCAGGCCTATGCTGCTGCCTGTGTGGGATCCTTGATGAGCTGGCGTGCTCAATGTGCCTTGCACTGGTGGCGGGGGCTGGTGGAGGCGCGGGCTCTCATAGGGCGTGTGCTTCTGCAGGCTCATAACACATGGGAATTGGCTGCTGACTCAGCACTGATTTTTGGCAGCCAATTCCAGATGCTGCACCAGGTGTGAGGCTTGCTCCTTCTGCCAATAGCAGTTTCTAATATTTGTGACTGCAATGCTTATTTGTGAGAATGGTGTCTGTTTGCTCCAAGTAGATGATGCAAACACATCAATTCTTATTAGTGTCTGTCTGCTCCCCGGGGTATTTCCTGCTTCTCCTTGTCTAGATATGTACTGGCCTAAGAATAACATGTTATTAAAGAACAGCATCAGCATATTGTCCTTCTAATGCACCATGCATGCTTACAGTGGCTTTGTCATGGAAGTGCAATGCACCCAATTGCTGGACTTCCTCGGATCGTGTACTTTTTTGTCTTTATCGCTGTTTGAACCTTGCTGCAGGTGCTGTCACGCTGGGTCAAATTCACACGTGCAGAGGCACTATCCCGTGCTGATCGAGCCCAGGAGTATACCGCTGATTTCCATCACCGTATTCGGATTCTGGTACAGACTTTTCAGGCTCTGCGCAACGAGGTGGGTCGCAAAACAATTAAGAGTTTACCAGTTATACCAAGTAATGCAAAAGGCGTTTTCTCTACTTGCACAAGAGGAGGTCTCCTTAATTTTTCTTGAGGTTTCCTTGGATGCTGTTGTCAGTGCAATACAAGCTTAGGGACAAACCTGTGGCAAACAGTGTCAGAGAATGAGTAGGAGTCCAGACAGAGGTAGAGCAGGTGTTTTGCTAATGAAGCTCTTCATTACGACAAGGTCATTTATTTCAGTCCTTCCTCTTACAAAGAACAAAGGCATCTTTTTGTGATTCAATCCTTGAAATATCGCATGCTTGACCTAGCTAAAGTCACTGCTTTGCTATAACCCCTCTGCCAGGTGGGCAGTGCATGGGAGGACCGGCGTGTGGCTCGCATGGCTGCCAGGGCCTTGCGTGGGTGGTCACACGTAGCAGATCAGGCAGCCCAAGAGCCCAACAGTCGGTCAGCTCTGCGGCTGCGCCTCAGAAGGTGATCAGTGCATGCCAATTGTGTCCTCTCAGATATAAGACCCAGATCTTCATTGAGCTCCAGGGTATAAGTGTTGTAGATTGTGCCGTCCTCACCAAAACAAATGGTGCAAAAGTGATGGAGGACCTTTGAAAGCTGGCATAGGCGGTTGGTGATCATGTATGACCTGCAGATTGCTTTCATGTTTTTATTCTTGTGTGGACGTGAATTAGTTTTTACGCCTTTTGTAGGGTTGAAAAATGAGCAGGAGGGGGGGTTCCATGTACAATCATTGACGCTCTTGGCCGAAATTCCTTTTTGACTTGACCTCAAGTTTGTGTTGATTTTGCTACTGCAGGCCATGCTCCAAAGGTGGTGTGCGTCTGTACTCTGAGCTGGCTGTGTATGAGACCCACCTGACACAAAAGGCCCTCCTTGGCTGGGCTGGCCCTCGGCTGTGGATTTCCTGTTGGGTGCTTAAGTATGGCCTTCCACGCCGGGTTCTGCTTGCGTGGAAGGGCGTCCTGCATGCGTGAGTGGCTAGCATTGTAATGATTTAGCATACTCATGCTGCTCTTGTTGGTTTCCTAGTTAGTTTGCTGGCAGCTGTTATGTGACTTTCTTAATTTGTTAGGATGCATATGCGACCATGATATCCTGATTAAGGAAACGACTTGGACTTTAATCACTGCCATTTCTGTGCACCGCAGTCAAGCCGTGCTAGTGGCAATGGCACGCATGCGTCATGCCTCCGCCGTTCTGCATAATCTGTTCCAAGAATGGAGAGCTGCCACAGCTGCTGCCATTATCAAGCACCACTTTGTCAGATTGGCTGACGCTTGGTAGGTTTTCCCATGAAGTAAGCATATCATTATACGACTTTTGCTGTCATAACGCTTAATTTGCTGCAAGATCTGTCAAAGCATCAAGCCGCAGCCTTTCCGTGGTGCTACACACATTTCGGGATGACCTAGTTTGATTAGTACCCATGCTCCTGTTCCCTTCTTAGGAGGGCGCACACGACTTGCCGTGCAGCTTTGACTTGTCTATCTAGCCATGCTGCTTTGGCTCGAAACCTGCGAGAAGCCTTTGCCACAGCAGTGGTACACCGTGTGAGCATCTTGCGCACCCGCGCATTCAAGGTGCTCGCAAGGCAGCTGGGCGCACATGCTGACGCACAAGCACACCGAGTGAGCTACCTGCAGCGAAGAGCAATGGATGCATGGCGGCTTGTAGTCCTTGCACTATGGTGCAAATCAGAGGATGTTAAACGGGAAGCACAACAGCAGCAGCAACAGCAGCAGCAACAACAACAAGAGCAGCAGCAGCAGCAGCAACAACAACAAGAGCAGCAGCAGCAGCAGCAGCAGCAGCAACAAAAAGAGCAGCAGCAGCAGCAGCAACAACAAGAGCAGCAGCAGCAGCAACAACAACAACAGCAGCTGCAGCAGCAACAACAGCAGCATCATATGCAAAAGGAGCAACAAGAAGTAACAGACAGGGAAGCAGCAGCAGCAGCAGCAGCAGCAGCAGCAGCAACAGCAGAAAAGCTAGGAGCGGAGGAGAGGGAAAAAGTAGAGAATGTTAGATGGCAGCAGCAGCAGCAGCAGCAGCAACAGTGTGAAATGCGGGTCTCCAAGGAGCAGCAGGTCAAGACAGCCGAGGTTGCTGAGCCGGAGTTTCTGGCTGCTGCTGCTTCTGCTGCTGCTAACAAGGCGCAGGCACAGCTGCACGAGCTGGCAGTTGTGCAGGCTGACGGCAGGGCAGCTGTACGACACACAGCAACCCTAGAGGCGGCTAGGAGGGGCGCAGAAACAGCCATGCATTTGCTAGTTAGTGGGAAGGCTCAGGAGGACTGCAAACGCACCGTGGAGGCTGCCTACCAGGAGGCAGTGCAAGCTGCTGCTCAAAAGCTTGTCCTTGAGCTATCACAAGCCACGCAAAGGGATCTGATTTCTAAAGCACCTCCATCTGACTCCATTCCATCTCTCCACCCGCATCCACCAGCAAAGAGCTGCTCGTCTGTGGTGGTCAGCTTGGCAGACTTGAGCTCTCTGTCTGTCACACCCTACCATTCTCCGCGTGCTCAGCAACACCATTTGCAACAGTCACAGACAGTGCTGCTCCATGATAAGCGTAGACACCTTGC
>Ga0307947_1001069_pt1 | contig 21014 bp, 27 predicted proteins | sample OrgLakmetagen232_FD_201840 | JGI IMG/M metagenome (GOLD analysis project Ga0307947, IMG submission 201840) | Saline water microbial communities from Organic Lake, Antarctica - #232 | ecosystem: Environmental > Aquatic > Non-marine Saline and Alkaline > Saline | place: Antarctica: Organic Lake...
AGCTGCCTTTCCCTCTGCAGCTTCTCACGGTCCCTATGCTGAGCAGCCAGCCTTTCAGCTGGGGACTGAGGCTTCAAGAACCCGGCCAGGGGGTTCACACTGGCGCGCTTGAAGCTCATTTCGATGTACACCCAAACCACTATAAATTGTTAATTATTCACTTCGAATTCAGTTCGGAGAGGCCTCCAAGAATAATAAAAATTTTCGTTTTCTGGCCAAATAATTATTTAATTTCCGAAGTGATCGTAAACAGACGGTATATTTTACCACCGTTTTACAAGTAATATGTCACCGCCTTCTCCAAAATACAATAATTAAGGGCGGTGACAGGAGGGTGTAGGAAGCATATTTTTTGGACGGCACGTGTCAAATTGATTGAAAATTACATATTCGGAATCCTGACGTTGAGAGCTTTTGATTGGTATGTATATGTCCAATCCGGGAGGGGGGGGGGGGTTCCCCCATTGTGGTTCAGTTTTTGGGGGGTCTCCAGTTTTTTTCTGGGCCACTCCCACGAAATTTTAAACATATCATCGGAATCCTCAGGTCAAGCCCAGTCAATTACCACCGTTTTTGAGCAAATTGGGTAAAAGGGGGGTTTGTGGACATGTCTAAAAGTCAGAGGCACAAGCATTCCGATGCAGGCCGCGGGGTAAGTTAAGCCAATAGAGCAGCAATTCACTCCAAACTTCCAGGATTGTGCCAGCATAAGATAGTCAGTGGAATTCTGAATGAAAGGAAGCAATGTGGGGCTGTGCAAGCCAGTTATGGGTGCCTGGTGAGTCATGTGGGCATGGACGTTTGTATCTCAGTTTTTGCCCCATAACTCTGCGGCATTATAGTTTCAGGTCTTAATGAGTATGCATATGGATGCAGAATTTAAAAAGGAGCAGAATGGTACCCTTTTTTGTCTGGTGGGGGCACTGCACTGGAAGGGGGGTTTTGGGGGTGGGAAATCCCTCAGGGGTGTCCACCCCAAAAAGTATGCGTGCCTTTCAGAAACAAAACACCCTCCTGGCGGTGATATACTTTATGTACGGTATGCTAATTATTTGGGCACCTCGCAATTAGTAGGAGTCGCAATAATTTAGTAGCCCTACGGTATTTTGGTATTCTATAATTTCCAGTTTGTCTGTATGTAAGTTTAATCCACCCTTTTGTCCTTTGCCCCCCTCCACGCCTAATGTATTTCTATTTTGCGTCCTCGCTCTCATCACTAAACTCCATGACTCTGGCTCCCGCTGCCGCTGCCGTGCATGTGCTGCTGTTCACTGCCTCTTCGCTTCAAACCACTTTTGCTCACAAGAAGGGGAAGTCACTGAACCCCCCACATGCGCTGGGTTGCAAGCATAAGGCATTTTTAAATGATATGACAGCAAGTGGCTCCGCCTCTCATCCTTAATGAAGGCGAGCACTGGCTGTGTGCAGCAGTGTGATTTTGCTGGGCACTCTCTCCTGATGTAGTGCTTGCTGCTGCTTCCATGCTTCTCATGCGTCCACCTTTTCCTGGTGCTGCGAGATTGGTGCTGGTGGTGGCGTGGGTTTTGGTGGTTGTGGGACGGCTGGGCCATGCTCAACCCTTTGCTGCTGCAGCTGCTTACACCGGGCCTGCTGATTTCCCCAACTAAGCAGCTGCACCTCTTGGTCCTCCTGATTTTTGCTCCATGCTTTTGGGCTTGCCACGTGCACGGCAAGCACTTTACAGTTCTCTCCCCCCTCTTTACAGTATTGGTGGTGGTCCTCAGGGGCTCTGCTGCTGAGGGTGCCAAATGTGCGCCCATCTCATTTGCGCTTACCCCCCTCTGCTGCTTCTGCTGCTGCCTCTGGTGCTGCTTGTGCTGTTGCTGCAGCTGCTGGTGGAGGTGCAGCAGGTGTTGTAGCTGGTGGTGCAGGAGAGGGTGCTTGCACCTGAGGTGTAGCAGCTGGGGGAACAACTGCAGTTGCTACTGCTTGTGCTGTTAGGGTTGCTGGCATGGGTGGGAGGGCTGTGTAGGGGTCAAGAGGCACAGGGGATTGGGAGTACTGACCAGCTGTCGATGGTGATGGGGTCCCCATCGGCCCCCAGAGGGCATGGAGTGTAGTTTGCTCATTTACTAATATATGACAAATGTTTGGCTACACTGGGTTGTCAACGCAACTTTTTGGTGTCGCCACTGGCTACACTAAGTCCCGGGCGTCGCAATGTCCTACCCAAAATGGCCAAAATGTGATACGTTGGCGACGTGTTGCGATAAAAAAATCAGTCTTTAATGCTGAGGTTTGGCCGTGACAGCTGAGATTTTCAATGCCATCTGCTCTCAACTTTTGCAGTAGACCCTTTCCAGTGTGGCAAATGCCTTCGCATTTCGAAGTTTCCCTGCCAAAAGGGGGGTCTAAAACCGGACCTTCACCTGGACCTTTACCAAAATGTCCAACATTAATCAAAACACCCCTGGTAAATGGCTGGCACCAAGGCGGAGCTTTTAGAATTCCATTTTCTGGCAGGAATCTCCAACCTGTTCCACCCTGCTGACCTGGGCACCTCCCACCACAAACTGAGTGTGCAGGGATTCCTATATATATAATCAAAACTCCTGCATACTTAAATGTACTTTTCTGCTTTGGGGCAAGAAGACTCACAGGGGTTGGCTGACCTGATTAAAAGCAAAATGGTGGTACGTACAGCAAAACAGAAAAAGCTGATTATCTGACCAGAGCGTGCAATTCACGGCTCAGCACTCATTCCCAGGTGCCAGTAGCCAAACATAGTTTGGCAGGACATAACTAGACGGGCTATTGCTGTGCTCCCCTCAACATGAACACCGAGGCAGCACCTAAACATCCTCTTTCTCACTGCTTTCTGACTGACCATCATGCATGACCAATTATAAGCTAAATTATGACCAAGTATGACCAATTGCATAACGCATATCTATCTGATTGACCATCATCCATGAACGATTTATGAGCTTAATCATGACCAACTATAAGCTCAAATATTCCTTGAGCAATGCTACCTATCTCAAACTACCATCACTCGCAGCTCCGCAGGTTGGGCTTGCTGTGTGGCGCAATATTTATGCTCACAGCCCTAGGTGCAGATGGCGTGCCTCCCGTGCTGCAGCCTCGCGCACCCCCTTCCCTGATTGAAGCCATGCCTCCTGTACCGGCCACCAGCTACCAATACGTTTTGCTGCATGTGTTCTTTATCACCGTCACGCACAGGCGAGTAACGCACCGCATGCAATAACGCACGTTTTGCTGCATGTGTTCTTTAGTTCTTTATCACCGTCACGCACAGGCGAGTAACCTTGGTAGATGCTCAGAATTCTTTCAGAGTGGGTGTCGAGTCATACGAGGTTTGCGATCGCCAACTGGAATCTTACATTGTCAAAAAAGGCACTGAAAATTCTTGATTTTAAAATTGTAAGCACGCCTGCTTGTGCTTCAACCTGCTGCTTGTTCAATGCTACGCAGCACGCTGTACAGGGGTGATTGAACATGCAAGAGATTAACAGCGACTCTATGGTTGCCATAGGCTCTACAGCACCAACTGTTATCCGTGTTGTTGCTCTTTCAGGTCTGTGAATTTGGCCATCACTGCTGCTGCTCTCACGCTGTCATCGCTCCAAGCCGCCAGCTTGTGCTTAGTGACCACCCCTGGAGAGGAGATGGCTTTGGCCCTTAGATGGTGGCTCACGCCACTGAGGTTGCTCAAAGTCCCGGTACAGGTAAGGTTTGAATATTAAACGGAAATAGAGGACGAGGAAAGAAGGTGACCACACGCATAAGAGACGTGGATCAAGAAGGAACAGAGGACAAGGATATGTACCTTTACAAAATGGGTGGACAGAGCAGCAGCAGCATGCTTGTGCTGCTGCCTATTTTGTTGCTGCTGTTGTGTAGGTGCAAGTTGGATGTATGAAGAGTGAGATGTATGAATATGAAGCAAACAAGCCAAGATGCGTTGTGCAGATGAGGCGTTAGCAAGCCAGCGCAATCGCCCTCTTGTCCACATCTACAACAGGCGTGCACAATTGAGACACCACTGCAATCAATTTCTTCTATACCAAACGCCGCCTTTGATGAACATTTGAGAGAAGGACGTAATCAAACCACTAACAACAGTTGTTTATTTGTTCATATTTCTGGCAGGGGCGGTGGAGTAAGACGATTTATATCGATGTGTAATAATCCTCAGTGTCTCTAATGGCATGAACCGGCAAGATCAGGCCTGCAACGACAACTGTATGGCTGGATGCATGAAATCAACTCCCTAACTCCCATAGATGCATCACAGAAAGAGGTTCCAAGGATAGGGGAATGGATGCTCCTTTTTTGGAGCATACTGTGCCTTACCTAGCTCACCCCGGGTAAATATCGTTGTTTGGTCGATAAGGTGATTTCGGTATCGTATTTATGTATCATATATTATATATTTATTGTGAGGCTCCAGGGTTGCCCAGGATTGGCAAAAATAAAGTTTGGTGGATGGCTGAACAGTGATGAGCGGAGAAGGCCCCTCGGGCCTCCTTCCGCCCTCCCTCTCCGCTCCCGGGCCTTGCCCCAGCCCCAGCCCCAGCCTCAGCCCAGGGCAGCTCAGCTCAGCAGTTGACAGTTGCGCAGGTGGGGCAGCTCGGGCAGACGAGCTTGCGCACCCAAGCCCACACCCAAGCTGCATCATCAGGTTTTAAATAACTTTGAAAACAATTTGGTTCCATAAGGTTTTAAATAACTTGTGACGCGTCAAAGTAAACACCGCTGTCAAAGTGATATCTTGTATTCCCTTTGCCGTAATCAAAACGTATCGTGCCGCCGTCACTGACTCGAAAGAGTAACTGGTCACAAAGTTTCGTACCTCCCGACTCCCGACTCTTGAGTCACTGAGTGTTACCGTTACACCTGATTGATCGTCCGTACCGAAACTCGCCATTACATCCACCATGGTGCTGCCATTATATCCTCCATGGCGCTGTCCGTTACCAAGGAAACAGTCGTAGTGTCACAGTGAAGCGCATGCACATGAAGCGTCCCAGAGCACGTCGTGACATGTCGTCTCCGACATGTAAAACCAGGAGAAAAGTGTCCCAATCTGCCGCCGACTCTGACGCACCGACGTACATGACATGGCTTTCAAATCATCAGGTTAAAAAAAAGTGTATCGTAAGTCTTGGATCTCTGCTCCAGTACTTTTCTTTATAGCTGTTGCACAGCGCAGCCTTGACAGCCTTTCTTTGTCAGATAACAGGTGACTTGCTATGTTGTTTTGCGCAGGAGATAGCATTGACTCTGCTGCTTTCGCTGCGCTTCATGTCCCTTGTGTTTGAGGAGGTGCGCAACTTGTGCTTGGGCCTCGCAGCTCGTGGCGTAGACTGGAAGGCTCAAGGAGGGCAAGGGTCACTGCTCATGGCCGGTCGCCTCTGCGTCCGCCTTTTTGCCAACTTGTTCCACAGGTGAGGAACCTCGAGAGTATTCTACATACTACATACTCGTACTCGCCTCCCCCCCTGAAAGTATGTATTTTGAGCAGCGCCTCCTGCTACTACTGCTGCATGTTTTGTGCTAGCTGTGCGTGCTGCTGGGTACTGGACCTAGTCTTGCAGTATGTGTGTGTGTGCATGAGGGCATGCTTGCATCCCCTACATGACTACATTTGGGCATGCCCCTCTGATTCCTGCAATCACACAATGCAATGCCAATGCTGTGTCTCAGCTGTGGGTACAAACCTTGATTTGGCAAGCACGCTAGGCTTCAGTGTTTTGAGTAAGCGCGACACGTCGCCACTGTGTCGCATTTTGGCCATTTTGCCGGGCGTCACTGTGTCGCACCCGGTGTATCCAAATGTTGCTAAGTGGCGACACCCGGATTTTCTGTCGACCACCCTGTGTAGCCAAATCTTTATTTGTTGAAATTTATGTGTTTGAATTTATGAATGAGTTAAGCACACTCCGTGTCCGAGGGGACCCCCAATATTGTCGACAGACCAAGGTCACTCTCAAAATTCCCAAGCCCCTGCCTCTCTCGACCCCTCCATGCCCCTCCCACCCATGCCAGCAGCTCAACCAGCATAAGCTGCAGCACCTCCCTCAGCTGATGCACCCCTTGCATGCATCACCTCCCGCACCACAAGCTACGATACTGCTGCAGCACCTCCAGCAGCTGCAGCATCAGGGGGTGAGCATGGCCCAGCCCTCCCACCATCAGCGCCAACCTGCCCCAAATCGTGGACGCATGTCCCCGTGCATGGAAGAAGCAAGCTTACAGCAGGAGAGAGCATTCAGCATCATCACACTGTTGCATGCAGCCAGTGCAGCAGCCCTGCGCCAGAAGCTCGCGCAGTTTGCAACAGTGCTGCATATATCGGTGCTACCTATGAATCCTCCAGCACAAGTAGCCCTTGGTTTTAAGCTTCAGGGCTTTTCCTTCTTGCAAGCGCAAAAATGATTTGAAGTAGACGGCAGCAGCGGCAGCAGGAAGCAGGAGTTAGATTTGATGGAGATTGGTGATGAGAGTGAGGATGCACAGAGCTGGGGAGGGAGGGAGGCAAAGGACAAAAGGGTGGACTCAACTAACAGGCAAACTTCATTTACCGTAAATGACTATTTCAATTCCCATTTTTATGCCTGAAATTTGGCGCAGCTAAATGACTATACATCCAAAAATTTAAATAGAAACACTGCTAGGCTTCCTTTTCTCCTTTCTTCTTGAGGATCTCAGCCTATCGCTGCTCCCTGTGCGCTTTTGCCTGCTGCAGGCGGGCAAGGCAGTGATATAATGTTTGTACGGTAGATAGAAATTATAGGAGAACACTAACGCAAAATTTTCATTTCCATTTTTACACCTGCCGACGTGCAATGCATACATAAATCGGTCTGTGGTATATGTGTGCCTTGACTAGTATTAAAATAGCAGATGCAGTAAGTTTGTGAAGTCTTAGCAACCCTTCAACTTTTCTTCTCGTCAACCCTCTCCTTCCTCCAGATCTGTCAATTTGATTGACCCGTTTCATACCGCATGTGTGCTGCGCAGGAGTGAAAACATTGCCCAAGCAATGGCTGTGCGAGGCTTCCAGGGGCCATCAGAGCATCGGTTGCACATGATGAGTGTGAACGAAACTAGCATAGTTGCAAATGCATTTGCTCTCTTCTTGCTCGGAGCCTTTTGCAGTTTAATTTTTGCTTACAATTAACAGGAGACATCCTGAAAGGCCCAATTTGCTTTGAGACTTTTCCGTTGTTTAGTCTAATTGTGACACACGCGCGTGTTTTTGTTTTTTTAACTGACGTTCCTCACTACTGCTGCCTTGCGTTGGTGCAGCTGAGCGATCCCCCACCATCATATCTTTTGAGGTCCAAGTCTTTCATATAGTACAGAGGTTACAAGGTTAACAAAGAAGGGTTACAGATTAAGCCACTAAGCCACTAGTGGATAGGATTAGTACACCTTTGTGCTAAAGAATAACAAAAAACAACAAAAACACTACGCAGGCAGCAAAAACCATGCTCACTGTCGACAGATGTGTTGAAATTTGCACTGCCGTAGTGTTGGCAGTATCCCCATCCGAAAATAACCCCTCGATCAATTGAGTCTGCAATATTTCTCGGTATTTCTGTACAACAAACCATAATGCCGTCGTCCAAACCAAACTTCTGTGTAAATTTATGCACGAATCACTGTTCACATTCCTTCGCGAATCATTATATATGTTTACTGCTCCCCTTGTAAGAGATTTCATGTTTGCACGTTTGACCAGTCAAAGTTAGCACTGCAAAACCATTCGAGGCTGAGAAGCTGGGTCAAACCCAGCAATGTTTCAAGATGCATTAAAAGAAGCAGTGCAACCAGAATGCTCTAAGCAGTTAACAGTTGCTTTGGCGCCAATCGAGTTTACGTCCCCGGCAAAGCGTAATGCAGCTGACAGCAGCAACACCTCTGAGAAGCGAAGTCGTTGTGGAGAGGTAAAGTCCCTGCAGGAGAGTTAAGCAGATGCTCATCACAAGCACCTAAAGTAAAAAACCACCATTGTCAAACCACACTCGTATTGTAGTTGTCCAATTATTGCGAGTGGAGTTTACAGACTCAAACAAAGGTGTATAACACATTCCTTAACACTCCTTTACACACATCTTTACATTCTTAACGGTATAACACACTCCTTAGAGGAAATACTTAAAGGAAATACTCCTTAACGGTAGAACGCACTCCTTAACACTCCTTACCTGACAGGTGAGCACACCAGAGGCACAACACCACAGCTCGCCTTCACAAAGCAAGCAAGTTGTTGTCACGCCTAACAAAGCAATCCCTGCTTTTAAGGAAGAGAATGCAAAAAGGTGAAAGCAATGTGATGGTTGTGAAAAGAGAGTTTGAACTCTCTCAGTTACGGTGTGATAATGGACGTGAGGGTGAACATGTCATTCGTTTTGTGTATAAAAGCCACCCCAGTCCAATAAAGCTTGCCTTTTTGAGCATGTATGCAATGCCCAGCTTTCTTTTGGGGGGCAGGGGAAGAATGTTACTCGTACATGTCTTCTTGGCAATGATTCACAATATGGCGCATATGGCTTATGATGTTACCTTACAACTCAGGCCTGTTCCGCGGTTGGATCTGGAAAGGCTTGCTTGCCAGGCTAGGGCTGATGGGCAAGAGCATACACCCTCTCCCTGCATCTCTCCTCAGCTGGACCATGACGAGGTAGCTTTTGCTTGGTTGCTTAATGATACTTGCAAGGGCTTCCCTCTAGTCCCTGTCCAGTCATTATTGATGAAATACGATGGGCAGAAGGGGCCTGCTCATGATAGCCTCACGTAAGTCTTAGCCTTGGGGCAAGTCAAGTTGCACCGTCTTTTTCATCGGTTTTGGGTCAAGGGATGGTTGTAGATATGGTATTAGGTGTTTAAAGTTTTATATTGCAGGATTCATTTTGGGTTATCCATTCACTTCAGGCTTCCATGGCAACATGCACTTTCCTCCCACTGCTACTGCTCTTAAATGCATTTGGAAGACCAAGCTTCCAAACATAAACTTTGTCTCGTGTGTTGAGCACAGTGTAAGCGTGTAAGCTGTAAAGACCTTACAGGTGCCATGCTCTGAATGTGATGGGTGCTGGAACAACGCACTGTTTCCTCTTGTATCTTGAAAAGTACCTGCATAAGTGAAGGGATAATGACCTGTCTTGAGTTTTCACTGCTCACACACAGGAGGGCGAGAGCGAGGACGAGCTGGCTGGCTGGTCACAACCTCCTCATCATATACTTGAGAGAGACGGAGGGAAAGGCCACGTGTACAGGCCAGTCTCAAGCAAGGTCGGAGGAACTGGGTGGTAGATGAGCGCATAGCAGAATACAAATGGTCACGATCAACGTTCTTTTGACATAGCAGTGGCACAGACTGTACTGGTGCAACGCACGTCTCACCTCCCTCATCCACAATCCAGGAGGTGCAACAGTATGAGAAGTTGCTTTCAGAGCTGCAACCCTCTCAAGCTGAGCAAGTCGTGAAGGTATGTACCCAGTCAATTCCTGCTTTTCCTTCTCGCTGGCCAATGAGCCTCGCATGTCAAATTGGCCAAACGTCACCTTGCCTGCCATGCAGATGTGGGACGCTATGCACCAGGTAAGTTGTGTGAAGTCCTTGCCAAATATGTTAGTTGCAGAATTATGTAAGCAAAACTACAATTTACAGTGATTGTTGTCGATCAAAAAACACTAACACTTATAGGCAAGACAGTCGTGTGAGTACATGACCAATAGAGGAGTGAGAGCCAGCCGAGACGTCCTGGTTGGCTGGACCAACATCACAAGAGATCTCACGAATAGGGCTGAGCGGTCTGATCAGCAGGTAAGGGAGGAAAGGAGGAGGAGCTGCTGCAGCCTGCTGCCGTGGTTGAAATAAAGTGCTTTTTCTTCTCTGTCTAATATTCTAATAATGCTTGACATCATGCAAAATAATCCAGCATGCATGTGTTATAAGTTGGTTTGCAGTTACCTGTCTCACAGGTATAGTCGCACCTGGATTTTGCGGCCTTCCTCATTCACTTTAGTTGGACCTGAAGGTCAGAGAGAACTTGTCTTTTTTTTTGCCCCCGTGCTGCTAAGGTGCAAGAACTCCTACTCCTTGTGCAAGCTCAAGCCTCCACAATTGACGAGCTCCAGACTAAACTGGTGAACAACAGTCCAAGACCCCACGGAATGGAAGTTGAGGAGGGGTGGAATAATGCAGATGTTTTCGAGCAGCTGCAGGAGCAGTTGCTGGTAAACGCCAAGTTATCGAGCCTCAATGCTGAGCTGGTACAGAAGCTGGACCTGGTTGTTCTGAAAGTGAGTGCTTCTGTTTGGGTATGCTCGAAATTGATTTGATGAGCCATGCAGGGTCGATGGCTTTGTTTTTCTATAAAGCTGCGTGCATGATGCTGCTGCACTTGCTTTGCCACAAACTAATTGGTATGTGCATGATTTCTGTTGTTGACATCAGATATGACACATTAGCCGTCTTTCACGACTAATGATCCACACTACTCTAAACCCTTGTCAATATGCACAGACTCGATCTGATTCAGCAAAGCTAGTGGGCTTACTGGAACAGAGCAAAACACGCAGCTCATGGCTAGAGCAACAGCACAGGGATGCCGGTTGCAGCAAGCAGCGAGATCAGAAGCCCCTGATTCAAACCCACACGCAAGGGAGGTATGGTGGTATAAGCAGCAACAGGGGAAAGGGCGAGCCGATGCACTCACGGCATACCCCTGCCTCTCAGCCCTACGTACCCACAGCTATTCATGCAAGCAACAACAGCACAAGCAGCCAGGAAGACCAGGAGCAGGCACTGTTCAATGCACACCGACAGCGCCATACGCATGCAGGAGTGGTTGTGGGATTAAATCGTCCTTCTGAATGGGCAAGCCCAGGGAGTGTGCTAGGCAAAGAGTACCAGCGCACAGCATTCAGAGCACTGCTGAGGCGAGGTGGTATAATGTAGATTTATGAGGAGGAGGTAGACTACCTGATCCAAAGTTGTTACAAAAGAATTCTTAAGTGGTCCATGGACAGCTCTTACAGTCAGCAATATAAGCTTGTCCAGGGGCATTGCCGCTTTACCTCATAATGATGACGGCCAAGTGGGAAATTCTGCAATGAGGGTTATTATACAGTACACATTATTATCAAAGTGCTCTCTTATTCATTCATAAGTACTATGTTAAATGACGCATCACCAATGACTAGGATATGTGACAGTTTGCCTTTTGGAGATGCCCTGATGAAAAGCCTAGGAATCCCTAAACTGCTTAAATGCTAAACAGGAAGTGTAAGCATTACCAGCATGGATTAGGAAAGGATGTTGTTTTGTGCCTTGCAACACCCAATGGATGCAGAGACACACAACTTCCTACCTGGAGAATAAAATAAGAGGAGCTGTTCAGTGGGGATCAGGTGGTTGGGAGGCAGAGGCCTGCGTACCACTATTTCTCAGAAATTTTTAGGGGCTGTGTTCAATGCCTCGTCTCATAATCTGTATGAGTGAAATCTAAATGCCTGTCCCCGAGGTCCACGACAAAACAACTGAGATCAATAAAGATCAAGTAGGCTCACTGTGTAACAGCTTCGGCTTAACATGTATGATCGTGTCAAGCCATCCATGGCTGAAAGAATGTGGGAGGACCAGCAGTCAGGAGGCCTGGAGCTCATTCGCATATCAGCTTGCAAAAACTTTTTCATCGTGGAGCTGTTGCATGGGGCAAGGGAAGTGTACAGACGCATTGCAGCACGTAAAGTTGAACTGCCGGGGCTCCAGGCCACACTCTCGCATAAGAATGTACCATGAAAGAATGGTGTCTCTGACTTCAATAATCCTTTCCAGCACTGTCCAAAACATTTATGTATGGGGTTATCCATCTCTCTGCCTTGTCGTAAGAAAGGAGTAGCCTATATCTGACGCACATAGATGCTAGCAGGAATTGCCTAAGTCTTGAGAAGCCAGATGTGAGAGTGAAATATGTTGGCAAGGTCATGGCTCAGCTCTTGAAGAGTTGCTTGACTTTGGAAGTACCAGTTATGAATGGTCGCAAAGCTGCGTCAGCTGCAAAGCTTGGATTGGTCTGTCTGTCACACACCACCATGTTGAGGCATTTGAAGGCGTCTGTGCAAGGGAGCTGTGTGCCATCAAAGAAAGGGGAGGCAAGCAGCTTTCAGATCTGGAGTTGAAGCGAAGCACATCACCTCAAACTTCTGGAATTTACTGTCAAGGACTTCTTTTGGGCAGCCTGACATGATATAGCATACGCTCTCAGTTTGTTGAGCATGGCCTGTAGCTCGTTGTGATCCGTAGATGTGAGGGAAAGATCATCAGCAAACATCATGTGGGTCACTGTAAAATTGGAACGCCCGTGATCGCGCCCTGCACCCCCTCAACCAGGCTGTCAAGTAGATTGAAAATAGGAGGGGGGAGAGGGGGCACCCTTGTTTGACACCAAAAGATGGTTGCACACTTGCTCTTTTCTCCCCATCCAGCATCGCTCGTGTACTCATCAGCATGATACAGCCTTGGAGTATGGACACGAAATGTTGAGGCATCTGACAGTAATTTAGCTAACTGATCCCATAACTTGTCTCTTGGAATCGAATTGAATGCTTGTTTGAAGTCAATGAACGCAGCGTACAGACGTGATGAACCCCTCTGCATCTTCTGTGCTGCATCTTTGAGGTGTCGCAGGATAGAAAGTGGTTGTAGCGTGCTCCTGCCTGGATCAATTTGTGTCTGGAAACCTGTGTTGAGCACACCAGCAGTCTTGAACAATAAATCGCAACAGATTGGCATACAGTCTGTACAGCGTGCCACTCACTGCAATCATTCTGTAGTTTTCTGAACTCGACCTGGGTAGTTTTCTGGGTAGTTACATATCTGGACTCGACCTGGGTAGTTTTCTGGACTGGACCTTTTTTGGATAGGAGTTAGCTTGGCCTCTTTCCAGGACCTGGAATGTGAGCCTTTTTGGTGAGTAGACTAAAGAGGGCAGCAATGTGGGGGGCCATGACATTGATATTCTCCGACCCTCTGCCATGATGTTTGAGCACTCGTTTGTGGGCACATTTGATGAAAATGGAGTGATCGTGTGTCAAATCCGGGGGAAGATGTGGTAATCATTTTCAAGATGTGCTCTGTCTGAGATCAAGTTCGGCAGTTCATTATCCGTGGGCATGTGGAAAGGAGGTGGACCATCAGGTTGTGGGTTGTTGTCGTGTCTGCCACCCGAGGGAATGGTGTGGTCTCTGCCAGAAACTGTGCCAGTCCACCTTCTTGTACGCGCAGTATATTGTGTATGCCCTGCCAAACCTTCTGCTTTCTGCTTGCATTGTTATCAGTGTGGACCACTGTTGTATGCCTGAATACATTGTGTAAATGATTGTTTAACGCTAGCTCTGATACAGGGGTGACACATTTGATGGTTGGCTTTTTCAACAACTTGTGGACAGAAGGGTCTTTGCCAAATAATGTAGTAAGCAATGTATTGCGTCTCGCCCGTGTGTGTCTCTTATAGCGCTGGACATGAGCTCTGTAACCTTTTAGTACATGGTCTCTGGCACACGTGCCATCCCCCTGCATCACAGCATCCAGCAACAGTTGCTTCTTGTGGAGGCACGTATCGTTAAAAGTGGGGGTCAGGTGGTTGGGAGACAGAGACCTGCACACCACCAGGAGCATTGCTCAGATATTTTTGGGAGTTGCGTTCAATGTCTCGTCTCATATATATGACTTTTGTTGCGGATCTGATTGCATGTAGTCTCTTTTTTCATTAGTGCTGTGGCGTGTAGACCAGTAACTCCGAGGCTGTGGAGTGGGTTATTTGTGTGGCTGATGTAAATGGTGCCTGTTGCTCCTAGCAGGATGGCACACGGGTTTGCAGTGTCCGAGTAAGCGAGGCATTAGCAGCTTACGTCGTTCTCGTGCCTTTTCTGCTTGTTGGGTAGGGAAAGTGTCTGCACAGTACTTAATTATAATCATATGTATATCGCGATTGTTTGGTTGTATGCCTCTTGATTTCATAGCCAGGGGAGGGGGTATGGATTGGCAGGGCCATCTGCCAGGTTATCACTGGCAACTCTTCTTGCATTATTCGCAGACCTAGGGTGATACGTGTTTTTTGAGGGCGTGGTTGCTGGGTTGGAGTAACTATGATTGCATCTGGCTTGCTAAAATTCCGTTGCTGGTTTCACTTTTTTGGTAATTTGTGCCACAGGGACGTTGTACCAGAGCGGCATGACTCCCTACATCTGCTTGTGCTAGCAGGCAGGCAACCTGTGTACCTTGTTGATTTGCTTTCAGAATCATATTTGTTAGCAGCATTATGCCGTTATGCCTATTCATGATCATTATATCTATAATGAAGTGACTACAGGCGGACAGCAGGTGGTAGGTGCCGTCAAGCTTCTGGCAGATGGGGGAGATTGGTTGGCCTTCTATACGGCTGCACTGAGCGGCACGCTGTTGGTTGTTTATCAAATTATTGGTATTTTGTGTAGCATTTTGTAGACTGATGGTTGAATTCTTTTTTGATTTAGGACCTAGTTTGTGTTGGACGTGCATGTGTGCTTTTACAGCATCGAGATCTGAGAAAACGCAGAGCCGGATTAAGAGATTATCCGGTTGGCAAGCAGGGGGAGGGTTTTCCACCCTTGCTGGCCAGAAGATGGATGAGTGGGGATGGGCGTCAGTGTTAGTGGATATCATGGCCACTTTAGTTTTCCGCAGAGCACTTTGCTGTGGCATCAGCGCGCTCATTCCCTAGGATGCCAGCATGAGCTTTAATCTAGTAGAGATGGATGGTGCCTTTAAAATTGCTGGATGTGGTGCACGATGGTTTCTAGGAGTTGGCATGTTTATGCCGTTTCATGCGCTGGGGGTAGAGGATGCTCTTTCTTATTTGCCATAGTGCACCAGCGCTGTCTGTTGCAATATGGGTGTGTCCATTTATCAAAGCAGCAGCAATTCTTGCTAGCTTGGCTCTGTGTATGGTTTAGTTGACGATGCTTGTCCCTCCATGGTTTACTGTGGTGATTTTGCTGGATTGAGATTGGTAGACTCCAGCTCCAAGCAATACTATAGACTAAGATCCATTTTCTTCGTTTGTAATACAATTCCCATCTGTGAAGGCCGATTCTTTCCAGTTAGGGGCCTTGAGTTCTAGCAAGCGCTTTTGTTGTACATGGTGGGAGGGGACCTGGCTGTGTAGTATATTGCTTGTGTCGCCAAAATTTGCATTGATAACTGTGTTTCTTCAGTCTTTGGGGAGCTTATATATTTTTGCCATTCTTGGCAGTATCCTCATAGTTGGTGGTTCAAGAAAAGGTATGTTGCCTGCGTTTTGCCGCTGGTTGGCGCGTTCAATTCAAGTGCTTGTCAGATTAATGCGCACACAAAGCAGGGAGAAAATGGGATATGGAGTGAGATTTGCTGCGCCTCCTACAACGTTGCTCTCCTGAGGCTCTGCTGCTTTGTGCTGCCGAGCTTGTCGAGTGGGATTGTGTGTGTGCTTGATGTTTGAGGCTGGCAGGAGCCTGATGTGGATTGCTTGCTTCTTATATTCTCTCTTGCTTTGCTAATTGCTTACCCTTTCTCTTTTACCGCCACTGACCTGTGTGTCTGGATTGACGGGCTGTGATGTATCTTTATCTCAGCGAAGATAACAGAAGGGAGATTCACTCGAAATTCAGACGGTTGTAGATTAAACTAACACCCTGAAAAGTTCCTCACACAACACTTTTAAATCGAACAAGGGAAGCATAATTATGTACAAAAATAAAGCTCCGGGAAAAGCAGGCTGGAACACTGTTGATCCAGTCATAGATCTCACACAAATTCACACACAGAGTCTTCCAACACTGGGCTTCATGAAACAGGTTCATCCTAAGTCTGTAGATGTTAAATCAATGACCTGCCGCACTCAAAGCTGCGGCAGTATTTAGTGTGCTGCAGCTAGGGCGTGTGACATGGTGATAGGTCTTGTTTTATTTTTCTAAACCAGGATAAGTTGTTTGTAATAAGTTGCTCCCTGGCAACTTTGATCCAGACTACTAGGATGCCTCATGTTGCTTCTGGCAGGGGTGGTGTATTGTTTGTTGGTAGAGGAGTGGCATGTAACACGCTTTTTCTTTCCAAAAATAGTGCAAGCAGACAGGTTTTGTGAAAAGCGTTGGTGCTGTTCTCCATCCAGTTTGGGAGGAGTAGGAAGCAGTAGCGGTTGCCTCTTGGTTATTCAAGGCAGATGTGGTTGCATGTTGCACTACTTTGAGCATGTGCTTATCGTCATACATCGGTTGGCAGATGGAGAATTCAGTGAACTGTGTAGAGAACGCATCTGTTCTGGAACCAAGTACCTTGTCTCTTGGGTGGGCTGCAGTGTCCAGAACTCTTGAAACTCTGGGGTAAAGTCTAGAGGTGAGGCCATTCTTTCTTTTGTGACCAGGGCATGGTTGCGAAAGGCTGTCATGTAATGGGTGGGCAGAACCCGATAATATGAGCATTCAGCCTTGGTATTGTTGCCTGTCATTGAGAGTCGTGGGATTCAGTGAAGTAGTTTATGGATTTCTGTTGCGAGGTCTTGGACAGGGGGATTCATCAGGGCGTGTACGCCTAGGTAACGAGCAGAGTTGTATGCATCCTGTAAAATACTGAGGCGCTGAGGGGTGATGGTGCCGGAGCATGTACCATCTGTCGTACACACATGTCACATGTCACCTCTTGGGAGGGTCTGGGACGTGGGAAGTGTGACATTTGTTAGCCAGTCCTCTGCTTGTGGCGGTTGGCTAGGTGTGTCGTAATGCTCACTGGCATGTGTTGTCTCTTGTACTGGAGGTGGTCTAATAAAATCGACCTGCCTGTTCCATAGTTCACAGTTGCTTGTGCCCCTATATCATTTTGCGGGTCAGTAGGTTGCATGTCAAAATGAACTTTGTCCCTGATATGTTTGCCTAGCGTAGATTTCCATTGGGGAGTGTGCCTGTTGGGATCCTCCATTCCTTGCCGAACCAGGTTATCCATTTTTTGTCTGTGGATTAATTTTTTGTGTCAGGGGTGGACGTAGTGCTTGTCTCGTACTTATCAGCCATTCTTACTTAGTTAGGGTTGGACCTGATCATCTTTGCTGCTTGCCATGTTGGCTCCCAGTTGACCAGCCATATTTCACTCTCTGTCTGTCCATGCCGAGTTTCCCGTTGCTCCTCTGAGAGGTCCTGGTCATTCTTCTGACTTGTCTGTACTTGGGTGGGCATCTTGGCTGTGATAACAACCAAGTTGCATAAGACAATCCCAGTGGTAGGTGCGAATGCATGTGCTGCATTGAAACACACACCTTGCTCGTGGTCGGATTCTATCTTATTTGTTCTTTCCTTTCTATGGGGTGTCCAACATATTTACAGCAGGGATCTTGGAATTCCTTGCGTGCAGTTGAAATCTTGCTTGCACATTTAAAGGATGATTTTATATGGTATTGAAGGGCCCTTTTCTCAATGGCGCTAGGCTTCCAGTGAACCAAATACTGCTTCTGGGATGTTGGTATTTGCCAATCACCTTAACCCTTGCCTTCCTTCGGAGCGATTCTTTTGCCAGTCAGTCATTTTGTAAATGCCGTCGTCAAACTCAAACATATGGTTTACAGCTCTGGATGCCCTCACCTTGTTTACCAAGTGTTTTGCGTACTCTTTCTTGTATTGCCAGAGCACGTCTGTGGAATGGTGTGTGGTGAACAACAGTTATGACCTGCTCCTTCCTCTTCATCAGTCACTTTTTTAACATATAAGAAGCATCTCTTTTGGTTTGTAGGTGGTCGTATTCGTTGGGCGTTTGCGTGCGGAGTTGCTAGGGTGTTTTGAAGTTTATTGGAAAACGGAGTTGTAGTTGGGTGACTGTGCATGGTCAAGCCCACGGTCATTCGTGTTTGGGCATTCCATAATTGCTCTCATTTTCTTGGCCTACCTATATGGTGCATGTATTGGTCCCGTGATCCGTCTAATTGGTATGTGTGTGGGACTGGTTTACAATGGATGAAGCGCTTGGTGGCAAAGCTCAGATCTTTCTCCATGTCCAGGTGGTAGGCAGAGCATCTAGTGTGTTGTTGCTTGAGTCCAATGCACTTATCTGTGCAGCATTCGCGTTAATTCTTTTCTCTATACATATACAGGTCTCCTTGTTCTTGTGGCTAAGCAGCCGTTTGGCTACATCTTCTGCCTCTGGAGGATCAAAATCTTCGTTCACCAGGCTGTTAGTCTATTCAAAGCAACTAGTTGTTTTTCTTTCCTCTCTTGCTTCCATATACCCTTCTCAGTTCCGTGCCAGTCATTATGTGCGTGGAATTTTGCTCTGCGAGTTCATGCAGACGTGCGTACGCCCAGTGCCATGAGGGGCTGTGTAATGACTTGCACTAGCTTGAAAAATGAAGAGGAGGGAGCTGTGCCACCTAGGGATACTTTAATGATGATAAGATTAATTTGTTCATTGAGCAAGGGTATTATTGATGCCTTTGACCAGGCGGACCTGGCATGTATGTAGTTAATGAGCTGTCTTGTCCGCAGGTTATACTTGAACTGATTTCGCATGTAGTGAGGTAACCGAGATCCTAATGTCCCGCTTGTGAGCTGTGCCAGAAAGCTTGTCTGTTTTCCAGCATAGCTAATGATATTCTGCCGTGCCTTGACTTTGATTCATAGAGGCTATCAATTAGAGCAATTATAGACCGGCTATAGTATTCGACAGCCACAGATGCCAAAGTTATGTAAGTCTTCCTTGAGCATGGCTCTAGGAAAATACCTAGGTAGCTCATGTTTTTCGACTACCACACGAGCAACCATTTGGTCCCAGAGGTCCTCACAACTACAACAGAGAACGGGCTTCAGCTTCAGTCAGTCGTTTGGCTTATTGCAGAGGGGGGCGACTGGGAAAATGTCAAAAATGTTCTCTTTTTGCACTCAGAAGCCAGCCGTTCACTGCCCCCTCAGCTGATTGACACCATTTCTGCTTTAAATGAAAGCTTGCAATTTAAGCTGCACGAGGGTGTGCTTGTTTCCTTCTAAGTTAATTTGTGCACAAATTGACAGGGGTTAAATCTCACCCTGACCACCCAGACCCTAATTTGGTGGCTTCCTAATGTAAAGCTGCACATGTTCAGCTTCGCTGTACCACTTCATTTCTTTTGTAGCACATGTTCAGCTTCATTGTTCCACTTCATTTCTTTTGCAATCATATTGTTAATTACAAGAACTCCATAACACCAAAAATTATGTGATTTGGTGCAGTGGGTTGTCAGATCCAGCACACGGGTGCCTGAAAAGTAGGGTTTACGCCTCGGCTAATATTGTTTTAGGCCCCAACTGGCAGTTATCAAGCTCACCAAGGGTTTCTGTCCCCCCTCTAGGCTTATTGGCTGCTGCCTGATGATTTTTGCCAGCCGTATTTAAAAACATAGTAGCAGATATTTAAATAACGTGCCTTACTGAGAAAGGTAAGGTTACATCGCTATATATGCCTCTGGGGGCATCTGAGCGGAAGCTTGGGAGAAGCCTGTAACCAAATTAAAAAAGGCAATAGTAAAAATGCAAGGGAAAAGGGCACTCAGCCACAAAAGTGGGAACACCAGACACATACTGAGGTGGGAAGGCAAGATGGTGCTGTATGCAAACGCTAACAAGATGTCATGGGGACAGTCCAGCAAAATGTGTTCCTTATCCTGGACAGTGTGCCATTCACATTTGTCACAGATCCTGAGCTTATAAGGCCTTGATCCTGTCATGACGCGTTCTTTGGACCAGGAAGCAAATTGTGGCAAGAAAGGCAAAGTTGCTTATTGCTGAGAAAGGCAACTACTAGACCAAGCAAAAGAAGGTCATTTTTCCTTGAACAGCAAAGAGTAGATCTCCTGAGAGCACAGACTTAAACAAGAAAAACTACGCAGACAGTGAAACCCACTCCCCACATTAATTAAGGAAGAGAAAGCCACTTTGGTACCGAGTACCGTAAAACTCCTTTACCAGCAGACAAAAAAGGCCCAGAGAGGTCCAACAGAGTACCAGAAGGAGAAAAGATACTGGAGTTCCAGCCTCTAACAAGCAAGAGCACCAGGCACAGAAACTGCAGAGCTAAGCTAAAGGTTTACCAGGGATGACCACCCGTCCCGGCCACTGCCAGCCTCAAAATCTACCGAGTCACATAGCCAGCCCTACAGCACTGAACCTGCCGTGCTACTCCACCAACACAGTCACTCAAACAACTTGGCAAAATAAAATAGCATGATAAAAATGAAAAAATGAAGAAAAAGTGCAAAGTGTAATGATGGGGAAACAGATGATCTGCTTCCAGCCGCCTAGAAGCTATGCTGGTAATTTTGAGGAGCTTTGCAAAAGCACGAATTCAACAAACTGACAGAGAAAAGAAGAAGGAGTAAGCCTTGAATTAGCCATATGCAGAGCGCAAGAAGTTGCTTTCCAATTCGCATTATTGTGTAACAAATGTGACCTACAGTCAGAGCATGATCGCTCAGTTTAATATCTCTTGGCTGGACGATGGCACTGGCAGAAAAAGCAGACAGTCGTTTTTGATTCCAGGCCACCACTTTTTGGAATGAAGTCGGTAAAACAAGACATACGGAGACTCTGAACTGTTGACCAACTAACCGCTTGTCACACGATTTGTCGCTGCCATTGATTGGGCGTGCCAGAGTGGAACATTACTACCAGTTAATTATTTGTCCTTCTTTCTGTGGGGGGGACAGGAGGCTCCAGTAAGCATAACTTTTGGACGGCACGTGTCAAATCGATTCATCCTCTCGTTAAGAGCTGTCGATTAATATATGTATGGGTCTAATCGGAGGGGGGGGGGGAGGAGGTGTGCATGGGCGTCCGTATCTCAGTTTTTACCCCACAACTCTGAAAAAATAAAACATTTTAAACAGCGCTACCTTAAACACATTTTTACTTGCCCCCTCGTCCGCTGGGCGGGGGGGCCGAACCATCTCAGGCAAACAGCGAATCGGGTTCGGGGCAGCAGCAGG
>Ga0307947_1001070_pt1:2500-21013 | contig 21013 bp, 19 predicted proteins | sample OrgLakmetagen232_FD_201840 | JGI IMG/M metagenome (GOLD analysis project Ga0307947, IMG submission 201840) | Saline water microbial communities from Organic Lake, Antarctica - #232 | ecosystem: Environmental > Aquatic > Non-marine Saline and Alkaline > Saline | place: Antarctica...
CTGCAAGCGCATGTGCCTCTTCTGACTTTTGGACACGTCACAGACCCCCCTTTTTACTTACTTTCTAAAAAGGTGCCAACCGACTGGGCTTGAGCTGAGGATTTCGATGATATATTTATAGTACCATGGAAGTGGCCCATAAATAAATTAGAGACCCTTGCAAAAAAACTAAAATCCCGCCAGGGGACCACCCCACCCTCCCCCCTCCCCAATTTGACCCATATATATACCAATCGATAGCTCTCGACGTCAGGATTCCAAATATATACATATTAAATGATTTGACACGTGCCGTCCAAAAGCTTTGCTTCCTGCAGCCTCCTGGCTCAAGGCACAAAATCAACTGTGCATGACAGTGAACAAAGCCGGCTATTTCGGTTTACTTTGTCGCAGGCATATAAAAAAGAAGATAGCTAACCCAACTTTCAGGTCCCAAGACGGTGAAGTGGGTGGGGAGATGCGTACCCTCTCTGCAAAAAGGGAGCTGCAATTTGTCTGGTTCTTATGAAAAGAGGCGCAGAATTTGATATCAGGGGGGGTTATTTATTTGGTGTTGTCACATCATACATCATAGCAAACTGTTCATGTGCTCCGTGAGCTACAGCTCCAAGCTTTGCACCCACGGCTATTGTGGAAAGGGCTCTCAAAGCCTTTGAAAGTCACCATTGACCCTGTCTCTGTTGGAGTTCTTCCTCTCTCCTCTCTCAATGCATGCAAAATCCACACATCTCTAAACAAGCGTACAATCACTCATGACTTTGATCTAATGTCATGCAGGCCGTCACAGTACTTCCAGATGGAGAGGTACCCCCGCTCCCACGAGTGTTGATGGATGGTTATGCTTCTATTGATCCACGTACGGCAAGGCCGTGGGACGTCGCATTCCTAGCACGGAAGGTGTGGCATTCTTCCCAAATTCATGTTATGCTTACATTTTGCGTTGTCGAGCTAGTAGCGAGAGGGGCAGCACTGTGATGACAATGGCAAAAGAGGGTTCATCCAGATCTGCCCAAAATTGTTGTTCAAAGGGCTCTCTGTCTTCGGTCATGTAGTTCATATTTGGTGGGGATTCCCTTAGCTTGTCAAGCGTCGAATGAGATTTGTCTATAGGAGGAGCCAGAGAAGAAGTGCAACGTGTTTTCATTTTGTTTCATATCCAGCTCTCATATCACCACATTTAATCTAACACAACAACTGCACTCCAACAGGCGTCCCTGCTCTGCGCACAGCTCTTCCCCAAGCTCCACCAGCATCCCAGGTCAGCAGAGTTTTAGATTGGACAATGCTCACCAAGTGCAGCAAGCGCGGAATAAAGGAATCAGTAAACACTTATCCTTGTTACTTTTTACAGCAGCATTTCACTCCCCCTACTTCCTAAATCTGAATCTCACGTGTGGAAAGTGGGGTGTGCCAGTTATTTCTTTGCCTACGTTCTGGTGCATGAGCTCATGCACCAAAAGTTGGACTTGTACACTGCCTGTGTGTGCATGTGTGGAGCATTGTAAGTAATTTAATTGTTGATCACTTCTCTGTTGCTTGCAGCCAAAGCAGCGAAGAGGGCCATGGAGGTGTGGGGGAGGCTTTTCAAGGTTCAGCTCCGCTGCAGCCTCTGCCATTTTCCCACTGGCTGGCAGGGGTACTTCCACTTGCGAGCAAGCACAGGTGCCTTTCTTACGCCTGTTTAGATGTTTTATTGTCTTGAATATCTGTTTTCTGTTTCATCAGGAGCCCAGTAGAGCAGTTTAGAGAGGCTGAAGCAACACATTTTAGATGTTGAGTGCCACTCAAACTTTTTGCCCTGCTCCATTGTGATCGCCTCCCAAATTAAATAGTCTACCAAATCCTAAGAGACATTGTCTGTATTCTGTAGACAGGACCCTTCAAACCAATTGTGTGTAATCCATTGTTGTGCAAAGCACAGTCAGTTGGGCATCAAATGCTTGTCACACCTACATCTCCAAGGAGATCTTCTGTTTTGGTGGTGGCAGGCAGCGTTTGCTGGAGGCCCCCACTGCCCTTCACCGGCTGAAGCTAGAGGTCCAGCATTTGGCATCCATAGTCACGCTGCTTTGCAAGGCGTGTCATGCTGTGATTGCAAACGCGAACGACCTACTAAAGGTGTGTCTGATCAGTTCATTTCTTCGCTCAATTCTTAGATGTAAATTGCCAAGGTTCTTCTACTAGTGTACTTCTACTAGTGTATATTAGCATCATATTCACCTCCAAGGGATGCCAATCCCTGATTTTTAGCCGGGTTTTTTATTGGCCTCCGTTATTGCGGCCATTCCCTGAACCTCTTCTCTTAGGTACCAGCACAGTTTCTGTTGATACGTCAAAACAACAAAGTTCGCCAGGAAAAAGATGGAAGCTGACTCATTCATACAATGACCAATGGCTCGCATAAATTAGACCATAGCCCTAGCCAATACTTTGTTAACCCTGCATAATGCGTTATGTGTGCTATGGGTTTGAAGCGGTGTGATGGAAAATGGTCTGAGCATTTACACATATGGCCATGATCACAGATCCTCCACCGTATTTGGGGCCAACTTACAGATTACATTGAGGGAGATTAGGAAGCTCATTGTTGCCACACAACAATAACTCATTATGATCCCTGTCGCCACCTACTTGAGCAGTCACGACTTTTTTTTCATGGTCTATTTCATTGAACCCTGCAGAGCACAGACGACGGGGGCGCTTACTGCAATGCACATGGGTGAGAAGGAAATGGAAAAACCCAAAAGCAATGATATCAATATGTTGTCTTTGACCTCTAGGTCTTATTTATGCAAGTTTGGCCCGTGTGCCTTTACCCTTATTGCTGTTCACTGTCTTATGATATTCTTTGACAAGTTGGCGCTCCCACGGTATTGTGTGCAGCCTTGCAGAATGGAAGTTATGTTTGGAAATCAGTGCAGCCCAAGATCTCTGTTGTCTTATACAACGAGGAAAGCATCGACAATCAGTGCAAAAGGAAGCTTTTTCACTTGATTCACAAGAATAATTTGCTGCTCAGAGGGCGTAACTAATGTGAGGAAAGACGGGCATTTATGGGCACTCACATGAACAGCTTGTTGGCTTTACTGCTCTGTAAGAACTGGTGCACATGCATTGTGCACTCATTCTAACACTGTGCGCAATTGCCTCATTTGCAGGCACATCCATGACCTTGCTACTTTTTTGTACCTTGCTGGAGGGGCCCGGGTAACGCTACATGGCCAAGCTGAGACTGCACACTCATGGTTTCAGGGCTATGCATGGACCATTGCTTCCTGTTCGCGCTGTTTGAATCACCTGGTACGTTTTTTAATGGTGGAGTTGCTAAGTTTTACAGTGCCAGTGAAGCATGTATGTAACAGCCTGTATGGCAGCTTGCATGGTCTGTTGCTCTAGGCTCTGGAAGTGAGGTTGTCATGGCTTTACACTTTGGGCTTTCCTTTAAGTCATGGACAAAGCAATGTGGTAAGTACGACGCCTTGTGAAATTTCCCATGAGCGGATAGCCAAGCATCCATGTTCTGTAATTCAGCAATCACGCTATTTACACCATGATTCCGACAACTATTGCTAGCAGCTTTTCTCCTGACCCTGTACTCACTTGCCCATATCTCAATTATGCAAATTGGAAACACAAGTAAACAAAGTGCTGCTCATGCAGGGCTGGAGGTTCACGGCCACCAGTGATGCCCTGTCACCTGCTGTTTTTTGGGGGATTCGGCGAGATGCGCTGTCAGAAGCATCGATAACAGCAATTCTTCCAGCAGAGACTGATGCTCCAATTATTAATGTTTTGGGTGGTGATACCACAGAAAGCGCCAACAGCTATACTAGCGACCTCAGTGATCATGACCTCGACAGCTTGCCTGCATCAACCACCTAGAAGTGTCCATGTTCTGCAGGCGAGGGCCAGTGTTTGAAGTCGAATAATTACTGTTGCTATGCAACTGTTTTGTAGCAAATGAGACTAAGTACTGTGTTACTGCATTGCCACGATCAGAAATGCCAAGGACGGTATGCGTAGGGCAAGGTCTAAACATTCACCCCATTTCCCTGTTTTTGCTGAGTAGGTTTGGGCAGCTCACAAAGTCAATTGTGCTCAATTGCAATGCTATCTGGTGTAGGTCCCCTCACTTCATTTTTCATTATCCTCACTCATTATAGTGGGGAGTGGCTTTTTGGTCTTTGTAGTTTTTCTTTTTGTATGTAGAGGACGTACATAAGACTTTGAGTGAGCATACAAATTCCGGCAGGCAAGAACGGTCAGTGCACGAAGAGAGCCGGTTCTGTGGTTACGGTAGTTGGGAACCTCCTCATACTATGGCAGGCACGGTGGGAGCGGTGTAATGCTGAGGTAGTGCAAGCAATGTTTGCTTAGTAGACCCTTCTATAGGCTTGCACTGAGTGACTGTGTGGTGGAGAGCGCGGCAGGTTCAGTACTGTAGGGCTGGCTATGAGACTCGGTAGTTATTGTGGATTGGCAGTGGCAGTGGCCGAGATGGGTGGTCATCCCTGATAGACCCTTAGCTCTGCAGTGTCTGTGCCTGGTGCTCTTGCTTGTTTGAGGCTGGTACTCCAGTCTCTTTGTGACATCTTTCCACCTTTTAGTACTCTGTTGAGACCCTCTCTGACTGGGCCTTTTTGGTCTGCTGGTAAAGGAATTTTACGGTACTCGGTACCAAAGTGGCTTACTTTTCCTGAACTTCATGTGGGGAGTGGTCTTCATTTTCTAACATAAAAAGTTAAATACTAGGCTCGGACAGAACCGGCATGCATTAAGGAAAGACATAAAACCAGCCCTTAGATGCGTCCCACCAGAAAAACAGACAATAAGGGGCATAATAAGCAAAATGTGTATTCATTTGATCGTCATTTGACACAATTGTCTCGAAACTGAAAATATACCGTGCGATAAAAATACCGAGAAGAAGCTATCTACAAGACAGCAGCAATGGTTTAAGCCTCTTCTGTATTTCATAAAAGACGAGCAGAGTCGAATAGGCGTCAGTTGCCGCGTACCTGCATGCACATTTCGGTTACAGCGAGCAGAGTACCGTATTTTCTGTTTAAATTGGTCTTGGATTATTGTAGCAAAGCATTAGGACTCTGTGACTTGACATGTTGCTAGCATAACACTACCAGTCGTCTTAGCTGTTTACAGGGCTTGAAGGTATAACTGCAAGTTGCTATCAAGCCCCAAACCTGCTTCTGGGCCTCCGAGGAGTTCTTGCAAACCGCACCAAACTTTAAAACCTACCTAATGCACTTGGCATTCAATGGCATCTCCCAGGCTTCATTGGCTAATTGGCAGCCCTTGTCAATGCGCAGGCCAAGATATAAGCCTGGAATAATTAGGTCAGCCAGAACATATCGAGCGTGGCACATGTACATACCTATGTACCAACCCTACTTAATTGTTACGTTTGTTTCCCTCTGCACTATTCAACATGTCGCATGTGTGCAAAGAAGTCAAGGTAAGATTAGCTGATGTTTGTCAGAATATTGCATTCACATATTGGCTTACTACAAATTAAATTGCCCACCTTTTTCATAATGCCACACAGTAGTCTCACGGCTGCACCAACAGGAGTTTCATTTCTGCATATCTCACTCACCCACAAGACTTGCTAAAGAGACGACTTCACGTGCTACGTTTGACGGCTGCTCCTGTGTAAGCTTATCAGCATCCTGCTGCTGCTCCTCTAGCACGTGATGCTGCATCTTCTGCTTTTGACGGCGCTTCTGCCGCTTTGCCACTGCCTTATGATTCTGACTTGAGAGAGCAGTGCTTCTGGGCTGTTCTGCTGCAGCAACACGCAGTTCTTGGTTGAGCAAAAAGTGAGCCATGTTGACCTGTGTTGCAGCCCAATATTGAAGCCATTCACTCAATGCCAAAATACCAGTGAAAGAAGCAATGCCTGCTAAAATTGAGCTTTCGTGGCATGATCTAGTATAACTGCATACATGTGTACATGTGTATCTGCGTGCGCGCAATTGTGCGTGTTGTGTGTGCGTGTTGTGTGTGTGCGTGTTGTGTGTGTGTGTGTGCGTGTGTGTGTTTGTGTGTGGGTGTGTGTGTTTGTCACGTACCTGCTCCAGATGAGCTGGCCGTATTCCAAGATCATTCACAAGCTTCTCCTCATCTCTATCGCCAATAGTTGCCAGAAAGACCTGAGTGTGGGGCAGACGCTGGCGTTGCTGGTATGGAAGCAGATTGAAAATTACGCAAGAAAGTCTCTCTTTTTTCATTTGTTTTTCGTTTGACTTCACACCTAGCGATCACCTTGAAAGAGAGCCACCTTATAACTTCTACAATTTTCATAAGGAAAGGATTCCCAATCACCAGCCCAGCTTAATCCCTTCACACCTTTGGATGTTCAAGGAGCTGTTTGAGGTTTGGATGCGCACGATCTTTGCCGCCAGGTCCTAAGCACGATATCTGCAGGAGGTAACACTTAAAGCTAGGCTCAGAGTTTTCTTGTTGGCTACTGGCAAAATCCTGCTGCTCGTCGTTTCCATAAGGGTGCTTCCTCTTTCTGCCCTCACTCAGATTGCAAGTGGTGCTGGAATCTGGTGTCTCTGCCTTTGGAGGAATAAGGCGCTGGCAGAGCTGTATGAGAGCAGGAGGCCGCTCCTCAGGCATGTACTGCCTGTGCACGGTAAGCACGATGATAACATGAGCAGCCCTTACCAAACACGTGCTTATTCGTAAGGCACTAGAAGGTCTGATCGGATCCAAAGTCCATTTATTTGGGGCTTGGCACTGTGCTGGCTGTTTGAACGGATGGACTTTCCTGATGGGAATGGCAATTCCCCCCCAAATGGGTGCTGTGCTCACACCCGCAAACTTCTCCTATAAACAGAGAAATCAATGGAGATCAGGGTGGCTGCAGGCTTGCCCTGAAACCTGCTCTGCTGGTGGGAGTTAATAATGACACTTGATAGGGAGTGTCTAGTGCGGATAAGTTTAGCAGCTTACGGTTGATAGAATGCAAATGATAGCTTTACGTTGTTGGCTTTTGGGGAGGAGAATGCCCTGACTCGGGATTGCTGGGGACATTTTGACCCACTGGTTCCATTTTGCTATCTAATAATGCTTATTTGGCTTTATAGTGTAGAGGCAGCTCGCTACAAAAATAATTCTTGCTGAGGGGGCGGAGGAGTTGTTGTCCACCTCCAATGGTATCACAAGGCCACGCAGATCCGTCACTGAGCCAGCCTCACTACAGTCCGTCATCAAGTATGTGACGTGATTTTTTTTCTAAGCAGGCAGTGAACTTATTCCGTGTAGTTCATCTCCATCTTTTTCAACCACATCTGGTAGGCGCAAGTGAAATTAGCACGTTAGCTTTGTATTGCGTAAGAAGGAGGAAAATATCAAAATATCTTATGTACAACATACTTATACAGTATAAAGAGAATAAGTATAACATTTACCATTCCATGTCAAAGCCCAGCACCAAGTGTTTTTTGCTGGACCGAGCTTGCTCAAGCAAGGCAACGCACACAGCCTTGACTTCGTGCTCCTCCTTTGCATACTCTATGCTGCCACCAAATTCGACAAAGCCGGGCATCGGTTCCTTCAACCCTGTGCGTGAGCGCGTGCACGTGCGTGTAAGTGTATGGGTACGTGTGTGTCTTTATGTGTGTGTATGTGAGTGAGTGTGTGTGTGTATTTGATGGGGCTCTGGCAAGTGTAAGCACAAGTTGAGAGTCCTTCCTAACACATCTAGAATTTAACTGTGTGTGTATGTGCGTGCCTACGTGTGTGCGTTTACATGTGTGTGTGTGTGTATGTATGTGTGTTTGTGTGTATGTATGTGTGTGTGTTTGTTTGTGTGTGTGTGTGTGTGTGTGTGTGAGTGTATGTGTGTGTGTTTGCTTTTGTGTGTGTTTGCTTTTGTGTGTGTGAGTGTATGTGTGTGTGTGTTTGCTTGTGTGTGTGTGTGTGTGTGTGTGTGTGTGTGTGCGCGTGTGTGTGTGTGCTTGTGGTGTGTGTGTGTGTGTGCGCGTATGTGTGTGTGCGTATGTGTGCGCGTATGTGTGTGTGCGTATGTGTGCGTGTGCTTGTGGTGTGTGTGTGCGCGTATGTGTGCGTGTGCGTGTGTGTGTATGCGTGTGGGTTGTGGGTTGTGGTGTGTGTGGGTTGTGGTGTGTATGTGTGCGTGTGTGTGTATGTGTGCGTGTGCGTGTGCTTGTGGTGTGTGTGCGCGTATGTGTGTGTGCGTATGTGTGCGCGTATGTGTGTGTGCGTATGTGTGCGTATGTGCGCGTATGTATGTGTGCGTATGTGTGCGTGTGTGTGCGTATGTGTGCGCGTATGTGTGTGTGCGTATGTGTGCGTATGTGTGTGTGCGTATGTGTGCACGTATGTGTGTGTGCATATGTGTGCGTGTGTGTGCGTATGTGTGCGTATATGTGCACGTATGTGTGTGTGCGTATGTGTGCGTGCGCGTATGTGTGTGTGCGTATGTGTGCGTGTGTGTGTGCGTATGTGTGCGTATGTGTGCGTGTGTGCGTATGTGTGCGTATGTGTGCGCGCATGTGTGAAAATATTACCTGGGTTCCAGCTCAGCACTCCACAAAATTTAGAATTTTGATGTAACTACAAACATTTCAATATTGAAATTTAGGAGAGAACAGCAACAAGGAGCTTTCCCGGCCGGAATGGAATTTCTGCTGAACTCGAGCTCGCTCGGTTCCCCTCCTGTCACCCGGCCGTCGCAACCACTGGAACACATTAAGAAGGCGCGCCTTAAGCTGGTGCACAGAACTGGTTTGAACTTGAGGGGAAGTCGTGTGCTAATTAGCCCTCCCAATGTCGCCAAGCGGCAGCCAGCAGTGTCCGTTCTGGAGAGCCAGGAGCAGCAAGCAGCTGCTGGTGGTCACTCTTCGACCGGGCGCGAGCTTGAGGGTCCTCAACAGACCGAGAGCAGTAGATACTTCCCGGCACTCTCTACTAAGCAAACGCTGGTGTTTGCCTGCAGCCTGGGCTTTTGCCTGGCAAACATGGGTGAGTGGGCCAGGAGTGGGCCAGGAGTAGAGCGCTAATAATTCGCACACGCGCGTGCCTAGAGCGGTTTCTTTTCCCTTTGACATGTGTGGACCCTTTTCTGACCTACAGACAAGGTGAACTTCACACTGGCTGTCATTCCAATGGGCTTGGAGAACGACTGGACGCCCACCATGATAGGCCTTGTGCAGGTGAGCAGAACGCCAGTGCGCAGGAGTTGTTTGCCAGCTTCTCGCTGCTTCCCACGAGTTTTTACTCTCTCTCTCACAGCTGTGGCATGCACACTCCCACATCTTCCTTTACTGCAACCTCCTCACCACCTTCATCTTCAGAGCGCGTTCTTTTACGGCTTCCTGCTGATGCAAATACCCGGGAGCATCCTGACAACACGCCTCGGCGGGGCCAACGTGCTCCCTCGTGGAGTGTCCCTGTGGTCCTGCTCCACAGCCTGCGTGCCCTTCTTTGCCACCAACATGCCTGTCCTGTGTGCTCTAAGGTATGCTGCTGGGGACCAAGGGTGGAAGGGAGACAATCTTTCCCTGTTCTACTCACTGCCACCTTTAAACTCCTTTGTACGACCAGAGTTCTTGCCAAACAGTACCACATAAGGTAAACGTGCCACCCTGCCCACGATGACTGCTCTCACCTCAACATGCAAGCGCCCACCCAACCCCACCGAAAGACTGTGACTCAGGCCAGGAGTTCAAACCCTCGACACACTCTTTCTTACTCTCTCTTAACCTGAACAGGGCAGTCACTGGCCTAGGAGAGGCCATCGCACCCTCCTCCATCGTCGACATCATCTCGCGTGCTGTACCCCCTGAGGAGCGTGCCAGCTCAGTGTCTTTTGCTTTCTCGGGCCTGCACTTGGGCTCTATCATAGGCCTGCTAGTTTCACCCGCAATCATCAGTACACTCGGCTGGCCGTCTCTGTTCTACCTGCTGGGCATGTCAGGTGAGGGGCCTGTCTGTTAATGGATAACCTATATCTTTTTCAGAGATGGCAGGTGCTGTAAAAGAAGCCGGTGTAACTCTAAAGATGTTGCTGGGGCCACAGGCATAGCTTCACGTGCAAGCGGCCGACAACCTTGCCCTGGTGCACTTGGCAAGAGCCAGCCCCTATAGAGGCTCAAATCAATTCTTGCTCACGTACTTGCAGAGTCATCCCGAACCGTACATGGGATTTCCACATACCTAAATGTACATAAGTAGTTACGCCGTATCACCGTACACCTTACCTACATCAAATGTAAGGAATTTTGAAGTCACTCACAAAAATTCCAAAAGAGGGTCATTCTGCAGCCCCTTGAAGAGCTGAACACGCAAGACTCTGCAAGGAATTGAATGGTTGGAAAGCTAGGCCTGCTTCAAGTTAACACAACCCAAATGTGGCCTTGTTTGCAGAAAGGGTTCAGCTGCCACAATCACCAATAGACCTATTTATATACTGCCTTTATTACATTCATACATAGATAAGGGAGGCGAAGGAGGTGCTCAGTAAAAAGAGGCGCGAGAGAAAAATTAGACTTAAAAGAGTCAAAAGGACTGCTTCTGCTGGGAATTGAACCCGAGTGTGGAGTGTACCACCTGCAAATACAGTCCATGTATGGTGATTAACGGCGGAAATATGGTTCATACACTTTCCGCCAAAACCTGCATACGCTCATATAGAGAAAGATCCGGTCAGGATTTTCCAAACACGGTACTGGATATACGGCGTGTTGAAGCATGCCGCGCTTTTGTAGTTTGGGCCAACCCTACGCACTTGCGACCTGCACGGCCCTGCAGGCACCCTATGGTCCCTGTGGTTCCTCAAGCTGGTGAACGGCTTAAAGCAGCGCGACCCTGAGATGGCTGCCAAACTCCTCCCCGAGGGCGCCCAGCACTTCACCAGCAGCCTCATACCCTTGCCCAGGCTGTCACACAGCCCTAGGGTCGGCAGCACCAGCAATTTAAACTGTAGCAGCACCAGCATCACCACCCCTGGTAGTAGCAGTAGCAGCAGCAGCAACAGCGTCGGAGGGAAAGCGTGGGGGGAGGGTGGAATGCAGGGGATCAAGGGATCTCTGATGCGAAGGCTACGCCCAACTGCTGCCTCAGCTAGCGTGGTGGCTGGGGGAAGTATACAGGGCAGCACAAGCCCGTCCATACCACAACAAGATAGTGTGCAGCAGCAGCAGCAGCAGTCCATCCCGTACCGTGCTTTCTTGCGCTCCCATGCTGTGCGCGTACTCATGTTCACCCACTTTGCGCACAACTGGTAATCGGGCATGCTGCTGTCTTCAAACAAAGAGTTTCTTAGGGAGGCACGATAGGTGCCTTGGGGTAACCCCGTTGCAAAAAAGGAATCAGGCGCAGAAAGTACAAAACGTTTGAACACGAGAATACATTTCTGAATGCGATAATGGTGGTTAGACCTTGGTGGTTACATGATGCTGATTGTAGCATACCACACCTCTGCCCTGCTTTTTGTTTCATAATCCTTTCTTCCCTCCACCTAGTACCGCTCCACTCATCACTTGCTTCCTACACTTCCCTTGCATGCATGCAGATGCACACACATACACCACACACGTACACACACATTCTTACACACGCACACGCACACACACACGTACACATACAAAAAGGCACGAAGACGCACACGCACCTCGCCTCCCTCAGGTTCCACTACACCTGGCTGGCATGGCTCCCCACCTTCCTCACCACCACCCTCTCAGTTGACCTCACATCCGCCGCACACACTGCCCTGTTGCCTCCCTTGGCGGGTGTGGCCGCCTCAGGCATTGCTGGTGTGGCTGGAGATGGGCTCCTTAAACTGGGCGTACCAACACACGTTGTGCGCAAGTGAGTCGTCAGTGTGTGCTTTGTGTTGCCAGACTGTTTGGGAGGTTGTTCAAAGGGCGCTGCTTTGAAACAGAGGGGAGAGCGTACTGCCATTCTTTCCTGTGGCAGGATATAAATGCATGAAGGGGACCGAGCGAGATTGTTGAGCAGCAAGTCAAAACCAGCAATATGGGGCAGTTGTGTACGCAAGTGCCTTTGTGTGTGGACGTGTTTGCAGGCTTGCGCAAGGTGTGGCCTTTTGTGTGCCCACGGCCTTCCTGACATTAGCAATGCAGCTGCCCAACGATGCTGAGGGCAGCACTCTGACTGTGTGCTGCATCACGGCCGCGCTGGGCATGAGCAGCTTCAGCTTGGCGGGCCTGTACTGCAGCCATCAGGTGGGTTGTGTCTGTTGCATGCTTGAGCAAAAGTCAGGCAGGCCCATTTGTCTGTCTGCCCGTGTACTACTAGTATTAAAGTCACGTGTGTTAGAGTGTGAGCAATGATATAAAGAAGAGGGGTGCTTGTTTGCCATTAGCTTTTGCATATCTAGGACATGTGGAAAGGAGCAACAAGCAAAGCACAGCCCTGGTGGCCACATAACATGAAACAAGTGGGGTGCTTGTTTGCCATTAGCTTTTGTATATTCAGGGCATGTGGCAAGGAGTGGTGGCCACAACATAAAACAAGTATTTGCACAAATATATGCACACATACAACACATACAGGGCTGTTGCACTACGCCGTTTTTCCAAAATGACACCGTATATACGGTACGGTGTACGCCGTATCGTAGCTTTTACCGTATAATACGGTATGAGCAAAAGTACGGTGCCAAACCGTACAGTTCGGTCCCACCGTACACTGCATGTTTACATGCATGCGCCATCAAAAGCAAGTCACACTGCAAGTGATACTGATTAATACATTTATAAGCTTAACATTTTCACATCGATGGACCTCTCCGGCCCCACTGCAAAGCGCGCGAGAGTGGGCCTGGGGGGAAGCACCCTTCCCGCCCTCCGAGCCTTGCAAAAGGACTCCAGTATACTCCTGCGAGCCCCCCCCTCCAACGGGCTACAGGTGGGCAAAGGCAAACCCAAGAACAAGGCAGAGAAAAAGAATGCTTGGGCTCGGGAGCAGTTTGCTGAGGTGGTTGTTGGCAGCAGTGTGCAGCAGGTGCAGGAGGACTCAGATGATGAGGAAGGGCAGGACAAGATGAAGTGGTGCTGCAAGCATGAGGGTCAGCAGGAAAGGGAGCAGCAGGAGCAGCAGGAGCAGCAGGACTAGAGATGGCGAAGATGGCGAATGGGGAGGCAGCAGTGTGCAGCAGGGGTAGCATGAGCAGAGCTGATATGGATGCAGCGGGGGGGGTGGGGGAAGGCTGAACTTAACTCACCACAAACCACAAAGGGAGAGAACATGTAGATTAAGTAAGTTACTTAACTAAGAGGTTTAGAGCCTCATTCTCAGTCATGTGAACATGAAGCGCAGTGTAAGAAATATTAGCCCGCGAAAAAACGGACTGTACCGTACACCGTACCGTATCTTACCGTGCCAATTTACAAAAATACGGTAAAAACCGTTCTTACCGTACCGTACCGTATTACCGTACACCGTACCGTACACCGTACTGCAACAGCCCTGAACACATATGGCGCAATATGGACGCAAGCTGTCACCGTATGTGGACTTCTTTGTGTTTTATTGAACTCAATGGATGCGTTAAAAGGCTTCTTTTCATCTGAGCTTGCTTTCCTTGTTGGCCATTGTGCGATACAATCTGAAATGGTTTTGAGCACACCTTCATGTTGCTTGTATCCATTCCTCTCCCACTGTGTGTGCAGGACTTGAGTAAACGCTACGCTAGTGCACTGCTGGGCCTCACCAACGTGGCCGGCTCAATACCTGGCATCATAGGCGTCACCCTGGTGCGTCTTGACGTTCTGTTGTTTCTGTTGTTGTTGTTGTTGTTTCTGTTGTTGTTGTTTGTGTTGTTGTTGTTGTTGTTGTTGTGTTGTTGTTGTTGTTGTTGTTGTTGTTGTTGTTGTTGTTGTTGTTGTTGTTGTTGTTGTTGTCGTTGTTGTTGCTGCTGCTGCTGCTGCTGCTGTTGCTGCTGCTGCTGCTGCTGCTGCTGCTGCTGCTGCTGCTGCTGCTGCTGCTGCTGCTGCTGCTGCTGCTGCTGCTGCTGCTGCTGCTGCTGCTGCTGCTGCCGCTGCTGCCGCCGCCGCCGCCGCCGCTGCTGCTGCTGCTGCTGCTGCCGCTGCTGCTGCTGCTGCTGCTGCTGCTGCTGCCGCTGCTGCTGCTGCTGCTGCTGCTGCTGCTGCTGCTGAACCAAGCTTTGGAATCCGTGATTTTGCCAACGAGGCTAGACACGCTTTGTTAAAGGCGAGGCTCGTCTAGAGGGGCTCAAATGGTGCATTACAGTCAGGCCTGTGCACTGTACGGTGTACGGTACGGTACGCTTTGTACTGTACGTACCGTATCTTTGTAAATTACGGCGTAATTACGATATTGGAGGATCGTAACTTACCGTAATTACGGCAATTTACTGAACCGTGTATGGTACGGTGCCAGGCTGGCACTGCCGGTGCAAAAATGGCCTCAGAAAGGCCTCTCCACTGCAAAACCTCCCATTTCGCTCCCTGGTGTGCTCCTCCCATACCGACGCCAAACAATGCTTCCCTGAACGACCCTGAGGCTGCGTTGGGGCTGCATCAGCTCGGGGGCAGGCCCCAGCAGTGACTTGCATGGAAACGCAAAGTCGGACGCATTACTTGATTCCTGGCTAATATGTGTATTATTTAAAACAATTGTTGTAAAAATAAAATAATTGTTTTGGGCTGAAATTTGAAGCAAACGCCAAATTACGGTCAAAATTGTACTTTACGGTGGGCACCGTCTTGTACAGTCTGACACCGTAATTTTTGCCGACCGTAATTTGGACCGTACTGTACGGGGTAATTACGGTCGGTACCGTAATTACGGTCCAAAATCCAACATTACGGCGTAGGGGTAAGTGCACAGGCTGATTACAGTTAAAAATCTATTTTGGAGCTTGCAAGGATTGAGCCCTTTTTTTATTGTTGTTAGCTTTGGATTTTTAGCGAATCGCCGAAAGAAACCGGACTGAAAAAGGAAGGAGGCGTGCTTGAAACCCACCTTTCGTCGCAATAAGCAAGGACCTGAGGCTCACCTGCAGCGTGTTTCAGGTATGGAACAAAAAATTGCTGGCGCCAGCGATCTATTTTCCCATCCATGACCCTCGGGTATGGAGATGTCCCATGGTGCATTGCCTAAAAAGAAATTGGCAAAGGCAGTCTGACGCTTTCTTGGACATGACTGTGGCTTTTTCCATCCAAAATTGCTTGTTGTTGCCGATTTTTTGCACTTGTGAGGGGATTTGTTGGGATTTTTTCTGGAAATTTTCCTGTACATGGATGATGTATTTGACTATCTAGGCTGTGACAGCAGTGACGATGAGCCTCGTCTAGAGGCTTGCACACCCTTAGTTTTGTGCTGCTCTTCAGTGAGCAGGTGCTTTGTCAAACACAAAAGATGTCCGAAGGATAGACTGTGTGGCAACTGCTAGAATTGACAGGACGACATGAACACACTAAGAGGGGCGTCCTGTAAAGGTGTCCGCTAAGAGCCACTGAATGGATGGACCTTGCAACTAGATCCTCGCAACAAAGTCCTTGACTCTGTTTATAGGTATCCCTCTGCAGTTTCAGCTTAAATGTATATGCTTCACAGCTTTAAAAAATATATGAAGTAGAGCAGCTTTTAGAGAGGGCACAATCTTTGTTCTCCACCTCACACCTGGTGTCTGGTCTGATAAATATAAAACAAGTGCTAAATACAACTACCACGGCCGTGGCCTCCTCATATCCCTGATCTTGTGTGTACCTCCTTCGTCCACAATGTTTAGTCCACAATCCCCCGTCCCTGCCTGGCAAATCAGGTCGGCTTCTTGTACGACACCACGGACGACTGGTCACTCTCCCTCCTCCTGCCCAGCGCCGCACTCCTCTTAGGCGGAGCTGTGGTGTACATCACACAGAGCCAGCATGACGCCATTGACTTTGATGCCCAGGACAACTCGCCTTTTCCGCCAGAGCGGTGGCTCCAGCAGCAGAAGGAGGGTGTGCAAACTTGGTTTGGGTCTCGGCTACAGAAGATGTCCCTGCCTGGCAAGGAAAGAGAGGGTGGTGATAAATAGGTCAGCCTCCGTGTTGTGTGCTTGTATAACAGTGTACCAATAAGTGACAATGTTGGTGACGGTGTTTGTTTTATGAAGAAGCAGTTGTGATACAGAAGGAGGGAGCCCCTCCTCGTGCGGGTACCAGCAGGTATACAGAACATTGGTCAAGTAAAATGCAAACAAGTTGGTGAATGTGAGTGGTTTTTTCTTCTTCATTTTGTAATTGTAGAGATTGGAACTTAATTGCATCAATTCCCCAGAGATCTGTGCAACGATTTTCCTGACATATTGTCTTCATATTCAGCGTCCTTTTGGACTATGTTTCAATGTCCTTACTATTGGATGCTTTGTTGGTTCATGTAGTGCTATAATGTGGTGTTTTGCATCTTTTAAAGAGCTCCAACTAGCCTAAGGGTAGAGTTTTGACATGATTGTTTGAATTCCTTTGCATGTAGCTTTTTGCACGTCAACCATAAAACGTAGCTTAATCTGTGTTCTCTTCTCAATGCATAATGAAAATGAGTGTCATGATGGGTTTTACGGCTGAGTGTCTTAGTTAGTAACTGCTTGCCTGTATTTTTTATGTTCAAAGGCTTCGCAGTCAGTGCCCGTTGCTAAAGTTTGCCTTTCTTGCCACAACTTTCTGGTCCAAAGAATGCGTCACAACAGGAACAGAAGGCCTTATGAGCCTCAGGATGTGTGACAAATGTGACTGGCACGCTTTTCAATGGTTACAATGGTCACAATGGGGGGTGACCTTCAGCCAGGTAGTTTGGCTGATCGGCTGCTGACTGGTCGCACGCTTTTCAGGACGACGAACGTTTGCTAGACTGTCCACGTGAATATTTTGCCAGCTTTTGCATACAGCAACAGCTCGTCTTCCCACCTCAATGGTTACAATGGTTACAATGGGGGGTGACCTTCAGCCAGGTTGTTCGGCTGATCGGCTGCTGACTGGTCTCGGCCAGCCACAAATAAATCCATAAGCTCAGAAAGAAAAAGAAAAAGTCTATTGTTCTGCTGAGAAAGAAAATCATGAACAAGTTGGTTGTTGACCTGTTGCAGCAAAAAGGGTTGGGCTGCTGAAAAGTCCTCAAAAAAGGTGAAAACAGAAAGGAAAAATGTTCCCTCAGCTCACAAACTCGATGGTCTTGGCAAAATAAAAGAGCATGCGCGTTGTTCTGAACATGTTCATCTTCACCAGGACATTGGTCACATTCGCGAGAACCATCTTCAAGCCATGCTGCCTCCTCAACTTTCAAAGTATGCGCACGCAAGCGAAGTCTACTTACATTGCGCATAACATGTTTTGACAGATCAAGATGAATATACCGGGGTACATTTATCGGCATACACTCATTTCTAGAAAAAGGGCGAAGTGGCAAACAAGAATGATAAGTGGCCAGTTTGTTGTTGTGCGTGATGATGGGGTCCACCAACTCAACGTCTCTCCAAACACCTCTCATCCTATCGTCAGAAAAAACTGCCCTCGGTTGAAGTGCGGTTGAAGCGGTTGAAATCAACCGAGGGTTTTTCAACCTGTTGTGCAATCGCTCAGCGGTTGATTTCAACCGCAACTCCGGTTGATTTCAACCGCTCCAGGGGTTGATTTCAACCGCAGCATGAATTAATATTGTGCTATAAAGTACTGCTTGCTATAGAGCCTTCCAAGCTCTTCTTTATGCGTTGCCTGTCTTATGTCTTATAATGTTTAATCATTCATTAGAATGTCAAATGAGACTGGAAATACCATATAAAAAAATATACGAACTACAAAACAAATTTGACCTGAAGTTCAAATTCCTAATTTCAAAAATTGAGTTAGTTCTCAAGCTCACGTAACCTACTGCTAGTAGTAGTAGCCACTGAGTACTACTGACTAGCAGTCATCAACAGGATAACATCATGATCCTGACCAGGAAAGTCTCCGAGGACTGAAAATACTAGTAGCCGCAGCCCCACAGTGTAATTTTGGCATTAATTAGGCGTGCACTACTAGTATCATACTAATGATTAGTAATGAAATATGAGTGCCGGCCTAGTAGCTAAACTAGCTGTGTATCAAGGTGTACCTAGACCACCTCGTACATTGAGTTCAACGTTACTATTACTGCTTAGCCATCAATGCATGCAGCCTGTATCACATACACTAACATGACTCATGTGCTCGCCGCACTTTCATGTTAACATGATGATCGTGTGACACACTGGCACCCACATTTACACAATCGCTCATCGCACACCCATCATGATAGCATATCAGTGTCATCGGTCCATCTGTGTGTCGGGCACATAGGGATGACCAGTGGCGTCCTACAAGCATGTTGCATGTAGACACTGTTCAAGTGAAAAAGTGGCAAATATGCAAGAATAACATAAACAAGTCCTCAAGAGCATGGCAATGTACAACACACCTAATATTAACTGCCAGTTCAGTGAGCAGCATTTCTATCATAGTCAGAAAACTTTTG
>Ga0307947_1001073_pt1 | contig 20991 bp, 36 predicted proteins | sample OrgLakmetagen232_FD_201840 | JGI IMG/M metagenome (GOLD analysis project Ga0307947, IMG submission 201840) | Saline water microbial communities from Organic Lake, Antarctica - #232 | ecosystem: Environmental > Aquatic > Non-marine Saline and Alkaline > Saline | place: Antarctica: Organic Lake...
ATTGGAGGGGTTGGAGGGGCTGAGGAATGTGTCGCAGTACTTACACTGTAACTGGCAGATGACTTCAAAGTTCCCTTTAAAGACACGAGCACCGCGCGCACGCACTGCCACCACCAGGTTTTACCCTTCTCTTTGCAGCCCTTGACGTGCTGGTACACATCATCATGTCTTTCAGCACGTCAAGGGCTGGAGGTCTGCTGGGGACACTTCATTGTACAACTGAGTGCTATAGATGACAGCCCCTTCTCCATCCAAGTCCATACACTCAAAATCCTCTTCATCAGTCTGATATATTTTTGGCTTCATTGAAACTCATTCATTTAATAGAATATAATTTCGGGACTTTGGGGGGATCTCTGGGGAGATGGGGATGGGGCTGATTCCCCCCCAAAAGCGGACACCTTCGCTGGCCGACGAGTGTCTCTCACACCGGGAAAGAGGCTCGTCGAGTGCAAGGCTCGCCGGTCATACGACCCACCCTTATGCATAATGTTAGTGCACAATGTTAGTGCACAATGTTAGTGCACAATGTCAGTGCACAATATCAGTGCGTATGCTGACAAGTAAGAGATGTACAAGCGAGCTCAGCACACACGGCTTGCCCCACTTCTTTGACCTCAGCGCAAAACAAGGCACATACACGCACACGAAACGAATCATCACTCATGCACACACGCACGTGCCCACACATAAACATGCAAACAGACGCGTACACACACACACACACACACACACACACACACTGTAGGTGCAGTGCAAACGATGACGTCAGTCGACGAGGTGTGGGCGGAAGTGTGACCAGCCACGAGGACTCTGATCTTGGGCTCGCAGGTGAAGATGCGGAGCATGGCAGTGGTGAGTGTGTGTGTGTGTGTGAGAGTATGCGTGTGTGTATGTGTGCATGTGCGTTTATTTATTGTGAGTGTGCATGTGTGTATGTGTTTTTGTGTGCATATAAGATGCATGTTCAAAGATCAGTGTGGTAAGATGTAGAGTCCGTCAGGTATGCACACATACACATACACACACACGCACGCGTCAACCTTCCTGTTGCTGCTTTGAAGAACGCAGCAGCTAGCTAGTTGTAGTTGGTAGCAGAGCTGTATACTTGCTAGCTGCTGCGTTCTTCAAAGCAGCAACAGGAAGGTTGACGCGTGCCTGTGTGTATGTGATTGTTTATGTGTGTGCATACCTGAGGGGCTCTACATTTAACCACACTGATTTTTGAACATGCATCTAATATGCAGCTAGCTAGCTGTGAGCAGAGCTTCGCGTGCCTTGAAAGGGGTGCACGTATCATTATGCGACAGCTATCAGTACGCAGTTACAAGACTGTACTGACACACAAGTGTGTTCACACGCACAAATATGTTGCTGCTGGTGGCCTGTTGAAGCAGCAGCCAGGTGTCACTTGCACTGTCACATGCACAAACGATTATCGCACTCAACCACACACGGACCCACCTGCACCACAGGTGGGCTTTTGAAGCAGCAGCATGTGCCTCAGCGGCAGCAAGGTGTCACATGCACAAACAATCGTCGCACTCAACCACACACGAACCCACCTGCACTACAGGTGGCCTGTTGAAGCAGCAGCATGTGTCTCAGCTGCAGCAGCAGCAACAGCAACTTGGTGGTGGAGTGAGACAGGGCCCGGGCTCCAGCACCACGCACAGCAGGTATGTGGAGAAGTTACTGTTTCACGCGCAAGCACACACACACACACACACACACACACACATACACACACACAACCACGCAACCACGCAACCACACAACCACATACATGCGCGCGCACGTTTGCACTTGACGTGCACGTTCACACTCAACATACACACGCACTCACATGCACACACCTACACACTCACACGTACGCAAGCACGCACACACACACACACACGTACACATGTACACACATGCACACAGTGGGGGAGGTAGACGCGCCCATATGCGCGCGCACAGAAGAGGGTCCACAAATCGACAACAGCAGGAGCAAATAGACCAGCAGGTGAGAGAGGGGTGGGGGCGTGGGGGGGACAGGATGGGAAGAAGAGTGATCCATGAGATATTTTGCAGCTGCGGCAAATATTCGACCTTGGGGGGCGGGCGTAGCTGTGGGAAAAGAAGCACAAATTACTGTGCACAATATTCACGCTCATGAGCATCGCTTGTTAAATTACTATTTACAATCTGCACGCTCATGTGCATCCCATGTCGCAGCTGCAACACACGGTAAACTTGGTAGAACTAGACACACACACACTCTCACGCACACACACATACATGCAATTTCAGGAGGGCAAAGACACTGGCACTATCCATGTGCAAGTGCACATAGGTGCCCCCACCTCCCACTCCCCACCCTCCCTCCCTCCTTCGCTCCGATCCCGCCCCCAGCCAGACCCCCTTCACATCCCACCAACCGCCACGTCCAACCCTTGCCCCCCTCCCACCTCTCCCTCTGCGTTTGCAAATGCTGCCAGCAACGCACAGGCTGCGGTGGGGCTTGCAGGGCTGGGTGAGCCTGGTGGGTTGGCAGAGCTGGTTGCAAGTGTTTTTGTATGTGTTTGTATGTGTTTGTATGTGTGTTGTGTGTAGCTGTGTCTGTCTGTGTGCGTTTGTGGTTTTTTTTTTCGACATGCTGCAGCTTGCCATAATACAAGTGGTTATCGTGACCCATACATACATACAAACGAATGCGCAATTACGCAGACTTGCTCTTAAACGCATGCACTTACACACACACACACACACACACACACGCATTCTACAGATGACCCACCTGCATATTTCAGCACCTACAAACACATGCACAAGCACACACACACAGTCAGTCTTAAACCCCCCCTCACACACACACACACACACACACACACACACGCACGCACACACATGCACGCTCTCTACAGATGACCCACCTGCGTATTCCTCCTCCGCTCCCCCCTCCTCTGTCTCCTCCTTGCCCGCCCCTAGCTCCTCTCATCCTGGTGCATCTGTACCTCCTGGTGCGTGTCTAAAGTTGATGTGCGCATCAGTCACTGGCTGTGTATGTATGTGTGTGCGTGTGTGTGTGTGTGTGTGTGTGTGTGTGTGTGTGTCTGTGTGTATGTTTACCATGTTTGTCTATATTTCTGGTCACACACTTTGCTTCCTAATTGCTCTCTCCCCATGTTCCTCTCACCTTGGTGCGTCTGTCTCTGATGATACGTATACAAGCGTCAAGCAGAGAATCAACGGCCTTAATTAACGTGCTACGAGGGACAGATGCATTGGGTTGAGAGGAGCTGGGGGGTTTGGTAATGAGGGGATGAAGCATGATATTGAGATGTAAAACAGAATACAGAATAAACACAGTTGTCCACACTCCGCAGTATCACTGTGTGAGTTCCGTGCCAAATTGTACCTTTGTGTCTTACATGTCGTGTGTGTTTAATGCGTGTGCGTAGTTAAGCATTTGAGTATGTCGACGTGTGTGTGCGTGTGTGTTTGCTTCCACGTGGCCGGCTGCAAGTTCAAGTTGTTAAGTCAACACACAACAATGCACATGCATACATACACACATTCATACGTACACATGTATCCATGCACGCACGCTCACACATGCATACACACATACACGCACATGCACACACACATACTCACATCAACAAGCACAATCACACACACACAGAGCGCACGAACAGTGCAGAGGCAGGCGGTTTGTTCAAGTCATGGTGGCCACGAAGCCTCCTGCAATCCTGGAGTAGTGTGAACGCACGTCGCTCCAGAGAACAACAGCACCCCCCATCTTCCTCGTCGCAGCCGTCGCAACAGCAGCAGCCTCAGCAGCCTGAGCAGCAGCAGCAGCAGCAGCATGCAGAGGGAGGCAAGGGAGACAGCCGTGTGCAATATGCCAACAAGGGGGGTGGTGACGCGGGTGAGTTGCTGAGCTGTATGTGCATGTGCTCTTGGGTGTGTTTGTGTGTGTGTGTGTGTGTGTTGTGTCCGCGTTTGTTGTAGATGTGTCAGGCATCGCATTTGCAGGGTGGCCACTCTTCCTCATGGAGCAGCAGTGAAAACACACATATGTGCATAGACACACATGCACACACTCACAAACACACACACACACACACCACAGCTGGCCCACTGGGCTCTGCACACTCTGAGGGTGGTCACTCTTCTTCGTGGAGTAGCAGTGATCATGACAGAGGAGGGGCTGCGGCAGCAGCAGCAGGCATGCAGGTAACAGAGTGTGACTGTGATTTGCCATATCTGCATCTTGTTGGCATATTGCACACGGCTGAACTAGTGTGACGCACATCAGCGGTCGCATGTATATGCACGCAACACACACATACATACACGAACACACACAGGCTAGCACACACGCTCACACATACATACACACACAGGCACGCAAGCACGCACACACACAGACACGCATGCACACACACATACACACACATACACAACCACGCACGCACGCACACACCTACATACACATGCTCACACATACAGGGACAGCAGCAGCAGCAGCAACAGTCACGGAGCCAGCACCCCCCATTGGGTGTGCTGCAGCTTTTAAACGGCCGAGGGGCTGCATCTACTGCGCTGGGCCTACCCTTTGCGGGAGAGGTGTGTATGCGTGTGTATGTGTGTATGCATGCGTGTGCCTTAGTGTGTTTGTGTGGATGTGTGCATGCGCGCGCTGCATCGTGTTGTTTCGAATCTTTGCAACAGGACCACTGATTGACAAAAGACCTATGCGCTCGCACTGTCGGCTTGTTGTTGCTGCCTTCCACGCACTGAGTCGCAAATCAACATGTCGTGTACAGAAGAGGGAGATTTTCCCCCTAAATGTAGCAAAACGTCAAAAGCCAGCATCGCTAGGCCAGCGCCAGCTTTGCACATTTCTTTGTCAATGGTTTGAGTTTGTTTGGTTAGTCTTCTTGTGCAGTTGGTAGTGGACGCATAAAAGCACAAGGATCGGACGTTTGCGGGGGTTGTTATGCCTATTTGCGAGTGTGTGTATGTGTGTGTGCTTTTGATGAGCCATGCTCTCTTACACACTGTGTGAATGTACACACACAGACACGCGTGATCACACACGCACACGCACACACACACACGCGCGCACACACACACACACCTATTTACACGCCAAAACCCACCCCTGTGTACACATTCCTGCTCATCCCTACACAGGCACGCACACACACACATTTACACACACGCACACACACACACTTACACACACACGTACGCATGCACACACACACACACACACACAGGTGCAGGTCAGGGAACTCATGGCAGTGGTTGACCAGGTCATGCAACGCATGCGTGACATGTACAGCGCAGACCACCACATTGGAGACATGGCGCTGGGCAGCATCATGCAGTTTGTGTACCGCAAGCTCAGGTGTGTGTGTGTGTGTGTGTGTGTGTGTGTGTGTGCAGATGCGTGTTTGCGTGTGTGAGAGTGTGCATGCATACATGCAAGTGTGTTTGTGTGTTCATATGTGTGTGTATTGTGTGCAGGAATTTCCTACGCAGGTCAAAGTGCACATAAAGTGTACAGGTTTACGTATCTCATCAACACAAAGTTGTGCATACATGAACATACACAAGCACACGCACACACACATATACATGCATACACATACACATGCACACACGCACGCACACACACATACACTCGGTCTTTGCTTTTCAGTGTGCTGCTGGATGAGATCATGTTCCCTCCGCGTGTCCCTGGAAAAGCCCGTGCTTTGCCCAAGTAGGTGATAGATGTGTGTGTATATATGTATGAGTGTGTGTGTGTGCGTGATGGTCACGTGTGTTGTTATGTGTCATGTTAAACCTCCTCACTTTCGTCATCGTGTACACACGCCATGCTAAGCCCAAGTAGGCAAAATTTGTGTGTGTGAGGGATTGTGTTTGTGAGTGTGTGCGCACGCTTTTTTTTTCGCTTGTTCACTCTTCCCTCTTGTGCCTGCTAGACAGGGGAACCTCCCCTCAAAAATCACTTGTACACCTCCGGTGCACGAGAGATCAAAACTTTGAAGCCATGAAGGAAAACCAACATCTTAAGATCATAACGTATTTTTAAAACCATGGAATAACATTTTAGGATCATAACACATCATTAAACACCATGAAATCAACGTCTTAAATGCGCTTGTACTGCCCATGCCCTTCTCCGTGTGCTGCTTGATGGAGTGGCTCCACCAAAATATACCCCCACTTTATTCCAAGGTGATCTAAAAATTTCCATGACATGAGAATCAACTTTTCTAATGCGCCTGCACCGCCTTTCCCATCTTCAGTGTACTGCTCGATGAAGTGGCTCCACCCAAAGAGGCCCCTGCAATGCGGGGCTACCTGGAGGAGTTCATGGCTCGCCCCGCGTGCGTGTTCCAGAAACCAGACGTACTGCGGGCTGTGTTGGGTTGCTTGCCGTTTGAGGACCTGCAGGTGTGTGTATGTGTGAGCGTGTGCGTGCGTGCGTGTGTGCATGTGTATGTGCGTGTGCATGCATGCGTGTGTGTTTGTGTGTGGGCGCACGTGTGTGCGTGTGTGTCTCAGATAGACAGCTTGTTGTCTTGTTTGCTTGGCGAGCCCTTCCTTGCCTTTTGTTGGCTGCTGTATGTCCGAGTACAAAGGACACTGCAGTTGTGTCGGATGCAGCTGTTTGGAAAGTGTAGGTGTATGTATGTGTGCTTTTGTGTACCCAGACACAGCGTATGATTGGCTACTTGATGTTGGGAATGTTAGGAAAAAATGAGGGGGCCTGGAATTGTGTGCTGTATGTTTGTTCCATGTACTTTAAGTAGTTTGGATACCAGGGTTGTTCAGTTCGATGTTCGGTCAAAGGTTCGGGTTAATGAGCTTTCACGCACTTGAACGGACCCTACAATTGCTGTTCGCATACTCTTAAAAGCTTGCCGGACTTGCCAGACTTGCCGGACATTCCGGACCGAAAGAAGTCATTGTTCCGAATTGCAGTTTAAAATGCAGGAAAGAGCCTTTGATGGCCGTCCAACGTTCTGTTTTTTGTGTTAAAGATGCATTCTTTGAATTTGAGACAATTTAAGGTTCTGGAGAAACATGGTAAACCAGCAACAGTCCTCCATGTTAAAGTCGCCCATCAAAACTGCTTGAACAGTCTGAGGTTTCTGGAACTTTCACAAACATTATCGAACCCCCCAAAGCTAACCGAAAAACTCTAGAGGGTACGTTAACATTTGTAGCAGTTCCCATTTTACATACACATGCAACAGTCTTGTGCCGATTCTCTTGCGCTGCTGAAGCCAACGCCCAGGCGTGCTCTCTTTCTCTCACACACACACGTACACACACACACTCTCACACACACACACACACACACACAAATGCGCACAAATGCTTGTACACAGATGGTGATGGCTTATGTGGTACGGCAGCACGCCGATGCTCTTGCGTCTGCTGAAGCTGCAACTGAGGATGAGGACGAAGGAGAGGAGGATGAGGACGGGGTGCAGGTGTGTGCTATTTGTGTGTGTGTGCCTGTGTGGTTGTGGGTGTAAGTGTGTGGGTGTGGGTGTGGGTGTGGGTGTGGGTGTGGGTGTGGGTGCGGCTGTGGGTGTGTGGGTGTGGGTGCAGGTGTGTGGGTGTGGGTGTGGGTGTGGGTGCGGGTGCGGGTGCGGGTGTGGGTGTGGGTGGGTGGGTGTGTATGTGGGTGTGTGGGTGTATGGGTGTGGGTGCGGGTGCGGGTGCGGGTGCGGGTGCGGGGGTGGGGGTGGGTGTGTGTGTGTGTGTGTGTGTGTGTGTGTGTGTGTGTGACACAAGTATGACCAAGCTGTGGGTGTGGGTGTGGGTGTGCCTTAGCGTGTGTGTCTAACAAAGGGAGGGGATTTTGTAGTTACGTAAACGATTTGTTGTCGCTTTATCATTTAATCATGGTTCGCGTGCTGCTACATCAAATCATAAGCATATGATATCGATGTCCTGTTTAAAGGGTCCTGTGAGGAATCTGCGGCTGGGAATGCAAATGTGATGGCAGGTGTGTGGGTGCGGGTGTGGGTGTGGGTGTAGGTGTAGGTGAGTGGTTTGGTTCCAAAGGAGGTGCTTTATCACGTGCTGCCCTTGACTGCTGCCTGGTTCATAGGGTGGAGGGGAGACGAGCGAAGAAGATGGAGATGCAGAGCTAGACGATGGCCTCGATGATGCTGAGGACGCAGAGGGCTTGGGAGACAATGTGGTGGCAGGTGTGTGGGTGTGGGTGTGGGTGAAGGTGCATGTGTGTGTGTCTGTGTCTGTGTGCGTACCAGCATTTGCCCTGTGCGCAGACTCTATTGTTGCAGCACCGAAAGAGTGCCACAGACATTGGAGGTACAATTTTAGGAAAAAACAATGCTCTCCGTCATATGACCTAGGTATACCCGGGTTTCAGGAGAATTCAGTTTCTCAACCCGTGCGAGAATGTAAAACACCTGCCCTGCTCACCTGTGTTTCAGGAGAAGGTTTTATTTGTCAACCCATGGGGGAATGTTGAACACCTGCCCTCCTTGCAAACCCTCTTTCACAGGTCTGATAGAGGGCCACAGGCAGAGAAGGCGGCGGGCGGCAAGCCGGCTGCAAGCACAGCGGCAGCGGCAACAGCAAAACCGTGCAGATTGCGAGGTGCGTGCGTGCGTGTGTGTGTGTGTGTGTACGTGCGTGTGTGTGTGTGTGTGTGTGTGTGTGTGTGTGTGTGTGTGCTTATGCATGTGCGCATGTGCGTACAGGTGTTTGTGTGTGCGTGAGTGTGGGTGTGTGCGTGTGAATTGGCGTATGCGCGTGCATATGCATTTGTGTGTTGACCCTTATGATTTTCCCACTGTGGCCATCACATTGAGCACATCTCCTGTCAGCTGCTTCCTGCACGGTCACACACAAGTATGGACACATAAGCACAAATCCACAGGGCTCCGGCTCGCTCGTGGACGGCTGCTACGAGTGCAATGTGTTTCACACACACAAACGCACACACACGTTCAGGGCTCCGGCTCGCTCGTGGATGGCTGCTATGAGTGCGATGAGTGCGACGAGGCATCCTCCCTCGGCAGCGGCTGCTTGGCCGAGCTCCCCGCACCCCCCCTCTTGTTCGAGCTCAACGTGCCCAACGTAGCTGCCTTGCATGCGCTCGTAGCGGACATCTGGAACCGCGACGAGTCGGTGGATGAGGGGGCGACGGCGGAGGGATTTTCATCAAAAGGGGGTGGAGGTGGGGGTGGGCGTAAGGGGGGTGAGAAGTGGGGTAAGGAGGGACTGGGGGGAGAGGGGATTGCAGGGATGTGCGATCTGGACGACCTGCTGCTGTTGGCAGGGATGCACATCGAGGCTGGGGGAGGGCCTACCGCCGCTACCATCTCGTGAGTGCGTGGAGCTTGTGTGTGTATGCGTGTGTGTGTTTGTGTGTGCATGCGTGTGTGTGTGCTGTTGCGCGTGCGCGCATGGTCTGCAGGAAAGATGGCTTTGCAACATTTGAATAAGTCTGATTCCGACTAGCCTGATCCTCAGCTAGTGTGTGTCCTTCTACCCAAGGAGTATCTCATGCACCCATTTCCTACTCGTCTGGGAATGAATGCTGCTACCCCCCACATTGTATTGTCTCGCCACACTGTATGGTGAATCACAAGACGCGTACACGCCGCAGTCCTTTGTTTCCCTCTCACCTGCCGCGACCTGCACTTCAGTAGATGGTGCCCATTGCCGTAATTTGTCACAATCAACATTGCAACACGCCTCCTCTCCATCCGCCCGCAGTGACATTGAAAACCAGCCCTGGCTGTGCCCCCTGAAATGGTGGCTAGACCACCTTGCCTCCATTGACAACCCTCCCCCTTGCCTCCAGCCCCCTCTGCCTCGCAACCAGCGCACCCTACCCTCTCTTGCTGGTGAGTGCTGAGTGTGTGCGTACACGCACACATACACACATACACACATACACACATACTTACACACACGCGCTCACACGCACGCACACACACACCTGCAGAGTGCGATGGTGTACAGAGTGTGATGTCGTGACTGAGCCTTTTTTTGTCTGCTTTGTAATTAGCGCACCCAATCCTCTCTCTCTCTCTCTCTCTCTCTCTCTCTCTCTCTCTCTCTCGCGCGCTCTCTCTCGCGCTCTCTCTCGCGCTCTCTCTCGCGCTCTCTCTCGCGCTCTCTCTCGCGCTCTCTCGCGCTCTCTCGCGCTCTCTCGCGCTCTCTCGCGCTCTCTCTCGCTCTCTCTCTCTCTCTCTCTCTCTCTCTCTCTCTCTCTCTCTCTCTCTGTCTGTCTGTCTGTCTGTCTGTCTGTCTCTCTCTCTCTCTCTTGCGCTGTAAAGTGCTGAGCACGCGCACGCGCTCGTGCAGAGTGTGATGTTTTAATTCCTTCCTCTTTTAATTCCTTCCTCTTGTCTGCCTCATGTCCCTCCCCTCTCGTGATTGGTGCCGTCATCGATTTCAGTATCTCTGTCCAACCTGTGGTGGCGTAGGGGTGCTGCAGTGATGACAAAGTGTGTACCTATGCGTTGTATGCACTTGCCTGTGTGCGTGTATAATTTGCGTGTGAGTGTGCATGCACGCGTGCGCACGAATGTGTTGGTATTGTTTGTGTCAGTGAGCATGTGCGTGAACGTGAGTGTGTACGCACGTGTTAGCCTACATGTGTATGTGTGTGCGTGTGTGTGCGTGTGTGTATGTGTGTGTGTGTGTGTGTGAAACTGTCTTAAAATTGTCTTTGTGAGTTTCTATGTGCACGAAAGAGAGACCCCAAAACTTAAGTGTGTGTACGTCATGATCATGAATTGTGAACACGCAGGCTGAGTACTTCATGTGCTGTCTTTGTGCTGACAGGGAGTCCATAATCCTCAAGTGGGTGTACGGCAAGACAGTATGCACACATTCTGAGTATTTCCTGTGTTGCTTTTGTGCAGACGAAGAGACCGCAATCCTCAAGTGGGTGTACGGCAAGATCGTGAACACACAGTCTGAGGATTTCTTGGGCCGGCAGCGAGAGCTGTGTGGAGGCAGGGAGCGTGATACCGTGGTGCTGGACCTGTATGAGGACCTGGCGTATGGCTGGAGGGCTCTGCAGGTGTGTGTGTATTTGTGTGTGTGCCCGTGTTCAAAATGCTAGGAGTGTGTGTGGAGGCAGGGAGCGTAATACCGTGGTGCTGGACCTGTGTGAGGACCTGGCGCACAGCTGGAGGGCTCTGCAGGTATTTGTGTGTGTAAAGTTTTCGAGTATGGTTGGCGATACGGTACAAAAATCACATTGGCGTGTTCATGAAAGCAAAAGAAAAGTATTTCAAAACCTGTGTCCTGACCAGGAATTTTCTATGAGTGACGGTGGGTTTACACAGTAACTACGGTTGACAGTCCCCTTTACCGGCTCGACGCTGAAAGCACCGTCATTTCAAAATGAAGCACCTTCTGACGGTACGGACCGTCAACCGTAATAACCGGTGCGAAATGGCTCTGGTGGCGATGCACAGCCCTCTGATATACTTAGGGTTGGCCAAAACCAAAACCATACATACATACGCATATACGGTGTACATATACAGTCCTGGCCAACCCACAAGATACAAGGCTCATGCCAACCCCATGTGAATGGTGTGCAGGACAGCGATGTGGGTGTGGGTGTGGGTATGGAACGTGGGTGTGGGTGCGTGTGTCTGTGTGTGGGGGGGTGAGTGTGTGGGTGTGTACCCACACACCCTAGAACAGTGATTTCGGCAGCTGCTCTCCAGAAGTGTGGTACTAGTTACTAGTTACTAGTTACTAGTACTGCACGCTGGTGTGTGTAATCAACATCAATTCAAGCGTGATCTTTATAAGCCCTGTACACAAGTACCGCCAATTCAAATCCGTACTGCCAGCAAGGCTTGCTGACGCCAGCAAAGACGTTGCCTTTTCTGTGGCCTGCAGACCTACAAAAGTTGTAGAACCCATACTTCTGCTGTCACGTGTGCTGTCGTGCACACACGCTTCGCAATCACGTCAACACTGCCTGCACCTGCTCTGTGACGTGCCTTGCAGGCTGCTCTGGATCAGCGGTCGAGGCTGGAGGATCTACGCAAGGGAGCACGTGCTCAATTTGCAATGGTGCGTCCTGCCTTACTCCCTGGCATGTAGGCAATGTAAAAAAGCTGCATGTAGGCAATGTAAAAAAGCTGCATGTAGAAAATGTAAGAAAGCTGTATGTAAGACAATGTGAAAAAGCAGCATGTAGACATTTAAAAAAGCAGCTGCGCACATGCAAGGGAGAAGTTCCCCACTTAGCTGCCTGTTTTGAGCAGATACACAAGCGCGGACATGCATGCGCACGTACGCTCCACGCACGCACACAGACACGCACTGACACATAGGCACAGGCAGGTACACACGCTTACACGCACATAAACATACACACACAAGACGCATGCACGTGCACACAACACATTCACACACAGGTAAAGCAGATCGAAGAAGAGGGCAGACACTGCAATGCAGCAGAGGCCTCTGAATTCTTGGACGTCTTGCTCGCCAGGTGAGGGCCTCCCTACACCGTTTATTTCATCATTCCAATCAAGCTCCTTTACTCCTGCTCTTCTCCAAGCTCTTCTATGTGCTTCATCCAATCCTTGTCGTGATTGTCAGCAGTGGCTCTCAAGGTTTCGATCGGTGGTAAGCCCTTGAGCAATTTCGGCTCATCGCAAAGCGCTTTTATGGTGCCAAGTTAGGACCTTATGACACAGGCCTTTCACGACACATGGTCGTAGCTGGACTCTTCGTCCTTTCTGTGTGTGTATGTATGTGTGTGTGTGTGTGTGTGTGTGTGTGTGTGTGTGTGTGCACTTGCGAACCCCCCTATGCAAACTAAGGAGTCCATCAAAACTTTTTTGCAGAGCTGCTGCCCTCCATTGCCGCCTCTGAGGCACATCATTAAAACGCAAAAGCAACTTCTACTGTGTGTGTGCATGTGTGACTGTGTGTACGAGTGTGTGTGTATGCCCCATGTGATCCCACGCGTGCATACCACTCGTAAGGCAAACACACACATACACTCACATACACTCACACTCACACTCACACTCACACACAACAACCAATTTCCACCCCTGTGCGCCATGGAGTGTGTATCCCCCCCCCCCCGCACAACAACAACTTTGCACACAGCACCTCACACCTCACTCACCCTGACTCGCGCAGCCACTACGCAAACAGCACCGCCGCAGCCTCCGTCAACAGCTCAGGCAAGCCCCCCCACCCCCAACTACACTCCACGCCCACGCCCACACCCACACCTGCCATTGCTCCTGCTCCCTCTCCCACACCTTCAAACTCCACCACCACCACCACCACCGCTGCCGCCACTGCTGCTGCTTCAGCAACCACTCGAGCATCCTCACCTTCTAGCGCTGCCTCCGCCTCCAAGCCTACTAGCGCAGCTGACCCCTCTCCTGACGACCCTGCAGGTGTGTGTGCGTATTTGTGGGTGTTTTTTTTATATGAGGGTATTTGTTTGTGTATGTATGTATTTATGTATGTATGTATGTATGTATTTGAGTGTGTGCACGTGTGTGCTTGTGTATGAGTGCTACTATGTGTGTGTCTGCATACAAGTGTGTGCGTGAAGTGTGCGCAAGCCTGTTAGTCTGTGTGTGTGTGTGTGTGTGTGTGTGTGCATGTGCATGTGCATGCATGTTTGTGCGTGCACCTGTATGACTGCGTATATATTACAAACCTCACAACATCGTCACTGCCTCTAGCTCTTCAAATCATTTGTCAGAGTTTAGCCATAAAAGCAAAGCACCAACGCCGCTCCCAAGCAATGCTAAGGAGGAAGGTCACCACCTCCTTGTTGTCTGTGCCTATTTTTCCTCTCTGCTTGTAGGCCCGCGCGCGCGACGCTCCCCCCCTAGCTTTGAAGAAACCCCCAGGCTCAACATGTGTGAGTCAGCTGTGGATGTTGTACGCAGGTGCGTGTACGTGTGTGTGTGTGTTTGTGTGTGTGAAGGGTCCGGGGGGAACAAGGTGTACAGAAACAAAGCTTATTCAGTGCACAGGCAGCATGACAATGAAATAGCTGTTCATTGTGAATGTTCCAGGCTCAACATGTGCAAGCTAGCTGTGAACGTTGTACCCAAGTGTGCAAAAAGGGGGAGGATGTACGTGTCATGGAATTGTTCGTTGCTCTGTGTCCAGACAGCAGGAAACTTAAAGAGGGAACAGATCAGATGGTGGTGGTAGCTGTTAATAATACTCCAAGGCTCGACGTTTGTGAGTCAGGTGTTATCCTTAGGTGGTCAAAGGGCATAGGCTCAGGGTTTTCACGCTTGGAACCTTGCATTTGATTGTGCGTATTGAACACATCCAAAAAACGCTTGCAAATGCATGCACATACACACACTCAGAATCACTTGCAAACAAATGCAGACACACACACACACACACAAAATTGCTTGCAAATGCATGCACATACACACACACACACACACACAAATTCACACACACACACACACACACACACACACACGCACACAGGCACCCTGCCCTTGCGGGTGAGCCTTCTCAGCGCTACGCACGGTCCCTGCTGGACCGTGAACTGGCAGGCCTCAAGCTCATCGAGGCCATGCTTACGGTAAGATCATCATGCCCCTATATGCGCGCGTGTGCGTGCGAGCATGCTTGTGTGTGTGTGTGTGTGTGTGTGTGTGTGTGTGTGTGTGTGTGTGTGTGTGTGTGTGTGAGAGTGAGTGCGAGCGTGCTTGTGTGTGTGTGTGTGTGTGTGTGTGTGTGTGTGTGTGTGTGCGCGCCATGTGCATGTTGTGCTACGACTTCCTGCGAAACTTGTCAGTGTTACAACTGCAACGAATTGTGTTTCCTTAAATGTAAAGATGGATGAGACTGGTCGCCTGTGCTCAACTGCAAAAGCATCCTAAGGCCATGTATGTGTCGTCACACACACACAAGCTCATATACACTGACATGCGCGCACACACATGTGCGCATGCACATAGATGTATGATGTACATACACATCAAAATACGCACATACAGTGCACACATACACACACACACACACATACACACACATACACACACACTCACAAACGCATACATGCACACAGGCCGAAGCGGATGAGTCTGGACGCGCACGCTCAGCTGCTGAAGAAGCTCTGCGCAAGCACCGTGTGGAATCCCGGGAGGTGGAGAGCGAGCACAGCCGACTGGAGGCTGAGGGCCCTGCCAGCCACCGCAAGAAGGACATGCTGGATAAGGCAACCAAAGAGGTGTGTGCGTGAGTTTGCGTTGTCTGTGTCTGTGAGGGGTTTGTGTGTGTGTGTGTTGGAGGCTGAGGGCCTTGCCAGTCACCTTAAGAAGGACATGCTGGACAAGGTTACAAAGATGTGTGTGTGTGTGTGTGTGTGTGTGTGTGTGTGTATGTGTGTGTGTGAGCATGTATGTGTTTGTGTGTGTGTGTGTATGTGTGTGTGCATGTATGTGTTTGTGTGTGTATGCGTGTGCGTGCATGCTTGTATACATGTGCGCGTGCGTGCATGCGTGCAATGTGTGTGATGCAGGTTTAAAATGCCATGTGTCAATCAGGGCAAGAATGACAAAGCTACAGAACGGTGTTTGACATGCATTGACGTGTTTGACATTGCATCGATGAGTTTGGTATGCATTGACGTGCTTGACATTGCAACGATGTAAGACTGAGTGCATTCGCTCACTCACATATACACACGCAGGTACACACGTACAACCGTACACACACGTACAATCGTACACACACAACTGCACACATACGCACGCTTTTCTTACATTCCCGCAGGCTGAGCATCGTGAGCGTCTGCAAGACCTGCAGGTTCGGCTGAGCAGCCTCATGGAGCGCATATCAGCTGAAGATGCCAGCCGCATCAAGTGGTCCGACAGGTGTGCAAAGAGAGTGTGTGAGCAAATACACACATACATTCATGCACACATACGTGTACACACACGCACACATACGTGCAGACACACACACACTCACACGCTCACACACTCACACACACACCCGTGCACACACACTCACACCCAGAAGTACGCACATACGTGCACTCACGCAAACACTCACACACACATATACACACGCACGCACCCCTCATATATCCACATGCTCAAAGGGTGTCTGAGGCGACCTCAAGGTAATGCGTGACAAACTTGCACAAGCATACTCACACACAAACGCACACACACTTGTACGCCCCCCAAACACTCACAAATGCATACAAACACACACACACTCTCTCTCTCTCTCACGCGCTCACACACACGCACACACACTCTCTGACTTATGCAAACACACACGTACACACACATCACATGCTCACACACGCAGGGTGTCTGAGGCAGAGCGCGACCTGAAGGCCGTACGTGACCAGGTGCGGCAGCACAGCACGCGGCGCAAGCACCTGGAGGAGCTGTGCGCGCAGCTGGAAGCGCCCATGCCCCCTGGCTTGCCAAGCCAGCAGCAGGTCATGCTGCTGCAGCACCACCAGCGCCTTTCGTCTCAGGTGAGAGGGTATGGGTGTGGGTGTGGTTGTGGAAGTGTGTTATTGCGTGTATGTGTTTTGGAAGGCGTGAAATAAATTGCTATATTGCGCCCCATCTGGCTTGCCTAGCTAGCAGCAAAATGTGCTGCTGCAGCACCACCAGTGCCTCTCGTCCCAGTTGTGTATGTGTGTGTGTGCGCGTATGTGTGTGTTTAGTTTGGATTACGAAGGCCTTCAACCTAAGATGGCTGCTCAACCTACGAGAACGAGGTAAAACCTAAAACAGACCAAGTCAAAAAGGGAGTGTAACGTAGCTGTGTGTGCGTGCTTTTTTGCAGGCCGCAGCTAGTGGTCAGCCGCTTTCTGAACATTCCACCTCCGCTGCCACCTCGGAAGAGGCCCCTGATGCCTCCGCCGCTGCTGCTGCCACTGCCACTGCAGAAAGCAGTAGCAGCAAGGCTGTGGATGGGAAAAGGGGAGAGGGGCAGGCTGCTGCAGATGCTGGGAATGCTGATGCACAGGGACAGGTGAGGGAGTGCTGTGTGTGTACGCACGTGTGTGTGTGTGTGTATGTGTGCATGTGCAAGGTTGGCCAGCACGCATATATATAGTGTATATACCGTATATAATATACGATGTTTTTGGCATGGGAACCATCAAACATACAATCACCATGCTGGGCTCTGGCATGCTCTTTGGCGAGCTGTGTGAGTCCCCTGCCATGCGGGACAGCGTAGATTGCCCAGCTTGTCAGGGAACTCACACAGCTCCCAATTGATAAAGCTATTGATTTCATCTTTCCAGTAAACTAAATTAGCTAAAGGCGTTTTTTCCGTGTGCCCATACAAGAGTTTTAACTAGCTCTTGCCAGTAACCACGCCATGAAATAAGGAACATGAAGCCAGAAGCATAAACAAGATGTCCAAAAAGGAAAGTCCGTGCCCAAACCGAAAGACTAATCATACCAAATGTCCCGAAGAGGATGCCAGGGTCCAGCATGAGCAGGAGCCTCGCGCCCAGCAGCTACACAAGCTGCGCGTAATACGGTGTATGTACAAGGTTGTAGCCAACCCTGTGCGTGTGTGCTTCTCGACACTCAATGTCTGAAGTTTGAGTGGGTTGGTGTGTGCCTGTTGTGGAGTGTGTGGAGTTGGCATTTAGATGCACTCAGGAAAGGAGCATTGTTCAGGCAAGTGTGTGCTGCAAAGTACACCATCACACACATGTACACACACAGCACAGCACAGCACAGCATGCACGTACACTCGCTACAAAGACACACAAGCGCAACACACACACACACACACACACTTACACACACACACACACTGACCCCCCCCCACACACACACTCACATACACACTCACACACATACATACACACATGCACCCCCAGACCACCACCAGCTCTAGCCATGCTGCCGATTTAAGTAAGGGAGGACAACCACAGCCAGAGGGCACCAACAACACTAGCAGCAGCTCACCTTCATCGCTCATAGCCTCCGTGTCTCCTGCCGCAGCAGGTATGTGTGTGTGTGTGTGTGTGTGTGTGTGAACATGATTACTTGTTCAGTGGGTGCTCGTACGCCACGGTTTTGAAATGTTAGATGCGCATTCCGTCCTTTGTGCTTTTTACATTCGTTTAGTAAATCCTTTCACTCACACTCACAAGCAAACACACACACACACACACACACACACACACACACACACGCACTCACGACTTCCCTGCTTGCCACACAGGCGTTGGCCTGCCTGCCATCGTGTGTGTTGCCCAGACTGGCAACTGCTTCCTCCCACAAACAGTTGGGGGGGCTGGGGCTCTGTCAGGCGTTTTGCAGGTGGGTTTAGGTGTGATTGATGGGTGGGGGTATGAGTGTGGATGGGAGTGTGGGCTTGGGTATGGGTGTGGTTGAGCTTGTGGGCTTGGATGTGGGTGCGGGGTTGGGTGTAATTGGGTTAGAGGGCTTGGATGTGGGGATGGGGATGGGTTTGGGTGTAGTAGTAAGTTGTGCAGGTGTAATTGCATAGTTGTGAATGAGCGTGTCTTATGTAAGTGCCCCGTACATATTGGGTTGGCGACGTATAGGTAGGTTATGATGCTGTCAAGTACGTATGTCATTGAGAGAAGTGCTGTACAACTGAACGACAGATTTGCAACACGACACATTCTGCTGCCGCAGTCAACATAAATTACACACGTACAAGGTGGGTCATGACCTCGCCGAGACTCGCCGAGTGTGAGGCTCGGCGAGCCTTGGCGAGCTCCTTTTTAGGTGTGGAAGACACTCGTCGGCCAGCGAGGGTGTCCACTTTTGGGGCGAAATCAGCCCCATCTCCCCAGAAATCCCCAGAAATTCCCAAATTTGAATTTTATGTGGTTGAATCGGCTGACAGGCCCATCGTTTTAACCAAGTATCCTCATTAATAATATATATTTATTATTATATAGAGTTAAAGTTAAAAGGGGTGTGCAACAGGGGGGTGTGTAACCTGCTGGCTCACACGCCCATATTTTCCACCCGGTCTCAACGTTAGTATTCATTAATATATATAAGCGAACAACAGAAAGAATTTCGGCTCAATCCGTGCAGATTTGAGAAAGTGATTTTCTAACCGTAATGCACCAACTAGGGCCTCCCCAGCGAGTGCCGAGCCTCGCTGGCAAAATCAGACACCTTATTTACCCACCCTTACACGTGTATTGCATCGTCAATCAAGATTGATGCCCAACGACTAGGGTTGGCCAGAATCATAGCATATATACAGTGTATATATACAATACTTTTGGCAGGTGTAATCACCAAATATACGGCAGTATGCATTGCATATATGTACGGTCTGGCTGACCATACCAATCAACTGTTGATTGCAGCGTGTGTGCAGGTGCACACACAGTTGCTCTGTCAGTCCGCACAAAGCACTCACGTTCTGTCCATGCTGTACACCTACACGTTGCAATTTGCAGGGTGTGTGCATGCAGCCTGGTTGCACACAGCCAGGCTGTGCGCAAGCCGCCGCTGCTGCTGCGTGCGCACAGCAGGGATGCCCATACTGTGCAGGGCCATTGGCGGTGTTGCAGGTGTGTGGGTGGACGTATTCGCAGAGGGGTAGGGGTGAGTTACACTTGTTTGTTGTGTGTATATGTGAGTGTGCACGTGCGCGTGCACATCCGATTTCCTGCATCTGATTCAAGGCTGGATAAAGGCTGGAGTGTGAAGATCTCTAGAATCAGCGTTCTTCTCAGGAGCTGCTTGTGATGGTGAAATCCAGGAAGATTTTTTGTCTCACGAGAATGATAATACACACACACACACACACACACACACACGCACACACACACACACACACACACACACACACACACACACACACACACACACACACACACGTGCCTGTGCAGCTGCAGGGCATGGCGCTTCAAGGGCAGCAGCAGGGCCAACCTCAGCTCCAAAGCCTGTCTTCAGTGCTCACGGTTGAGGATTGGCACAAGCAGCGACTGGAGGTGCGTTTGTGATGTGCTGTGTGTAGGGTTGGCCAGAACCGTATATAACCGTACATAACCGTATATAGTCGTAACCATATATATATATACGGTGTATATACAATGTTTTTGGCAGGGAAATCTCCAAGTATACGTTCATATACGGTGAACAATACGGTTCTGGTCAACCCTGGCTCTGTGGGCGGCAGTGGGTGGTTGATAGAGGGCGCTGTACATGTGTATTTGGTTCACTGCCGCACTATCCTCGGTGCTCACTGTTATTTTGCACAAGCAGCAGCTGGAGATGTGTTAGTGACGTGTATGAGAGTCCGCGTGTGGGTTTGCCATCAATGGCATGCTCGAAGCTGTGTGGGTCTAGTTGTGGATGTGTGCCTTGCATATCAAATTCTGGTCAGTACACGCTTGTTGTGAGTGCTAACATTCCTTGTAAAGACTATCCTGCGCTGGCATGGACACACACACACACACACACACACAAACACAAACACAAACACACACACACATACACACACAGATTCGTAAACAAACCGACACATACACACAAATTCATTCGTACACACACACCACATGCTCACACACACACACACACACACACACACACACACACACACCTTGCAGGTGCTGATGTATCGCTTAATGTGGGTCAGTGAGGCTGTGAAGCACTTCCAGGATCAGTACAGCCCGCACTCAGGCACTCGGCACTACGAGCTCTTCCACAAGGTGCGGCTACAGGGCAAACATGTAGGATGGCCAAACCCTAGGACTAGAGTAAGCCAGAACCATCTTTATATACGGTGCATTTTTGGTATGATTTTGGCAGACCGAATTATACGGTTGCATACGGTGGATGCATACGGTTCTGGCCAACCCTACATACGGTGTATGGCAGGGACAGAACCCAGACAAGACTCCCTTTGCCACACCAACCATCATAGGGTTGGCCAGAACCATTTATACACGGTATGTTCCGC
>Ga0307947_1001077_pt1:0-12500 | contig 20973 bp, 27 predicted proteins | sample OrgLakmetagen232_FD_201840 | JGI IMG/M metagenome (GOLD analysis project Ga0307947, IMG submission 201840) | Saline water microbial communities from Organic Lake, Antarctica - #232 | ecosystem: Environmental > Aquatic > Non-marine Saline and Alkaline > Saline | place: Antarctica: Organic...
ATTGAGAACTTAGTATATATATTATACTTAGTATATATTAGTATTGAGAACTTAATCTGTATATATATATATATATATAAAAACTGGGGCATGCCTTGCAAAACCCGGTTTAGGCTGTGTATATGTCAATAGTGCTGCCAACCTTAGGCCTGTGAGACCTTGACCTACAAATTGCACTGTGAGATGTTGCATGGCATGACAGCTCAGGGCAGCGCTGCTGCATATTGCACTGTGAGCTGCTACACATTACACACTGCACTGTGAGATGTTGCATGTTATGACAGGTCAAAATAGTGCTGCTACATATTGCAATGTGAGCTGCTACATATTGCAATGTGAGCTGCTACACATTGCACATTGCACTGTGAGATGTTGCATATAATGACAGGTCAGAATGGTGCTGCTACATATTGCAATGTGAGCTGCTACACATTACATATTGCACTATGAGATGTTGCATGTTATGAAAGGTCAGGGCAGCGCTGCTACATATTGCACTGTGAGCTGCTGCATATTGCAGTATAAGCTGCTAAATATTGCACTATAGCTGCTACATATTGCACTGTGAGATGTTGCATGTAATGACAGGTCAGAATAGTGTTGCTACATATTGCACTGTAAGCTGCTACACGTTACATATTGCACTGTGAGATGTTGCATGTTATGACAGGTAATCACAGCACAAGCACGTACATACGCACACAGCACAGACATACACACACTGTTGTCGTCACACATACACACACATACACACACAGCACAAACAGCATACACACATCCACACTCTTGCATTCGGGACATACTGCTGCTGTTGTAGGTCGGCCCTACTGGCACCGGCAAGAGCGTGTACATTAAAGCTCACCTTTCGGCCATGGATCGCACGAGCTGGGTCACCATGGTGTTCAACTTCTCTGCCCAGACGTCTGTGAACATGACACAGGTGGGTGCTGGTGTAAGCCTGCATTTGAAATCACGCACACACACTCACTCGCTCACACACACATACACACACACACACTCACACACCACACACACACACACTCACTCACTCACACACACACACACAAACACACACACACACACACACACACACACACACACACACACGCACATACGCACATATGCACACGCAATGCATTTATGGACGTGAGACATGTAACCAAACGTTTGAGCAACGATTTACCAATGGTCAGGCTCCACACTTTATACCGTTTTCCGTTTTACAGAGACGCTGTGTGTGTCCTGTGTAGAGACGCTGTGTGTGTGTCTTGTGTAGAGAAGCTGTGTGTGTGTGTCCTGTGTACCAGTGACACATTATTGACAAGAAAACGCAGAGAGCCGTACTTGAATATGTAGATTCTATGTGCAATCGTTTTGCCACACCCACAGGATATCATTGACGGCAAGCTGGATAAGAGGCGCAAGGGCGTGTACGGACCCCCTGTGGGCAAGAGGGGTGTCATCTTTGTGGACGACTTGAATATGCCTCAGGTAAGGTCATGCGTATTTGCGTATGTGTGGGTAAGGACTCCACACCAACCGTCCATAGAACAGCCCTTGACATGCCTCAGGTGGTGGCCTGTGTGTGAATGTCTTCACACCATACGTCCATAGAACAGCCTCTGAACATGCCTCAGGTAAAGCCATGCGTATGTGTGGGTGATGTCTCCACACCAAACGTCTGGAAATGTTCCTTTTGGGTGGACGCCCGAGTCAAATCACCCGAGGCCGGACATGTTTTGCCTCTGCGCTCGTATCGGTTTTGTACGTTGATTGCTTGTAATCAAGGCTCAACTTGTTTGCCACACCTTCATTGTGTAGCTTTTCCTGCTGTTCTATTTTGTCGGTGCAACCGTTGTGTAGGCCAAGTGGTAATTGGGTTTAAAACTAGACGTCTCACAAAACGGTCTCTGCACGTGTGTGCATACGCACAGGTGAATGCTGAGGCACCTGTGTGGCGTTTTGTTACGCATTGCTGATCCAGTAACTTATCTATTTAACACGCTCGCGCGCAGGTTGAGAAGTATGGAGCGCAGCCCCCTATAGAGCTGTTGCGACAGCCGATGGACCATGGAGGATGGTGAGCGTGTGTTTGTGTGAGGTTTGTGTGTTGGGGGGGGAGGGGGTTGATATGGGTCAAATTGCTGTGGGTGTGGGAGGAATGCGTGGATTAAATCATGAATCATTTGGGGGTGTATGGTCATTTGGGGGTGTGTGGTCATTTGGGGTGTTTCGTGGGTGGCGGTGGGAGTGGGTGCAAGGTTGGGGGTGGGTGTGCTGCTGTATATGTATGCATGTGTGGTGCTTTGGTGTACGCTTTCACACACATGCGCGTGTGGTGTGCAAGAGTGCTTGCTTGCTTCTTCATGCTTGTGACTGACCACCGCATACACACACTCCATGCTTGTGACTGACCCACGCATACACACACACTCCCATTCAGAAATGCTGCTGTTCTCACTATTTTTGATGTCCTTTGATCAATAGCAGCACTCATCCTCTTTTGCCCTTCTCTGACTGTTCCCCTTCTCGACACTTGCTCAATTGTAATGCATTTCCCCTGATATGCGCAGGTACGACCGCACCGACAACAGCTTCCGCAAGCTGGTCGACTTGCAGTTCATCAGTGCCATGGGCCCCCCAGGGGGTGGGCGCAACCAGGTAAGGGGTTGATGGGTGGTGACACCAAGTAAGGGGTTGCTAAGTGGTTGCAGCCAATTGAGGTCGATTTGCAGTTCATCAGTGCCATGGGCCCCCCAGGGGGTGGGCGCAACCAGGTAAGGGTTTGATGGGTGGTGACAACAAAAGTAAGAGGTTGCTCAGTTGTCGCAGCCAATTGAGGTGGTCGCAATGGTATGAGGGGTGACCAGGTGGTTCAACTAGATAAGGGTGGATGGAGCTATGTGAGGGGTCACTGGGTGGTTCAACTAGGTAAGGGGGTGGATGAAACTACGTGAGGGGTGACCAGGTGGTTCAACTAGATTTGGGTGGATGGAGCTATATGAGGGGTTACTGGGTGGTTCAACTAGGTAAGGGGGTGGATGAAACTACGTGAGGGGTGACCAGGTGGTTCAGCTAGATTTGGGTGGATGGAGCTAAGTGAGGGGTGACTGGGTGGTTCTACTAGATAAGGGTGGATGGAGTTGTGTGAGGGGTTACTGGGTGGTTCAACTAGGTAAGGGGGTGGATGAAACTGTGTGAGGGGTGACTGGGTGGCTGTAATGATGTGAGGGATTCCTGCCTGGCTGAAACCAAGTATGGGGTTACTAGGTGGTTGCAGATAAGTGAAGGTGGTTGCAACCAGGTGAGGGGTAAGCAAGAGGAGTGTGTGTTTGTCTGTGTTGTGTCTATGTGTGTGTGTGTGTGCGTGTGTGTGAGTGTGTGAGTGTGTGTGTGTGAGCCGCCGTCAATTCCCTGTGGTCGGCTGTGTACCAAGCACACCTGGAGACCACGCATTGTGTGGTTTGTGTGCGTGTGTATGTTGTATATGTGTGTGTTGCACTTCTTACGTTTTGTGCTGTGCATGCATTTCACTGCGCAGGTGTCCAACATGTGTGTATATGTATAAGTGTGCGTTTCACTTCATTTTACTGCATTTTACTGCATTATTACTGCATTTCACTGCGCAGGTGTCCAACCGCTTCCTGCGTCATTTCAACGTCCTGCACGTCACTGAGTTCACGGACGCTAGCAAGTCACAGGCGAGTGCAGTTGTGAAGTGTCACTAATGTTCACCTTCACACACCAACGTTCACCTTCACACACCAACATTCACCTTAACATACCAACGTTCACCGTCACACACCAACGTTCACCTTCACACACCAATGTTCACCTTCACATACGTCATCAAATGTGATGTGTATGCGTGAGTTAGCAGGTGGCCTACCCTAACACAATCAAGTGATTCAGGCTGCGGTGTCAAAGTGCAAACAAGGCAAAGATATATAATTTGCAGTACTATGCGCTTTACCTTGCCTAAGTTAAGTTGACGCTCTTAAGAGAAAGAGAAAGAGAGAGAGAGAGAGAGAGAGAGAGAGAGAGAGAGAGAGAGAGAGAGAGAGAGAGAGAGAGAGAGAGAGAGAGAGAGAGAGAGAGGGAGAGAGAGAGAGAGAGAGAGAGAGAGAGAGAGAGAGAGAGAGAGAGAGAGATAGAGAGAGAGAGAGAGAGAGAGAGAGAGAGAGAGAGAGAGAGAGAGCACCGTCGTTGCCGTGTCAATGTAGTGCCAAAGGTTTTGGTCGACTGAAAAGCTTCCATTGCAGCTCAAAAGCTGTTTGTAGCCCTGTCAGTTGTGGCTTTAATGCGGTCTACAACCCTGTCATTGGCAGCTGGAATGCTGTTGGTTTGCAATCCTGTCAATGGTTGCTCAAGCGCTGTTGGTGGTCCTGCATCATTTTGTGATTGTGAGCTTCTTGAACTTTCTCCAACTCACCACCATATCCGTATAAAAACTCATCTATTAGGGTGGGCCAGAACTGTTCACACGTGACATATATGCCCACATACTTCAGGATTTCCCTGCCAACCATGCTGTGTTATCACTGCAGTGAACATTGCTGTGGCCAACTCAACCCTTGTTTCATTTTAATCAGTGTATCCAGCGTTTTATATTTGTATGCCATGTGCGTGCTTTGCAGATCTTCCGTAGCCTTGTGGACTGGTGGTTCTCAGCTTCCAAGTTTGACGGTGACTTGCAAGGCCTGAAGGAGCCTCTGGTCTCGGCATCTCTCAGTGTGTGAGTCCTACTTGTGTTTGAGTCCTACTTGTGCGCGAGTTCTACTTGTGTTTGAGTCCTACTTGTGCGTAAGTTCTACTTGTGTTTGAGTCCTACTTGTGCGTGCGTCCTACGTGTGTTTGAGTCCTACTTGTGCGTGAGTTCTACTTGTGTTTGAGTCCTACTTGTGCGTGCGTCCTACGTGTTTGCTGTGAGCAGCTACTGCATGCACTGGTTCACTTCACCCGTCCATGTTGCCTGCAGTCATGTGTGTGAGTGCTTTGTGTCCTGGGCATTGGTGCAGCCATAAACGCTGCTCCAAGGATAGCAGCCTCGACAATATATGTAACTTAATAAAGCAGCCATGACGCTCTTCTTCCCTTGCGCTGGGTACCCATTATGTCCTGTCATACATTACATAGTAGCCACGACGCTCTTCTTCACTTCACTTGTCACCCAGCCGCCACACTTAAAATTACTTCATTCATGAGCCACTGCACTCTGTATCAATTCAATTTGCAGCCTCGACACTCTATATTGCTCCATTTAGCAGCCCACCACACTCTATAATACTCCATCTCGCAGTCACCACACTCTATATTATTTCATTTTGCAGCTCCGGCACTCTATTTTACTCCATTTAGTAGTCACAAAACTCTATGTCACCCCATTCTGCAGCCACCACACTCTTCCTCACTCCACCGATGCCCCATTTCATTACCTCACCTAGCAGCCATGGCATTCTTAGATTTACTACACGTGTCACTATTCTAACTGATCCTTAACCACTCATGATTTTGCAGCTGCCGCGTCTTAATTTCCTTCACGTCGTGCCACTCCTTTAACTTTTATTTGATCCTTAACAAATCATGATGCAGGTACACGACCGTCATAGCTGAGCTGCTCCCCACACCGGCCAAGATGCACTACCTCTTCAATCTCCGAGACCTGTCCAAGGTCTTCCAGGTGCAATATCCCTTTCAGTCATCGCTGTCTGTCACCATCTGTCATTGTCATCGCTGTTTGTCACCATCTGTCATTAGTTTTTTTGTAATTTCCTCTGTAATTAACCCAAGCCTCGTAATGATTACGATGGTGCAACAAAACAGTCCGTCCACATGCTTTCCTGGTACGACACCTTGGTCCATACCCGATGCAGTTTGCTTTTTGTTGTCTTCTCTGGCCAATGACAAAGGTATTGTTTGTTTTGGAAATTGGAAGGGCAAACGATGAATGGAATATCTTGGAAATGGAAAGGGCGGCAGCTGGAGGGAGGTGTACGGGTTATCATTATGTGCTGAGTGCACACACACACACACAAACACACACACACACACACACACACACACACACACAAACACACACACACACACGCACACACACACACACAAACACACACACACACACAACACGCACGCACACACACAGTCATTTGCACGTGAGCATAAGTTCAGGATCATGGAAAGGAGGGGCCCTAGCAGCTGTTGTTGCATTGCTGATCTGAATTTATGTCTATGATTTATGACACAGGGCATGAGCACCGCTGGAGCTGGTGTGATCACAGAGAAGACCAAGCTTGTGCGGCTGTGGGTGCATGAGGTGCGCTTTGGTATATTCGTGCGGCTTTGCTGCTTTGCGTATATGTATATGCAAAGAAGGCCGAGCTCTTGCGGCTGTATGTGCATGGGGTGCGTTTTGGTGCATTTGTGCGGTCACCACTGTGCTTTAACACAAGTATCATCATGCTCAGCTGCAGGTGCACTATGTTTAGGGTATTCGTTGGGTTGAGAATTGGGTTTATGATTACGAGGTTGCAAGGGTCTTAGACACGAGTCAATGAATCAATGAAGTTGTGTATACATATGCTCACAAATGCTCCCACTTGCACACACACACACACACACACACACACACTTACACACACACATACTTATATAGGTGCTGCGTGTGTTCCATGACCGCCTGGTGGACGACCCTGATCGTGTGTGGATTGCGGAAGTCATTAAATCGCACCTTGAGTCACATTTTAGGACATCCACACAGGAGGTCCTGGGTAGGCTGGCAGCTCCTGCAGAGCCTGGAGAAGAGGAGTCTAAGTACGTGTGTGTATGTGTTTATGTACGTATGTGTGTGTTTGTGTGTGTACGTATGCGTGTGCTTGTCTAGTCATGCATGTTGGGCTGGATTTCCTCATGAATGCCTCTGTTGTTTACGTCTTTGTGCGTGCATGTGTCCATTTCTTTAACTTTTGTGTGCCTTCAAGAGCAAATGCAAATTGAAAGCCTCTGCACATACAGTGAGGGAGGACTGAGTAACTTGGGCATGCATGAAACACACACACACACACATACACACACACACACACACACACACAAACACACACACAGGTTGTGTGTGGTTGGGGCCAATGAGCTGCGCAGCCTGCTGTGGGGTGACTTCATGATCCCTGGAGCAGAGCCTCCAAAGTATGACGAGGTCGAGGACATGGCCAGCATGGCTGCTGTTGTCAAGGATCACCTGACGAGCTTCAACGCAGGTGAGAGGTGCTGGCTTGTATAATATGTCTTGGAGCTCAGGGCTAGGAAGCATGGCATGCAATTTATCCGTGTGTTGCTTGCTGCTCTAAAACAGAGCTTGCAAGGCGGGTTTAGTGGGTTGGTACATCGAAGGTGACATGTGCTAATCAGTGCTCAGTGCTTCTACGCCATATTTTCATTTTCAGACCGTATATATACGGTACCGTGACGGTACAGTATGGTTGCAAAACGTTTAATATTGTTAAAGAATAATACATCCAGTGTAATATGTGTGTATATCCAGTGTAATATGTGTGTCCCACATCCAGTGTAATATGTGTGTCCCACATCCAGTGTAACATGTGTGTATATCCAGTGTAATATGTGTGTCCCACATCCAGTGTAATATGTGTGTCCTACATCCAGTGTAATATGTGTGTCCTACATCCAGTGTAATATGTGTGTACATCCAGTGTAATATGTGTGTCCCACATCAAGTGTAATATGTGTGTCCCACATCCAGTGTAATTTGTGTGTACATCCAGCGTAATATGTGTGTACATCCAGCGTAATATGTGTTTAAATCCAGTGTAGTATGTGAGTACATCCAGTGCAATATGTGTGTACATCCAGTGTAATATGTGTGTCCTACATCCAGTGTAATATGTGTGTCCTACATCCAGTGTAATATGTGTGTACATCCAGTGTAGTATGTGTGTACATCCAGTGTAATATGTGTGTGTACTTTCAGTGTAATATGTGTGTACATCCAGTGTAAAATATGTGTACATTCAGTGTATTATGTGTGTACATCCAGTGTAATATGTGTGTCCCACATCCAGTGTAATATGTGTGTCCCACATCCAGTGTAATGTGTGTGTCCTTCATTCAGTGTAATATGTGTGTACATCCAGTGTAATATGTGTGTCCCACATCCAGTGTAATATGTGTGTCCCACATCCAGTGTAATATGTGTGTCCTACATCCAGTGTAATATGTGTGTCCTACATCCAGTGTAATATGTGTGTACATCCAGTGTAATGTGTGTGTACATCCAGTGTAATATGTGTGTACATCCACCGTTTCCTGCTCTCCACCACACTTGCAGCCAGCAAAAAGCCTCTGGAGCTGGTGCTATTCCAGTTTGCTTTGGAGCACGTGGCCCGCATTTCACGCATCCTCAGACAACCAGGAGGTCACGCGCTGCTGGTGGGGGTGGGAGGCAGCGGACGGCAGTCGCTTACTTACTTGGCAGCTCATATGGAAGTGCGTCTATGGATCCAGTGTTGTGTGTGTGTGTGTGTGTGTGTGCGTGTGTGTGTGTGTGTGTGTCTCCTTTCCCTTAGTTAGTGTGAGGAGTGTTTTTCCACTGCCTGCGTAAATTTTTCCTTTTCTTATTGCTGTGTGTGTCGCTTAATGTGTGCGTGCTTGAGTGCATGAATTTTCTTGTTCGTTACTTGGGTGCTCCCAGGTCTGGTTGTCGCCCACGCTATGTGTGGCTGCTTGTGTGGAAGTGTGCCAAGAGCTATTGAAATCGTGCTTGCATGCCCTGTGTGTGTAAGCTAACCAGTGGGTTAACAAAAGTTGTGCACAAGATAGTGGGTCAACCAAAGTTATGCGCTAGGCGCTGTAGTTTGTAGTTTGGCAAGCGCTTCAGCATTGATGAGCATTGATGAGCATGATGAGCATTGATGAGCAAGCAGCAGCATCAATAGTGGTTGCTGGGGTGTGTGTGTGTGTGTGAGTGTGTGTGTGTATGTCCTGTGCAGGAGGAGCCATTATTCATTTCTGTGTGCCGCGTTTGATAATGCTGCACGCTGGACTTGGCTATTATTTAAGCATCTCCTGAAGCACTCACTTGCAATTGTGTGCATCGTGCAGGACTATGTGGTGTTCATTTCTGTGTACCACGTTTGATAATGCTGCACGCTGGACTTGGCTATCATTTTAGCATCTCCTGAAGCACCCACGCGCAATTGTGTGCATCGTGCAGGACTATGTGGTGTTCAGCGCGGAGCTGAGTGCCACGTACACCACCAGTGGGCCCAACAACAACTGGCATGACGACCTGAAGAAAGCTGTGCGCACCGCCGGGGAGAAGCACAAGAACACGGTATTCCTGTTCAGCGACACCCAAATCATCGACGAAACCATGGTGGGTTGCTGTTATGATTCAGACGAGTCTTAAGTCAGAACTTTTGGTAAAAAGCACGTAAACTTGGTGCTTCTGCTCAGGGGAGTACTCAGATCGTTCTTGAAACTACGGTGATTCTTCTTATTATGCTCATACCGGTCATATCCAACCATGCCTGACAAGCATACGGTCTCTGGCACGTAAATGCCAAAAAAAAACAGTGTCTTCCCTTTTTTTGTCGTCCGTGCATTGCGTGTCCACCTATCCATCTTCACGCGCTGCACCCACACAGATTGAAGACATCTCAAACCTGCTCAACACCGGGGAGGTGCCCAACCTGTTTGATACTGGTGACATGATCGCGATAGGGGAGAATGTGCGCACACGCGCGCGTGCGAGTAGGATGGATGGCTCTCGCGCTGACCTGTTCGCCTTCTTTGTGCAGGAGGTGCGTTGTTTGTGTGTATGTGTGTGTTTGTGTGTGTATGTGGGTGTGTGTGTGTTGCAGGAGATAGATGGGGAAGCTTGATGAATCTGGTTAGAGGATTCTTCTGCATTCTACGGTCAGCAGCATGTGCTGCACGTGTCAACACAATAACTCACACACACACACACACACACACACACACACAAGCACACACATACACACTCACTCACTCTCACACACACACACACACACACACACACACACACACACACACACACACACACACACACACACACACACACACACACAAACGTCACACCACCAGGTGCGCCGCCACCTCCATGTGGTGCTGTGTTTTTCTCCCGTGGGTGAGGCCTTCAGAGAACGCCTGCGCAAGTTCCCTTCGCTCATTACATGCACGACTATCAACTGGTGCGTGCGTGTGTGTCTGCATGTGACACAGTAAGTGGATGTATGACTGTGGGTGAGGTTCTTAAAACAAATTGCGCAGATACTCTTCGCTCATCACATGCACGACTATCAACTGGTGCGTGCGTGTGTGTGTTTGCATGGGGTGCATAATGTGGACATATGATTTGTTCAGGTGCGTTCATGTTTGTGGTGAGGTTCAACACACACCACCAACTACAACCCCAACTATTAGCACCAACTACCAACACAAATTTGGCTGGTTTTGTGTTGTGGTTCTGTCACGGACAGAGTGATCCCCAATGCCCAACAAGTTTTCTTACGCTAGAATTCACAATCGCTGAATCCGAACACAATTTCTCTTTCCCAGTCTCAGCGTGCCTCAAACATTGCCTGCTACTGATCTTGGAGTGTGAGCGTGCATGCCCGTTTTGCACTGCCCCTGCTACGTTCCCACCCCGCAACAAAACGAGATGTTTTGTATTGCTCTTGGCCTTATTACACAGCGTACTCACGCCCATATCTTGCCTCTTTGTTCGGGTTAGCCAGAACCATACATTCTTAGGTATATACGGTGTATATACGGTATTTTTGGCAGAAGAATCACCATGCATACGGTCAAGTACGGTGCAGATGAACGGTACTGGTCAACATGGTATTACACCCACCGGCCTTCCATTCGTTTCCCTGGCTCCTCTGTCCCCAGCTTCCCCTTGGCTGTTAACTCTCAGCAAAAAGCTATCTCCCATGTTGAGGTCCCTCCGTTTTTTGCTGCACAATTTTGGCCTATTTTGCTGTACTATTTTGGCCTAATTTGCTGCACCCCTATTTCCACTCGCCAATCCAACGATTGGGCTCTCTCCTCTGAACACTTTTGCGCAACCATCACTAAAACCCAACTTCACACACACACACACGCACACACACACACACGCACACACACACACCTCAGGTTCACAATCTGGCCAGACGATGCCCTCATGTCTGTCGCCAGCCTCACCCTCCAAGAGTTGGCTGTGGACGACGCCCTGTGTGACCCTTTGGCGCAGCAGTGTATGTGCTTCCACCGACATGCGCAGCAGCTGTCTGAGAAGTGAGTTGGGGGTCTGCACATAGTGCACATACACTGCTTGTACGCGTGTATTACATATATGCGTGTATATATAGGGTTGGCAAGAACCATACATTTATGGGTATATACGGTGTATATACGGTATTTTTGGCAGGGAAATCACCATACATACGGTCATATACGGTGTGTATATACAATTCTGGCCAACCCTACGTATATACATGTGTTGTCAAGCCCGACAGGGGTGTGTGCATCTGCCTGATATCGATGCATCCTCAACTTGTAAGTCAGAAAATACTCTGCACTCTAAATGATAAAAAGTGCCCAGTTTTTGACATCCAAGATGCACCCATGCTTACGTACGTGCGCAGGTTTCGTAAAGAGCACCGCCGGCACTTCTACGTCACGCCCACCTCATACCTTCAGCTCCTGGATTGTTTTAAGATGCTGCTGGCACGCAAACGGGAAGAAGTGGCGGGCGCACGCAGACGGTGCGTGTGTATGGTGGTATTGTGTCGTTCATGACGCGCTGAAGATGAGGCTGTAGTTAGGCTTGCCCAGATCTCTTCTTTGTGTGTTATGAGTGTGTGCAACCCCTGTGTGATTTATAATGTACGCACGTGCGACCCAAATTTTGCGCACATGCAACCTCCATGTTATGCACACACATGCAACCTCCATGTTAAACACACATGCAATCTCCATATTACATACACATGCAACGTCTATGTTATGCACGCACATGCAACCTCCATTTTAAACACACACGCAATCCCCATATTACATACACATGCAACGTCCATGTTATGTACGCACATGCAACCTCCATGTTAAACACACATGCAATCTCCATATTACATACACATGCAACGTTCATGTTATACAACGTGCGCAGGTACAAAACTGGCCTCGACAAGCTTGCCTCCACAGAGCTCCAAGTACAAGGCATGCAGGTGTGTGGGGGCGCGTGGTTGTGTGGTTGTGAATGCAGGCAGACAGGCTTGAATATACTGTTGGGTGTGCACGTGCGTGGGGGAGAGCCATATAGGTATGTGGGTGTGGGAGCCATATAGGTAAGTGGGTGTGGGGGAGAGCCATATAGGTATGTGGGTGTGGGAGAGCCATATAGGTATGTGGGTGTGGGTGTGGGGGTGGGGGTGGGTGGCCGTGTAAACACTACAGCCCCATTTCAGTAACGAAGATCCAAA
>Ga0307947_1001077_pt1:15000-20973 | contig 20973 bp, 27 predicted proteins | sample OrgLakmetagen232_FD_201840 | JGI IMG/M metagenome (GOLD analysis project Ga0307947, IMG submission 201840) | Saline water microbial communities from Organic Lake, Antarctica - #232 | ecosystem: Environmental > Aquatic > Non-marine Saline and Alkaline > Saline | place: Antarctica...
CAGCCATCATCGAGACGCTGCAGCCCCTGCTCAACAACCCAGACTTCCAGCCTGCTAAAATCAAAAAAGTTTCACAAGCCGCGTTTGGTCTATGTAATTGGGTGCGGGCGATGGACACGTACGACCGGGTGGTCAAGGTGAGCCCTCTGACTCGATTGATATGGAGGTGTTCTGGAAATAGCACTCACGCACACGCGTGCACACACACACACACATACACACACACACACATGCACACACACATGCACACACACATACTTACACTTGTACAAACCTTGCACAGGTGGTTCGGCCCAAGCAAGCTGCCCTCAAGGAAGCAGAGCAGCAGCTGGGAGAGGTGCAGTCAGCACTGGCTGAGAAGCAGGCAGAGCTTGCAGAAGTTGAGGGCAAGCTGGCAGAACTGGGACTGCAGTTAGATGCGGCAAAAGAGCGCAAAGGGAACCTGGAGGTGGGTGTAGGCATGGGCCAGCGTGTGTGCGTGTTTGTGTGTACGTGTGTGTGTGTGTGTGTGTGTGTGCGCGCTAGTGTGTGTGATGTACTATTACTATGTTTAGGTCAGCTTGTAATGTTGCATGTGCAGGAATCAACTAGCATATGAGTCACTGTGTTTGTAGGTAGCTAGTGTCGCTGCAAAGGTTTACGAATGTTTGGGTGCGACGTAAGTGATTTGTGAACTTGCATGTCTTCCAATCTGCAGCTGGATGCGGCAAAATTCTATCCTGTGTGTGTATTCTGTCCGCACTCCTCATGCATCCAGCTACGACTTTCCCGCGCACACATTCGAGCGTGCCTGTGCGCACTCTTCTCCTTCAGGTGGAAGTGGCTGTGTGTGAAGAGAAGCTGGATAGGGCACAAAAACTGATTGGCGGGCTGGGAGGCGAAAAGGCACGGTGGACGGGAGCTGCTGAGCATTTGTACCATGTTAATGAACGCCTTGTTGGTAAGTGCTGCACATTTACTAAGCACTTAATTGTTTGGTTGAATGCAATGTTTCTAGGTGGACGGGAGCTGCTGAGCACTTGAATCGTGAGTCTATGAGTATTTGTTGTTAAGCGTAGCGCATATGATGATAAGCACTTAGTCAGTAGGTCAAATGTAAGGTTCAAGGTGGACGGGAGCTGCTGAGCATCTGTACCATGTTAATGAAGGCCTTGTCGGTAAGTGCACATACCTGGTATGCTAAGCTGTTGATTGTTGGATTAGCAACTTAAAATGTTTGATTAGCAACCTGAAAGACGCGTCAAATCCTCTGCTTCCTATACAAGCTTGTCGTTTATTATTACACTGCTTTGCCAAAGCACTTTACCCTGTCACAAGATACGGCCACAATGAAGCAAGCTTGGGCCAAACAACTGTTTGTAAATAATTCCTTGTGCTGCATAGCAGTGTTACGAGGCACAATACACACCCTCACGTGTGTAACGTTTCTTGCATTCAATCACCTGAGCAGGTGACATGCTGCTCTCTGCTGGCATGATTGCGTATTTGGGGGCATTCCCTGCAGAGCTACGAGTAAAGGCCCTAGCATCATGGAACAAGGTGCGCACCCCTTGTGCGTTTTGCGTTGGGTGTGATTTTCTTGTCCTCGGTCATGCATGTACCGGCATCCGGGGATGACGTGCGCACCCCTTGTGCGTTTCGCGTTGTGCGTGATTCGGTTATGCCTGTACCGGCATCCGGGAATGAGGTGTGCACCCCTTGTGTGTTTTGCGTTGTGTGTGTGTGTGTGTGTATGTGTGTGTGATTTGTGTGTGTGCGTGTGTGTGATTCTCTAGTCCTTGGTTAAGCGTGCGCTGGCAACCTAGAACAAGGCCCCTGCACGCTATGGTTGTGTGTATGTGCCTGCCTGCTGAATGAACAAGGCACGCACTGTGCGCTCTGTGGTGCATGCACTCTGTTTGTGTGCGTGTGTGTGTATGTATGTGCCTGCCTGCTGAATGAACAAGGCGCGCACAGTGCACTTAGCCCTTGCCCTTCCTGTCGTGCCTGTGCTGGTATCAACCTAACAGGAGCAACGTATGCTTTCCTGCTTGTGAGTGTTGATGTGTCTCCATGTGCTCCTGCCAGTGAAAAAGGGGTCGTCTGTGCAATGCTTGCGTAATGCTCCTACTTCTTTAACAAACACGTTGGCGTCCAAATTTCTTTTTTTAAGTCGACATTTCACGCATTTTTCGCCTCATCGCAGGAAATGGCCACCCGCTCCATCCCCTCCACCCCCAACTTCAGCTTCATCTCTGCCCTGGGAGACCCTGTAAAAATGAGACAGTGGGCCATCTGGGGGCTGCCTCGTGACGATGTCAGCGCGGCAAACGGGATCATTGTGCACGAATCCAAGCGCTGGCCGCTGTGCATTGACCCACAGGTGGGTGGGGCTGTGATCTAGGAGTGTGCAGCAAACTCCAGTGCTGCAAGCGGGGTTAATGCACATGAGGCCAAGCGCCGGCATTGCCTCATTGAAAAGACATAGGTTTTGACTTCAGTGCTGATTGAATTACACCTTCCCCTGCCCAAGGCTGTTTTTGAGGTTGTATTCCGGCTCATATCCACCGAACTTCTGGATGGGAATTTACACTTGTACCAAGTTGCAAGCATGGAAGAGGTGGCTTGCACAGCACAAGCTGTGCCAAGACAGTTTTAAACCGACATTCGGTTACGATCCCCCCCAAGAGCTAGAGTACTTCTGCATGCTGCAGAGTAAGAACTCTGCAGTTCCTTATGGAGGGCGTATGATCCTGATTTATTTTAAACTCTACAGTCCACATTGAGATACAGGTCACCTCCTTTGCATTTGTGTGGCTGGATGTGGGTGTGTGGATGCAACAGTGACCTAAAGGCAATGTGCAAAGGGATGCTGCATACTGGGCACACGCTATTGAGCATCCAATCAAAAAGAGAAACCCAAGCTACCGCTAGACAGTTCCCTGCATATGTTATTTTTATTTAACTAGCCTGAGGTTTCTGTGCATCTGTGTCGTGTCTGTTCACAGGGCCAGGCCAACAAGTGGATCCGCAGCATGTTTTTGATTTAACCTGAGGTTTCTGTGCATCTGTGTCGTGTTTGTCCACACAGGGCCAGGCCAACAAGTGGATCCGCAGCATGGAGGCCGCCAACAAGCTCCAAGTGCTGAAACCCAGCACAGACCCCTACTACCTACGGACACTCCAGGTGAGTGTGTGTGTGCATGATCACTTGTTTGCGCAGAAACACGTGTGTGTAGGCAGGTTAGCAGTCCACACCAACGGGATCTACAGATTGTCTGGGATCACAGATCTACAAACATTGAACCTTAAGTAATTGTCATTTTTTTACTGACTCACTCACCCATGCCCATCTCTTAAAACCTACCTCTGGGCTTCAAGCTGTCCTGCTCATGCACAGCAGGCTGTTCTGCCTAGTGACCAACCAACTGGTCAGCTATGGGATTTGAAGCAACTGATTGAATACGTGTATGTGCACATGCAGGCATGCGTGCACACACACACACACACACACACACACACACACGCGTGCACACACAGGCACAGACACAGACACACACACATACACATGCACACATGATGTGATGTATCCACGCACAGTGTGTGTACACGCACACACGCACGCATGCATACACGTGTACTATATACCCACGCACGCACGTAAACGAAAAAAAGCACATGCACGCAAACTGTAGGCATCCCTACCCCTGGGGCGCCCTGTGCTTCTGGAAGGCATCGGGGAGTGCCTGGATGCCAGTTTAGAGCCTGTGCTTCTGAAGATGACGTTCAAGCAGGTGAGCGTATGGATGTTTATGTTGTAGAGGGTTGTGTATTTAAATAAAGGGGTGCATGCTTCACATATTTTTTCACCCACTCATCTCGTCCAGGCAGACATGCTGTGCATAAGGCGGCAAAATTATTTCACCAAAAGATACTCTCTAAAATACATTTTTAAAACTCTGTTTCATCTAAAACGGTGTGCTGTGTATAGAGCTACACACAACTTTGACTTATTGTATTCTCGACCTGTACTTCTCCTCCGCTCATCTCATCCAGGCTGGTGTGCTGTGTGTGGTCTTAAACAAGATATTTGCTTTCTCACTCTCTCACACAAACATACACACACACACACACACACACACACACACACACACACACACACACACACACACAAACACACACACACACAGTGTCACCCTCTCATCCTTTCCAGGCCGGTGTGCTGTGCGTGAAGTTGGGAGAAGGCATTGCAGAGTGGGCTCCAGGGTTCAAGCTGTACATGACGACCAAGCTACGCAACCCACATTACCCCCCGGAAGTGAGCAAAAGAGGGTGTTCTTGACATTTTTGGGCGTGTTGTGCTTGACGTTTACGTTACGATCACACATTGCTACCCACAGTCATTCTGTAATGTAGTCATTATCGGTAAACCTTGTTCAGCTATGTTCATCTACCCCCTTTGTAAACCCTTTGAAATCCCCTTGTTCATCTATCTCTCTGTTATGTAGTTATGTAGTCATATGTAAATCGTTGTAAACCCTTTGTAATCCCTTTGTTCATCTATCTCTCTGTTATGTAGTTATGTGGTCATATGTAAACCTTATGCACTGTAGTCATTCTCTGTTACAAACCAGGAGAGACGGGTCTGAAATCAGTGCGGATGGGTGCTCTTCGGCACTTTTGCGCATGCCTCCTTTCTTTGCATCCTCGCTAAGCAGAGCAGGAGTCGGGTATGGGAGTAGGGAGGCCTGCTGTTTTGCTCATGCCTCCTTTATTTGCATCCTCGCTAAGCAGAGCAGGAATCGGGTATGGGAGTAGGGAGGCCTGCACTTTTGCTCGTGCCTCCTATCTTTGCATTTTTTCTAAGCAAAGCAGGAATCGGGTACAAGAGTAGGGAAGCCCGCTGCCAGTTTTGCGCATGCCTCCTTTCTTTGCATTCTCGCTAAGCAAAGCAGCAATCGGGTATGGGTAGGGTTGGCCAGAACCGTATATCCACACCGTGTATGGCCGTATGTATGGTGCTTTCCCTGCCAAAAATACCGTATATACACCGTATGTACCTACAAACGTATGATTCTGGCCAGCCCTAGGTATGGGAGTAGGGAAGCCTGCTGCCGGTTTTGCTCATGCATCCTTTCTTTGCAATTTTGCTAAGCAAGGAAGGGGAGCCTGCTGCATTGCCATCACTTGAAATTTAAACTAAGCTGGATACTTCCTGCGTCACCTCTATTTTTATACTGCACTGTTAGACCCTTACATGTGCAAGTAATAAAAAAAACCACTAATCACAAAACGATGTGTTCAATGAATGCACTGTGTTTTGCCTCTAGGTGTGCACGCGTGTGTGCCTCCTTAACTTTTGCATCACTCCCACTGGGCTAGAGGATCAACTGCTGGGAGTTGTGGTTGCAAAGGAGCGGCCAGATTTGGAAGAGGACAAGGCCAAGCTCATCGTTCAAGGTAAGACACTCTCACACACACATACATACACACACATTCACACACTCACACACATTCACACTAGTACACACATACACACACACACACATACACACACGCACACACACACACACACATACACACACGCACACACACACAATGCATACATACACACAACCACATGCAAGCACCTTCTTGTGTGTGTGTGCACTTTTTTTGTGCTCGTATGGTCGCACGTTTGACATACCCACAAGTGCACATTTTCACTAGCGCACACATGCACACTAGAACACGAGGAACACGAGTGCACATTCTCACTAGCACACACATACACACATACACACGAGTGCACATTCTCGCACTCACACATGCACACTAGTACACACATACACACGAGTGCACATTCTCACTAGCACACACATACACACTAGTACACACATTCACACGAGTGCACATTCACACACACACACACACACACACACACACACACACACACACACAAACACAAAAACACACACACACACAAACAAACAAACACACACACACACACACAAA
>Ga0307947_1001080_pt1:0-7500 | contig 20954 bp, 20 predicted proteins | sample OrgLakmetagen232_FD_201840 | JGI IMG/M metagenome (GOLD analysis project Ga0307947, IMG submission 201840) | Saline water microbial communities from Organic Lake, Antarctica - #232 | ecosystem: Environmental > Aquatic > Non-marine Saline and Alkaline > Saline | place: Antarctica: Organic...
AATAGACTTTTTCATTTTCTTTCTAAGCTTATGGATTTATTGTGGCTGGCCGAGACCAGTCAGCAGCCGATCAGCCAGCCAAACAACCTGGCTGAAGGTCACCCACCCCCCATTGTAACTATCAGCGTGTCTGAAAAACCTAAGGATCTTACGAATCACGATTTTTGTTTAATAGGGAAGCTGAAGTAATTATCAAGGGATTAGCAAATCAAAAGCCGCTATAAACAATATCTGTCATCGGCAGAACATGTCCATTACTTTTCGTTAAGGCCTCATATGAATAGGTAGGTAAAAATGATGCATTGCAAATAAGTCCAAAATGATAGATGTAAGAGCGCAAATAAAGAAGAAGGACAATGCGAAAAGCTGCTTTAAAAATCTACAAATCTTGTGTTCAATACAAAATACCTCATTTATGGGTGGTTGCAATTGCAGCAGTTGCGAGCCTGGCTTGGTGGGCATGCATATGTGCGTGCATGTGATGGATCGGGGGCGTGCCCATCTGCATTGGCGACAGGGATTGGGCGTACAGACTGCCACCCCCATGCATCAGACCATGGTGGTAGTCAACTACAAGGGGGGAGTTGCCCAGGGGCGGGGAGCCACTGCAATAGACAAGAGGGTAAGTGCGTATTTGTGTGCATTTGCGCGTGCGTGTGTATGTATGTGTGTTTGCATGTATGTACGTGAATGTATATGTGTCCGTGCATGTATGTTTGATTCTGGTGCACAAGTGTGCACTTGGTAATGTCTGTACGTACTTGGAACCCCTCTGCTGGCTGTTTGTCAGAAACATTCTGAATAGGTTAATAGTATGAAAGAGGAGGAACGGAGGAAGGCAGGTGCTGCAGCAAGGCCAGACAATATATCTGAAAGGAGGTCGTCCTAACTTGTTTTCTCAATAGGTCAAAGGGTGTGGCATTATGCTAGATCAAAACAGCTTTCATCGTTACAGTGCAAAAATAACGCTGAGTATGCACAGATAGAACAGCAATGATGTAAGACAACAAATGGCACACCAAATAAAAGAGGATGAGGCGCAGCAAGGCTTTTTTACCCAAAACCACAATCCACGTTACTCCAAAAATCCATCTATCAAGGTAAGCCAGGTGTAATTGTAAAATGCCAGCATAAAATGTTTACAAAGAAAGCAGCTGCCGGGGTTGGCACATGCCAGCTTGCACCCACCCGTTGCTGCTAGATGTCACGCCTTGCACGTTTCCTCCCGGGCTGTAGGAGGTGCCCATGGCATCGTAGCCATTGCTGCTGCCCGCCTGCTTGTTGCGGCCTAACGAGCGCTGATGAGGGTGGTGCTGGTGGTGGTGGTTGAGAAGGGAGTAGTGGCTGAGGTGGGGTTGGTGGTGGTGAGATGCTAGGGGGCGGGCAATGCTGCTACTAGCATGAGGAAGGCCACTGGCGTGTGTCTTGAGCCTGGACATGTGCGTGAGTGTGTTTATGTTTGCGTGATGTTTGTATCGGTGGGGCAGCAAGCGTGGCCTGCCCATACGTCCTTTACGCAGCTTTGCTGAGAAAGTGCCCATCCCGTAAAATGAAATTTCATGTGTACGCACACTGAAGCGCAGAAGGCATATGATAAGGGTTAGAATGTGTTGCAGCCAATTTAGTAGGGATCAGCCTACGGTCATTCCAAACAGGCTGATTCCTGCATACACCCAGCTGCCATGATAACAAACACATCAACATACCCATAGTCACTCCACCATCCCAATCTACACCTACATCTAAAAGATTACCTTCAAATCGACACACACGCACACCTCTCCCCTCCCCCCCCCAAACACAAACACACCTGGGGCGGCTGAGCATGGCATCTGACGGCATTGAGCCATCCCCCCTAAGGGAGCCATCTTCTGTGTGGTCTTCGTCATCGGAGGAGGAGGCAGAAGAAGAGCTGTTGTGGCCATCCTGGTCCATGTCCAATTCCTGTGAGCATGCGTGCGAGAGCAGCCGTGTGGTGAAGTTACCCTCCTTGATCGCTTGTCGTTGCATCCGTCATACCAACCTCCCAGTGCATCTCATCTTCATCTTTTTGAAACTCCATATTCAACTTCAAACTGCATGAAATGCATAAATGTGAATTGCACCCTCCTCTTCTCACTTGCTCACAACATTTACCAACCCCTCCTTTCCCCTCACACATCGGCCTTCCTACATCATCTATCCCTCCTCCTCTTTGCCCTCCCTCCATCGTCCACCCTCACACCTTCACCCCCTCCCGTGCTGATTTCCCTGCACCATCTACTTTAATTCTTCTCATTCTCAAATCACTGTTACACCCCTCCCATTTTCCTCACACACCTGCCTCCCTGTGCCGTCTTCCTCCTCCTCCTCCTCCTCCTCGTCCTCTGACTCGACTTCTTCGTCGCTGTCTACTGCCGTCCCGGGGGCTGGGTGCGATGCAGTGGACCGAGGGTGTCCGTGACGCCACCTGTAGTGTGAAGCACATGATCAATGATTGAGCAGCGCTTTAAAAAAATCGACTGAGCAATGTGGTAACAAAATTAGCAGTTGTGTAGTGTGCAGTGTGGCGATGAATTAGATGACTGAGTATAGCGTCTACGAAGTTAGATCACCGCGGCTTGTTTTAATCCATAATTTACAGTTAGGAAGAAGAATTGTCACTCATAGATGTGTAACCACAATTAATGAGGGCGTGGGACAGGCATTAAAGCCTCTGTCAAGGAACCACTAAAGATTCAAAGTACATTGAAACTTATCAATAATTGGGACAGTGCACAGAATTGGGGAGTGCAGTGGAATGAGTATACTAATGTCACCACTTTCAGTAGGTAAGAAATAAGCACAATACCTGCCGTTTGCCCATGCACAGATCTAACCAGCAGGAGGCCTGAGTTGAGCAACTTAGTAACAGAGGAACGCTTTGTAAAGCTGCACTTTGCAAAAGATCAAATAGTAGTGTACCATTGCTGATTATGGTAAAAAATGCAGCAAAATACGCACGGAGCTTTGGGAACATTTCTTTAAATTATTTAAATCCCTGAAGAATGAAGATGGCAAAAGGAAAGGCGATGAGCATTTGACAAACTCTGCTCACATTTCATGTTTTAAGTAAGAATGCGTGTGCAAGTATGAACTTTTAAGTGTCACACGCAGCTGATGCCTCATTTGTTAGGTCAAAGGGCTTACTACAATGCCACTACAATGCCATTCAATTCCAAAGTGTCACTGTATAGAGCTCTGACTAACCCACACACCTGATGTATGAGGTGGGGAGGGCTAAAGCAGCAGAGGATCGCTTCAGCAAATACGGGTCAAAGGGGAAAAACATCTCCAGGGGGCGCTGTGAGCGTTGCAAGATATCGTCCTGCAGGTTGTGCCAAGCACGTAAAGCTCAGTGTTAGCACAATAAACAAGCCCAACTTCCTCTCCTAATTTGCACTAACTTCATGTGCACATTGCATATAACATATAGATCAAGCTCACGTGACAAAGCACGACTTCTAAACACCTTACACCTGATGCTCGGTATTAAGCCTAACTACAGCTTGTAAAGGCCTGTGCAAAACCCATTCTCTGCTACCACCACTTACACACAAGCGAACACACAGACACGCACCTACACACTACACACCCTACCCAGCTCACCGTTTGCACGCTGCTCCCTGCCAGGCTGGCGATGCCTGCAGCATGCACCTGGTGCTTGAACTCAGCCACCACGCTGGGTAGGCACACATTTAGGGGCCGTAAAGGGTGCTGCAGCAGCGGCAGCACTCGCTCCTTCACTAAGAGCCTCACAGAGCTAGCCAAGCAGGAACGGGGCTTTTGGAGGGATGCTGATTTAGAGGAATGCTGCTGGTCTTGCTGCGGTGGCGGCGGGGAAGGCTGTAAGAGAGTCTCCATGTGGTAGCACAGGACATACAGGATGGCTTGCACAGACGCGTATAGCACCTGCGCAGCACGAGTGTTGTGCTTGTGTGCACGTGCGTTCCTTTTACTGAAGGTGAGACATGAAGATGCTGGACAGGGACATGAAATTGAAGAACCTTAACAACTACAATATCTTTTAAGCCATGAAACAGGGTCAGCGGAGCCGTACCCAGTGGACCACAAGTATCTGGACATTGATTTGACAACTCTTCACGCAAGTTCCTGCGTGACCAGCTTGTGCGGCTCTGGGTGCTAAGCATTGCAGGAGCGCCCTTGATAAAGCATACAATCAAAAATGTGGAAGCGTGTGAGATACCTGGTGCTTGGCAGTGAGGGAGCTGATAGCATCAGCCTCGGCTTCTAGTGCAGCAGCCGCACTGCTTTTGGAGCCGAGCACCACGTTGCTGCTGCTACGGGTGAGGCCTTTGGTAGGCACTGTCACGGATCTGTACAGGTAGGCACACAGTTTGGGTGCATATGTGTCTTGTTCATTGTGTTAGGACTAAATTGTCCACCACTCCTCACCTGTTCATCAGCAAAGAGAACGAGACGCAGCAGTCTGAAGGCTATTAAAGTGCTTCTGCAAATAAGCCCAATCCATGAAAAATTCTACGATTCAATGTTTACCAGACCCTACTTCTAGGCATGGCCGACTTGTGTAAGCCAACTTTGTAAGATGTGACAAATACCTTAAAACCTCGTGGCCGTCGCACAAGGCATCAGCAGAAAGGGCAGGGAGGCGCAGGCACACATAAAAAAGACACGACCTCTGACAAAACAAAAACTATGCGATAAGCACCTGCAGTAGTCGTGACAGAAGCAGGTAAGCTGCTCCAGTGCTTGCAAGACGAGAGCATGGGGTAAAAAGGCCGCTCGCGCCAGGAAGCTGGCAAGATAGGCAGCACAGGCGCTGCGTGTAATGCTGGGCTGATGTTGGTCCTGCAAAGGGGGAGGAGAGGCTAGGTTGGTATTCAAAAGCGAGCTTGACTGAGCTTAATGAGAGGATTGGCGGTGATGCTGGGTAAATGGAAATATGTGCAACCGTCTCAGGAAAATTTTTGGTCCTGTTCGAATTTGAGGGCTGCTTCAAGGGGGAAGGGGAGGGTATGCAGTATGCAACTTCTTTTTTGCAGCAGTTTGTAGACAATCATTCAAAATCTTTGCGGGTTGCTGTTGGAAAGGTGCACTATTTCAATGCAACTGCATCCGTTCATATTGTAAATCGGTTACCAACCAAAACAGTAGATTCCCTCCCATCCCATCATTTTAATATTTGGGTTTGACAAAGGACGCTAAGCAAATGACAAAGGCTTGCACCGAACCGTTCAATCTTTTGCCGGAATACCTAGGTAGATTTGTTCAAGATCCCAAAAGGTGCTAAGGGGATTGAAGTCCCTTGAACAAATCACAAGGACATGAAATAGCTTACAGGTTGCTTCAATGCCTTTCAGAGGTTCGTCAGAGCACACTGCCCTCTAGAAGTCTTGCCTTTCTGTGCTCCTCCCCTCCATAGCAGCGTTTGAAAGGCTGCAACCCGTACCCACACACAGCTCCCTCGCTACCCCCTCGTGCTTTTGGTGGTAGTACCCTTGATTGCGGGTCAGAAAGAATTCAAACGAGGGTGCTGACCCAGAAACACTGCCCCTGTTTAGCATCAAGACCTCCGGCTCCGGCTCCGGCTCCGGCTCTGGCTCCTTCTCCCAATCCTCTGATGAACCACAGCTGAAAGAAATGCTACCGGCCATGCTGGTGTCTGTGTGTGGAGCCACTGGCAGTTTTTTGGGGACCATTCTGGCTGCAGTTTGCTGTGTATACTCAAGTCCCTTCTCTCCTCTCCCACTGACAGTGTACACTGTTAAAAAGCTTGTCACTTTACAATATGATAAACTCCCTTTCCCTCTAAAGGTGCAGTATTTTAAGGATGGAAGGGAGCACAGCTATGCCCGCAGCTTTATTAAGGTAACCCTGCAGCAGACGAGCAGGACATGAACGGCAAAGCAACAAAACTTGATTCGCTGCATCGTATTCTAGCACTAGCACCAAAGAAGCCGGGGCCCGTGGCGTGCGGCAGGGTTTAGTAGGAAGCTGAGGAGGGACAACAACAGGTGCGGACAAAGGGCCTTCCATGGCTTTGGACACAGCACGAGCGCTTAAGACGGCCAGCCAAAGTAGCAGGAGCGTGAGGGAGCTGAGTGCCCCTCACACATGTTTAACATACCTGATACACACAGGGCAAGGAATCACGCAGGATTGAAGCAGGGAAAAAGTGGACGGTCTGGGTTTAAAACATTGCCTTGAGGAGCACAGGGCAGTCCTAGGGAGCAACGGCGGTGGCAATAGAATAAGCAGAGGCGTCCACACAGCTGAAGGAATAGGACACTTGTTTTTGAGCAGAAAATGTCAAGTCAAGATGGGAAGAAGGAGGGGTAGTCTTTGAGTGATCAGGTGGCTTAAGAAGGTGTGCGATTTTAAAGTAAGAGAATGCAATTAGCACTCGTAAGTAGGCCTGTCTGCCTGCACTACAGCCGCAGTTTTAAAAGGCTATGGCTTTGAACAAGATTCCCCTGTGCCCCATTATGTTGTGCAGTCTGGTGCTCTAGTAGACGCAGCATGCTCAAGTGCTGCAGACCTTATTCTCTTCAGTGCCCAATTCTTACGTGAAGGCGTTGCATTCTTGCAACTTAGACCCTGCACGTCGCCATGTTCTCTGTACTCAATTTACTGCTAGAGGATTTTCAAACATCAACCTGAAAGGCTTCATACTCACGACTTTATTGGCTGTCTCAGCTTATACACAAAACCTATGGTCAACTTGCTCTCCTGCTCATCTGTCAAACATCACAACAGACGTCACCCCCCTGGTGCCACACCTGCTGCGGCAGAGAAAAGAGCAGCTCCTCTGATGCAGCATCTCAACCACACACAACCTTTGCACCACACACACCTTGAGGCGGCTGAGTAGAAAGTCCACAAAGTGGCGGGCACACAGATCAGGCTGCTCAAGGCACATATAGAACACGAGAAACTGGGAGAACTTGGAGCGGTGGGTGTTGAGGATGGTGCGCTCAAAGATGGCCAGCAGGGCTTGCCATGCTTGCTGGGGTCCCCCGGGTTGCTGGTAGCAGCGCCTGGGGGCAAACACGTGCACACACAGAGAGTGAGAGATTCCATGTGTGGTTAGGTCTGGTTGAGGAGGGCGCCTTTATTGACAGCTAGCAGACAGTCATGTGTTGACAGGATACTTTAGATGGACAAAGATTATTATATGCACACACATTCCTGTGCCCGTACCTGTGTAGGTGCGAAAATGCCAGCTCCATCATCGAATCCAGCTTGTTGGCTGTTTCGTCAACAGCAGGCTTTTCAGACGCCGAGGCATCTGCATGGACATGTACACAACAAAAAGCACTCGAGCAGCCACGTTGGGCTACGCAGAGGAGGGGACAGGAAGGAAGAAGGGAAGGCGTAGGCAGAGGGGCCAATCATTCAATTGTAAAAATTTAGAACATCTGCCCTCCTCTACTTCCCTTGCCGGCTGGTGAATTGTTGCTGGGCAGCACAGCCCCAAAAAATCCACTCCAATACACGTAA
>Ga0307947_1001080_pt1:12500-20954 | contig 20954 bp, 20 predicted proteins | sample OrgLakmetagen232_FD_201840 | JGI IMG/M metagenome (GOLD analysis project Ga0307947, IMG submission 201840) | Saline water microbial communities from Organic Lake, Antarctica - #232 | ecosystem: Environmental > Aquatic > Non-marine Saline and Alkaline > Saline | place: Antarctica...
GTAGCCCCCGGTCCCCTCCCAGTTGTGTCCTCCGTTCACACAGCTGTGCTTGCATTTCAAGATGCTGAGGTCAAGGAGGTAATTTTTCCTTTCTTCATGCAGCCCTTTCACCTAAACCTCGCCCCCCCCCCCCCTCTCTCACACACACACACACACACACACACACACACACACATACACTCACACGCATAAACACACACACGCACAAACACACACGTGCACACTGCTTCACTTAGCGCAGCTGAAGGGCACAGTCAAGCGTATGCAACAGGAGGCAACAGAGTCCGCAGACAGGCTCGCCAAACAAGATGAGAAGGCACGTGCTTTCCTAATCTCCATCGAATGAGAGCTTTGGCTTGTTGCTGTTGTCCTCCAGAGCTATAGTAGTTATAGTAAAGCACTCACGAAGGAAGTGCTCAATATGCAGGTCCGCTTGCTGGAAAGTGAGCACGGCGTGCTCGTCCGCAACATTTCATCCATCTACCGCACAGCTGTGCTGGAGCTGGACCGCAAGAACACAGAAATCAAGGGTCTGCGCTTGCAGCTGGAGCAGCTGGAGCACAAACATCATCATCATCAGCAGCAGCACAAGCTTCCCTCCCCACTCCCCATCAGCAGCCCCGCTCAGGATCGACCCATCGTTCTTCCTCCGCCACCGCCCCTGGTGTCACCTGTTCATTTGCCTGGACCACCGTTGCTCAAGGAGCCTGTTGCTGGTATTGCTGAAGCCACACCCAACTGCTGCAGTCGAGGCCAGGCGGAAGCACCAGCAAGCAGTAGGGGTGAGGGGAGCAGGAGGCGCAGCGATGCAGACACAAGCAGGCATAAGAGTGGTGGTGGGAGGGATGAGAGGGAACGTGGGCGGGCGGCGAGTGGGGACAGGGTTAGAGGAAGAGAGCAGGAACGTGATAGAAGGAAGGATGGAGGCAGGGTTGATCGAAGAGAGGAAGAGAGGAGGAGGGATGATGGAAAGACAAAAAAGGAACAGGGCATAAGTGGGCGTAGCCGAGAGGATCACGCAAGGACAGGGAGGGGCAGCGATAGGAGTGTTGCGAAAGAAGAGGATGAAAGGAATTATAAGAGGAGATGAGACCGATTATTAGTGTAGGTAGCAGAACTGGAAGGATCTGGACGAGCAAATTAAGAGTTTAACGTCCATCTTTTGAAACGCAGATTTCAACCTGAGTGGCTGCTTCAAGGAGGTCTCCACATTCTGTTCCTCTCGCCTACCTGAATGTGAGGTTTTAAATGTTGTGGGTCTTTATGTAATCAAGAATCAGTCCAAAGGCTAAAACAGGGCACTTACATACTGAGCTTGTTGCCTGCACTTGACTTATGACAGATCTGTGTCGTGAATGAAATACTAACGTTGCACTTTTACAGATCTGTGTTGTGAACTCTTACTGCTGTGTGAGGCTCTGCAGTTTAGCTCGTCTTGACGGATCTGATTTAAATTGAATGCCCAATTTTTCCAGAGGAGGTCGACGGAGCAAAAATTCTGAATGTTTTTTCGATGCAAATTTTGTTTAGATAACATAACTAGGCGTTCCATGAAGTTTGAGGCCAAATGGACTACCCCAGTGTTCTGGGCAGGAATCCAGTTCAAATTTAGAAGCGAGAATAAATGTAAAGTCTACACTGGAAGTCACCAGCGTGCATTAAGGCTCTCAACTAGTGCTCACACTAGCCAGAGCCCCACCGAACCAGTTCAAATTTCGTTGGCACTGAATGTTTACGTATTGAGCCACCACACTCTACCCAGGGCCTCTATTCACCTGAAAACACGACAGGAGTACTAAATTTATGATTAGGAATCGTTTGATGACGCTGATGCTGAAACCCGGGTTTGGTGGAACTTGATTTTCCACCCTTTTTGGCACCCCTTTTTATAAAGGAAATGGGCCAAAATGAGGTACCTGGCCAACTACTGTCTCGTTTTGCCCCATTTTTGTTGTAGTGATATTGTTTACCAAAGTGTAGACTATTCATATAAAAATGACACATATCGGGTCAGTTGGTGAAGAGATATGACAGATTGGTGGTGAAAAGTGGGGGTCACACCGCAGGCAATTAGGCTTATTATCCCTACTGGCCTTTTTCAAACTCAGGTGTTATCAGCATCTGGGTGCTAAGCTTAGAAGTTGCCAGCTGGGGCACCCATACTTTGGGAACATTTTAACAGTACCCCTTTTTCAGGCCTCCGTCGACCACCTCTGCGATTTTAAAACACGTTTTACTTACGCAGCCTAGCAGTCGCACGTTTGAACTGATGGCTTTATCTGTAAATTTACCTGTACTGTACATCCTGAATGCCCGAAATCCTAGATGACCCATTCGTGGGCCAGCATTAATGCTCATTATAGAGTTACAAAGTTTACAGAGTAAGCCAGCTTTTGACTAGTCTACGTATGTAAAACGTAAAAATCGCGATAATTGTCGTAGCACCTACAAAAAAACTTGGAAAGAGGAAAAAGGCACAACATTGCAGCACTGAATTAAATCAGTAACAATCAAGCATCTGCCTTCATCAATTGATATAAATTTAACAAGGCATGCTGCAGCAGAGAGTAATCACCCAGAACCATCGACTTTCTTCACTCCCCCCAGCAGCGTTTGCAAGGCATCTACTGCCCCCCACCCACTTACGACCTGCTCTGCTTTCAGCGGTAGTGCCCTCGATGCGCGTCAGGAAGAATTCGAACGGGGCTGACCCAGAAGCGCCCTTTTTTCTCAGCACCAAGGCCTCCGGCCCAACAGGCTCCGTCTCCCAGTCCTCTGATGAACCACAGCTGAAGAGGGTGTTGCTGGCTGTAGCTGTGGCTGTTTGTGGTGCTTTTGCATTTGGTGCGCTCCTTTTGAGAACAATCTGGCATCTGCAGTACCTTTTTCTGCTCTTTCTCTCTCTGCTGACCGTGTTCATTTGTTCTGATTCACACAGGTTACCACTTGGGAGTGGTGAGTTTCAGAGATCTAAATTTAGATGCTTGCAACGCATATAAACACGCTCGTACACATTCACACATACACACGCACATACACACACATACACACGCACATACACACACACGCACGCACGCACATACACACACACCATACACACACACATACATGCACACACACACCACATACACACACTCACACACATTCGCACACATGCACTCACACATATACACACAAGCACACCACGAACATGGACACACATGCACGCAAAAACACGTATACACTCGCACATAAACACACACACACACACGCACATACACACCCTTACAAACGCACAACACAGACAATGCACGCAGATATCCGCATGCAATAGAAATGCACAACAGCTTACAATTTTACTCCTACACTCACACAAGTGACGCCGGCAATCATACAAAACTGCAAGCACGCACATAGAAAGCACTCTACACTTTTCTGCAAGCAAACGGCTTGTTGAACAGTTGTAACAAGATCCCATGGTTAATCCCTGTGTTGTACAATTTTGTGCAATTCCTGCTTTCAATGCAGGTAAACGGCCCCCTTGAGCAGATTGCTGGTGATTTGGGGTTTGCTGGAGACAAAGCTCGCGAAGGATTGGTGAGTGTGCTGCACGTGATATTTACCTTCCGCTGTTGCCGGCTGTTAACGCACACGCACACATACACACACACACACGCACACACACACACACTTCACACACACAACTCTCACTGTGTTAAGCTATTGTAATTTTAACAGGGGATGGATCTTCAAATGTACAGCAGTACCGCCAGAACAAACAGCGCATAATAAAACACCATTATGGCCAACCCTATATTGATGCCAACGTGGTCAGGGCATGCAAATGCATAACAGCATGCCCTCCTTAACAATGTCACAAAACAGGTTGTGAGTAGTACCCTAGCTGGTGCTGCATTGGGGAGCTTGTCTGGCGGTAACCTGGCTGACGCTCTTGGCAGGTGTGTGAGTGTGTGTACAATGTACATTACAATTTGGGCTTTTCTTGTAAGCGAGAAGAGCAGGGAAAGCGAGCAGGCATTTAGATCTGCGACAAGCTTGCTATTTATAGTTCTGCAGCATAAAGGATGCATGGCATGTTCTATGGCACTCCTCTTTATTACATTGATCATGTTGAGCGTGCTGTCCAATTGCAAGAGTGAAAAAAATTGGTAACCTGATTTTCCCATTCACAGACAAGAATCCTCAAGGTTTTAGGGTTTAAGCTGAGGAAGTGTAAACATGTCTCATAAATGATGCACTTTCTGGCACCTCAAATTTAATCCACACCCTCTCTTTCAACCTCAATCACTGTCACCAATTATACTGCTTTTGCGCATCTTGCACAGACCGTCCTGCTTGCCACGTAAATAATGTTCCTTGATGCGATTAAGGTCAAAATTCACAATTACATGCTCGCGCAGGCATAAATTGCTGCGTATTTGGTGCATGATGCTTGCAGGCGCGTAGCCTTCTTACTCTGCTGTGTTCCCCTCCTGGCTAGCCCCCTGATGTGTGCATGGTCTGCCAATTTTGCTCATCTGGCTGCAGGGCGGCTCGTGACGGTGTGCAGGGGAAATTGCTAGTTAGGATTATTGCACGTCTCAACTTTTCAATGTTAAAGCGCCGTCTGAGGTTGAAATAGCGGAGGTTGAAATATGATCTCAGCTTGTACTATATGTAGGGAACAAGTTACGGCTAGGAAAGAGAAATCAATCCACTGGGTGTGAGACTTCCCTTTACACACACACACACCTCAAATGATCTATTCACTATGACGCAAGTTGTACACTTCCATCCTGGGCTTCCAGGGAATCGCAATTGGACTGTCCTCAGCTTTGGTGTCCACCTACATCTCAGAAGTGGCCCCCACCAAGCTGCGCGGCACCCTAGGCACCATCAACCAGCTGGTCATCTGTCTAGGCATCTTGGGTGTGCTGTGCATTAACGTTGCCCTTCCAGTGGAGAGCTGGCGCTCTTTCTTCCTCCTGGGAGCAGTGCCTGCGGTTCTGCTTGCCCTGGGTGAGTGCTTATGGTCTCTACGTGCGAGCATTTTTACAACGCGGATTTCTTACGCATTGAACCAGCACATGTTTGTTTGTCACTTTCAAATGTGTTGTTTCAGCGCAGCGCAGGTTAACTTGTTTTTCCTGACTCCTGCTGTCGACAACCCCCTGCTCAGTTCCAAGCAGTTTTCATCATGCTTGACACATAGCATGACTCCACTTCATTCTTCCCATGCAGGCATGCTGTTTGTGTGCCCTGAGAGCCCACGCTGGTTGGCATCAAAAGGCAGAACAGCAGAAGCTGAGGCAGCGGCTCGCACGTAAGCTTGCTGATGTCAGAGATGACAGCTTATATCATTTAGCACGCCCCATTTGTGTATATGTGTGGCTCAGATACTCTGCATCAAGGGTGTCGTGCTGATGCACACTCGTGCCTGCTTTTGTCTTGCGACCATGCAAGGCTCTAGCTTTAAACACTGCGCCCTCATTTAATGCAGGCTGTGGGGTCCAAATGGAGTAGCTGAGCTGTCTGGCGGCGTCGCCCCCTCTTCTGGTATGGGAGCACGATCAGCAGCATCATGCTTGCAGCATGGAAAGCAGGCAATATGCTTTACCTAGCCTTTTTGGCCATGACTTGCGCCTCATCCATTTATCATCGCCGTTGCCGGCGTGTATTTTTTGTACCAATCTAATTCATTCACCTTGTGCTAATTGCCACTCACAGATTGCTCTTCTTGAAAATTCGCTTCCCCTGCCTTTCTCCCTGCTGCTAACTTAATGTTTCCCTCTGCGTGCAGGTGACGAGAAGGCAAAGGAAGGGGAAGCTAGCATGTTTGCACCCCGATACCGCAAAGGAGTTATGATTGGTGTCATCCTATTTGCCATTCAACAAGTGAGTGCTGCTGTGCCTTCCTACCTGGCTTCTATGTTGGGAGCTAGTTAGCCAAAACACAGTATGATGTATGGTGCCTGGTTGCGGGGTTACTGCCATACAGCACTTAATCCAGAATATCTGCAGTACAGTCTTATGCAGCCGTTCTATGCAATCACCCCTCTTTCCCTTTGTGGTCTCACGTGTGTTTCTCCCCGACATCCTTGCAGTTTGCTGGCATCAACGCTCTGGTTTACTTTTCCACCTCAGTGTTCAGACAGGTAATTCCATGACAACAAGCATGAATGAGCCAGTCTACCCCCACGCTTTTTCTTCTTATTATTATGCATACATTGCAGTTTTGCCTGTGCGTGATCTCCAGCGGTAGCTGGCATCTTGAGTTATTTGAAAAGGGTAGGGTCAGCCAGGTTTCCTTAAAATTCATTTGAGGTGCCCAGGAAAGCGTCCTCCTTGTCTTTTGCAGGCTGGTGTCGCCTCAGATACGCTTGCCAGTGCAGCAGTGGGCGTCACCAATGGTATGGCGCGCTCTGCCACACTTAACGGTTAAAACAAGTTTTATCCGTTTTGGGCTTGTGACAAGTAAAAAATACTGACAGCCTCCTGATGCGGTGTCGCTCACTTAATTTACAAGTTCATAAGCCACAACCAAACATGAAACAAATTGGACATGACCCGACATGTTGGCTTCCCTCTCGAGATTTTGTTAAGGACAGGTGTGCCTGCTTTTTGGTACCTATATGAAGGTATCTGGCCAGCTCTTAATCTTCCATCTCTGCATGAGTTTTCCTGTGTGTCAGCCTTTTCTTTTTTTGAATTGTTGCACATGCAGTGCTGGGCACTGTGGTAGCCGCCACTATCATTGAGAAGGCTGGAAGGAAGCAGCTGCTGGTGAACAGCTACCTCGGGCAGGCAGCTGCCATGCTCCTAATGGCAGCAGGTTTTGTCAGCCCAGCCTTATCCGGATACAGTGGGGCTATAGCGGTAAGAACATGCCACTTAGAAGCTAATATCACACACATACCAGAGGGGGCCAACGAAGGTCCAGAAAGGGCATGCTCTTCAAATGCTCTTAGGTTATATGCCTCCAACTGTCATCATCAAGTCCGTACTAATATGTGGCAGTCAAAATCAGCTGAGAAAGAAGTACTCGGGGGTTACGTGCTGAATTGACTGCCGCGCGACCCTATTTTTGATGCCATGTCTTCATGACAGCCCACCCACAGCCCACCCACAGCAGCAAATTCCGTGTGTTGTCTGTAATGGAGTCCCATTATAAACAGAAATCGCTGCGGTAAAATGTAATGAAAACCTTGTGGTTAGGGAGGTTTGCAAATCGCTTTTTTTGCGTGGAAACCAATGTACCAGGGTTTAGGGCCCAGTGTGTATGGTATTTTACCAATCTGTCCATCTGCACCAGTGTGATCTGCATGAAACTGAGCGCATGCTCTGGCAGCTTACTGCTTGCCAATTGCCACCTACATATCTTTTTCAGTTGTGCAAAATGGCTGCCCTTGATGTAAAAAAGGAGTGAGTTGACTTTTGCTCAGCCGCCCCCCGTATACACACATGCGCAAGTTGTGAACAGCCTAAGTGTTAAAGGAAACAGAGACCTCGCTGTCAGGCAGCCAAGTACTGTACTCACGTTACCGGAGGCAAATTTGAACACTGGACCTTATACATCTGGTCTGACCACGCAGCGCTAGGTTCTCTGGGCAGCCACTTATAAAACACTTGAAGTTGAGACTGGAGCTTGTGACAGGCTGTAACAAGCTTCCTGCTTTAAACCCTTGGACTTCACGTGATTTCCCAGAAATCGCTAGAGAGGCCCGCTTGCTACTTGACAGCTTACCTTCGCCACTGTTCTCCAGGTCGTAGGCACTTTACTCTACATCGTCATGTTTGCATTGGGCGCTGGGCCTGTCACTGGCCTCCTTGTGCCTGAGCTGTGCGCAGCAAGTATTCGAGGCCGTGCTGTAGCTGCCGCTATGACAGCACATTGGGTTTGCAACGTGGCTGTGGGGCAGACGTTCATGGCAGCAGTGACGCAGTGAGTAACAGTTTATTACATGGACATAATTTGTAGTTAGGATTTAAATCTCTCCTTGGCTGATCAGGGAATTTCAGACCGCAAAATTAAACGGGGTTTGAAGCTTTGTATATGCTGATCACGAAAAGCAGAGTTGCTGTCTTGTATGTACATCACTCGCGTTTGTTTTGCAGAACGCTGCACAAACCCCGGTGGCTTCTTGCTTGCAAACATGCAGGTTTGGACTAGCAGGATGTTATGCCGCTTTCGGAGTCGTGGCTCTCCTAGGGGCTTTCTTTGTGCGCTCCCAGGTGCGCGTGCACAGTTTCTTCTTTTGCCTTGCTGCGTGAATTGATAACTAGGGTGCTAGGCGACCCCATCTTATTATAATCGGACCCCGCATAATATGATATCTTCAGTTTTTTTTAGGGATGGGTCATACGGACTTCTGAGACGTCCCATACGGTATAATACGCTATTAATACGCAATACGCGTATAATACGAAAACGTATTTATGCTATTTTGGGGGGTACCCTGGGCTTGCACCAACCAC
>Ga0307947_1001082_pt1 | contig 20947 bp, 26 predicted proteins | sample OrgLakmetagen232_FD_201840 | JGI IMG/M metagenome (GOLD analysis project Ga0307947, IMG submission 201840) | Saline water microbial communities from Organic Lake, Antarctica - #232 | ecosystem: Environmental > Aquatic > Non-marine Saline and Alkaline > Saline | place: Antarctica: Organic Lake...
GGGAGGGGCTGAGGGCGGCAGCAGCAGGCCCAGCATCCAAGGCGGCGTTCTGAGTGGGGGGTCAAATGCAAAGAGCACGCATGCGCAGAGGGGGGAAAGCATGCCGGCCTCAGAGTACAAGCTACTTCGTGCATCTATTCTCGACCTTCACCACTTGGTGCAAGCCCGCATCAGCCAGCTCAGTGCATCTCGTCAGCAGCAGCAGCAATCACAGCCGCAGGGTCATCCCACAAATGTGCCAGCTCCACTGCCCGGGCTTGCTCTGCCTCTGCATGCTCAGCATAGGGAGGGGTGTGGTTCGATTGCGTCACACAGGCAGGAGGTGCGTACTCTGCCATGTTGGTTGTTAATGCATCTCTTGGTGTGTACATGCGTGGGTGCGTTCATGCACTGTCTAGACGCTCGTTCAAGTAATAAAGATTGGGCAGTAATTATATTGCCAGAAAAAGGTTTACAGGAATCCACGTGCACAGCAGATAAGGGAGACGAAGGAGGGTTTCAGGAGTAGGTGAGGGGTAGGTGTGTATTGACTATTGACGTTGGCCAGGAGTGCCTTGTTGCCACATGTAACCCAGGAAGTTTGGTAGAAATTTTGAGATTGTACTATTCTATATATGATAAAGAGCTGTCAAGGCTCTGGCCACATAGATGTCGTGCATGCAGTCGTGTACTCTGACTGTATTGCATAGGGTTGGCCAGAACCATATATATCTATATTTTGTGGTCTAATTGTGCAACCGCCCCCCCCTCGCTGGAGCTTCCCGACGGGTGCAGACGGGGCTGGGACTGGGGCTAGGGGTGCAGGGGCAGGGGCAAGGGCAGGGGCAGGCGGAGCTGGGGCTGGGGGAAGGTGAGTGCGGGAATTCCTGACCACTCATCGCTCGCACTGCTCAAAACTTTATTTTCCGCCACCGCCCGACAACCACCCCCTTTAAAAATAAATAGATAATAATCCACCGCCTCTACCAAAAAGCAATATTTAAGGGGCGGTGATATACTTTCTGTACGGTGCATACGGTGTTTTTACGATTATATGGCAGGGAAATCACCAAATATACGGTCATGTTCAGTGTATATATATACGGTTCTGGCCAACCCTAGGTACGCACTGTGTACTGTGTAGTGTCCCCCTTAGACATTCCAAACCGCTGTACATTATTACGAAACTCACATTGTTACGAAATGTCTGCACATAGACGTAACCAGCATGTGTGATTGTTAAGCCAGCGTTCTCAAGGCGTGCCATTGGTATGTAGCTCTTCACCATCTACATGTAGTCGCACTTGACTTGGTAAAATGATTAGGGTGCGAGGCACATTATGATATTACCCCATATCATATGATATTATCATGTAATATACTCAGAAAATTCAAGAATTTTATCCCAAACTGAGCAGTCTGGGGTTTTTGGACCCAAGGAGTCGATTGGTGAAAGCCCTGCATGGATTTGTTGAGAAGAAAGTTGTCAAATGAGGGAAAGCCAGCAGTTTACAGAACATATGCCATTTCAAGCTGCACCCCAGCTGACCCCTGCTGGCCCTTCAGGGGTTGTCCAGCTTCTTGATTGGGAGCTCAGCATCAATGCGCATGAGCTCCTTGTGGCAGTCCCGCTGCTGCTTGGATGTTGGAATATAAGGGCAGTGGGGAGCTGTCGTGCCTTGCGCTTTTTGGGGGACCCACCTGCTCCCTCATCAGGGTCCTCCTCCTCCATCAGCTCCTCTTCAGACTGAGCAGGGCCTTTGCACCGCTCATCATGCTGCTTGATTGACTGGGATAAGTTGCAAGGGCTAGTGAGATGGTTGCAACGCTGGCACTCTAAGGCACAAGGCTGATGGTTGGTGATGACTGCATCATAGCCTGCAGTGGTCTTTCTGCTTCTGGTCTCCAGCTGCGACATTAGCTCCAGCGGGGTGTAGCAGGAGCTTTTGTCAATACTTGCCATCTGGGCCCTGTTCTAACCCAAATGGTTTCCCCGACATTTGTCAAATAGGCGTCTGCAGCACGCTGTGCGCCATTAAAAATATATATATCAGGTATGCGGCAGGAGGGTGTAGGAAGCATAAGTTTTGGACGACACGTGTCAAATCGATTAAACTTTATATTCGGAATTCTGGCATCGAAAGCTATCGATTGGTACATATATGGGTTCAATCAGGGGGGGGGGGGGGGAGGGGGCCTGGTGGGGTTTTAGTTTTTTTGGTCAAATCTATTTCTGGGCCACTTCCACGGAATTCAGATATATCATCGGAATCCTCGGCTCAAGTCCAGTTGATTGGCACTCTTCTTGAGCAAATTGGGTAAAAGGGGGGGTCTGTGGACATGTCCAAAAGTCAGAGGCACACACACTCGGGTGCAGGCCGCGGGGTGAGTCAAGTCAATGAAGCAGCAATTAACCCTAAACTTACAGGATTGTGCCAGCATGAGATAGTCAGTGGAGTTCTGAAGAAATGGAAGCAATGTTGGACTGTGCACGCCAGTTATGGGTGCCTGGAAGGTCACGTGTGCATGGGCGTCTGTATCTCAGTTTTTGCCCCATAACTCTGCAACACTTCAGTTTCAGGTCATGATGAGTATGCAGATGGGTGCCTGCTTAAGAAAGGAGCAGATTGGTACCCTTTTTGTTTGGGTGGGGGCACTGGAAGGGGGGTTTGGGGGGGGGGGGGCCTCAGGGGTGTCCACCCCAAAAAGTATACGTGTCATGTGTCGTTCAAAAAATATAAACCCTCCTGTATGCGGAGAATATAATATTATGTGGAATTCCGCGTATTATGATAATGTGATATAATTATCATATTATGGGGGCGCCTCGCACCCTAAAAATGACAAATTGCTCTATTTTAATGCAGCTAGAGTTGTCCAACCTTTCTGACTTAAAAAACGTATCCTGTAATTGCAGCATGAGATGCAATAGGACAAGGAAATTCATCAATAAGAAAATATAAAACAAAAAACAGAGGGCACAAAGTTAAAGGCAAGAGTGACATGTCACTTTTGATGTACCGCAAGATCAGGTGTGTTGCATACTAATTTCTGCACTTTTATTATTACTGCACCATGGAAGTGCACAGGTGGGCAGCTTGATACTCACTTCCTTCATCCTAGTAGGTCAATCATTTTCTCGTGAACACTAAGGTGCTCTTGCACTGAGGAAACGCACGTGCAGGGACCTTATACTGACACAGCCAACACAATATTCTTGGCTTGCAGGGTGCATGCAGGGCAGCAGACCAGGTTGCATACCCAGACTCTAAGTTTGAGCCTATATACAGTTATTTCACCCTGATGACTACATCATTCTCCTTCTTTCAAATGCATGGATATCAGGGTGTGCAGCAGAGCCGGCAGATCAAGTTGCATACTTAAAGCCACTGGATGCGGTTTGCTTACCCTGATGACCACATCATTCCCCTTCTTTCGAATACATGGATACCAGGGTGTGCAGCAGAGCCAGGCAAGCAGCGTGCACAGATCAGAGCAGCAAGGGGGCAGCGACGAATCTCAAGAGCTGCGCAGCGTGGCTGCAGGTAAGGCATTAATCATCTATAAAAAGCTGAGAAGGAGGCTGAATAATTGAGTGTCAGAGCAGTAGCTGGTTTGTGCCTGTGAAAAATCCATACTTTTTTTTGAAGCTGTTTTACAGGAATTTTTTGGGTCACCAAAATCACGTTTGTCCTTTCCGTCAGTACGCTTGCAATCATTTACCTTCAATTTGGGGGAGCTTCTTGGAGTAGGCAATGCATATCATACGATTCTTGGAGTAGGCATCGCATATCATACGGTTTTTTGCACCTTCGGCTGTGGTATCCCCTCACTGCATTGTTCATATCCCTCTATGCGGCACGTCCTTCATTAGTATCTTTCTGTGTTGTCCACAAGCCACACTTTCTTCAACCGAGATGGCTCTGTGTGTCAATGTGTGTCAATGTGTGTCATTGTGTGTCAATGTGTGTCAATGTGTCATTGTGTGTCAATGTGTGCCAATGTGTGCCAATGTGTGTCATTGTGTGTCAATGTGCCAATGTGTGTCAATGTGTGTCAATGTGTGTCAATGTGTGTCAATGTGTGTCATTGTGTGTCAATGTGTGTCATTGTGTGTCAATGTGTGTCAATGTGTGCCAATGTGTGCCAATGTGTGTCATTGTGTGTCAATGTGCCAATGTGTGCCAATGTGTGCCAATGTGTGTCAATGTTTGTCAATGTGTGCCCATGTGTGTCAATGTGTGCCAATGTGTGTCAATGTGTCGACCCTTGTTGTGCAGGTTTACAATGGGCAGGCACCTTGAATAGCACGCAGCCGTTGCTGGGGGGAGATGGCGGCAAGAGGGAGGGGTTCCAGGTGCGCACCCAAAACTTTTTCCAAACTGTTTAACTGTCATGTATGCATCATATTCTGGTAAATTAGTAAATCGACACCTTGATTGTGATGCGTGCATCATCTTCTGGTAAATCATCAATCGATGGTGACTTCTTGATTGTGATGTGTGCATTATCTTTTGGTAAATCATCAATCGACGGAGACTTCTTGATTGTATTGTGTGCATCATCGTTTGGTAAGTCATCAATCGACGGAGACTTCTTGGTTGTATTGTGTGCATCATCTTCTGGTAAATCATTAATCAATGGTGGCTTCTTGATTGTGATGTGTGCATCATCTTTTGGTAAATCATGAATTGGTGATGACTGACCAGGCAACCGTCAACGGTTGCACGTGTGCTCTTCCTCTCAAGAGGCAGAGCAAGGAACACATCAGCTGCATTGCCGCTTAAGTTTGACCAAATGTCAGACCGTGTTTAATGCCTGGTTGCCTACTTTTTTGCGTGACTAGTGAGTAGCTAGCCCTCTTGATGGTTCTGTTGCCACACGGCCTTGTTATTCATTAAATCTGCTACTGATTCCGTGTTTGTTGGTAATGTGCTCATGTTTACTTGTAGGGGGGTGCTTATTCAGACGAGCTCCTCAAAGGACTGGGTACAAGTGACCTTGACTATTTGGAAAAGCTCGGGAGGGGGGGAGAAAAGCAGCAGGTGCGCTTCAAATTTGGTGTGTATGTACGCATTTGTGTATTTTCTTTTGAACCTGTAATTGCACGCTACCTCCTTTACGCACTTGCCCTAGAGACACAATCAGTGTGTGATATCAGATATCAGTGCAGAAGAGAAGGAGAAATTGATGACGTGGAGCAAATGCTCGGCCCAAGAATCACAGAAAGGCTCCTCCTGTGCGCACTTGATCTGGAATCACGTTCGGTGTGTGATGTCAATGCAATGCAATGCAATGCAATGCAATGCAAGGGAGAAATAGAGGGTGACGGCGTGGAGCAAATGCTTATACCTTATGTATTACAGAAAGGCTCCTTTGCACCAAAAATCCTCTTATGTTACGGCAGAGTCAATGCAGAGGAGGGAGAAGGGAATGACAGGATTACATACATTTTATGCTCATTTCCATGGTTGACCAGATCCATATATATGTACGCCGTATATGACCGTTTATCTGTACATTTGATGATATCCCTGCAAAAAACACCGTATATACACTGAATATTTATGGTTCTGGCCAACCCTACTCATTTCCAATCGGATATACACGCAAACACAGGGCCGTAGCACAGTCCATGCTCGCAATATACAGATGCACGTGTTCTCTTACTCTTTTGCAAGATGGCATCAACGTAGGGAAGAGTAAGAAGATGGTGATTTGCCTGCAATTCAATGTCACATGCAAGCGTGTATGCGCTGTCTTATTTTACGTGCAGGGGGGCGCCAGCGTAGAGGAGGAGGAAGGGGAAGATGAATTGAATGCAATCGCCTTGGAGGCTGGGCTGCCCACAGGTGGGGATGGCGCAACGCTGCTTTTGTTCTGTGGGTTATGTAGGTCAATGTGGGTCATACAAGTGGCCATGCAGGCGTCACACTAGGCAGAAGGTCAATGTGGGTCATGCAAATGGCCATGCAGGCGTCACACTAGGCAGAAGGTTAATGTGGGTCATGCAAATGGCCATGCAGGCGTCACACTAGGCAGAAGGTCAATGTGGGTCACGCAAGTGGCCATGCAGGTGTCACACTAGGTAGAGGGTCAATGTGGGTCATGCAAATGGCCATGCAGGCGTCACCCCAGGCAGAAGGTCAATGTGGGTCATGCAAGTGGCCATGCAGGCGTCACACTAGGCAGAGGGTCAATGTGGGTCATACAAATGGCCGTGCAGGCGTCACACTAGGCAGGAAGGCAATGTGGGTCATGCAAATGGCCATGCAGGCGTCACACTAGGCAGGAAGGCAATGTGGGTCATGCAAATGGCCATGCAGGCGTCACACTAGGCAGAAGGTCAATGTGGGTCATGCAAGTGGCCATGCAGGCGTCACACTAGGCAGGAGGTCAATGTGGGTCATGCAAATGGCCATGCAGGCGTCACACTAGGTAGAGATTTTTGTAGGCTGAACTCAGGGACGTTTTCCGTAGTTCTATTTAATGCACTTATTTCAAAATTCACAATGTAACCAACACCCAACACAGCGTAACAGAGGAGCCAGAACCCTGGCAAGTTTTTGGCCAATTTACGCCAAAGAACTTCTATACCTGACAATGCCAATTTTCCGCTGCTTTCTCCGTCACGCTATTGCAAATGCATTGCTTTGGCCAGAACCATATTTATACGGTGTATGAACGGTAATCTCAGCAGGGAAATGTCTATATATATACACAGTGTTATACAACTATGTAGTGTAGGTACAGTTCTGGTCCATCCTACAAATGAGCGTTCACAACCGCATGGGCACCTCAATACTCACCCTAACCACAGGCACAGGACAGTGGGGCAACGCTCGTGCGGGGAAAAATGGAGCCTCTGTCGAGAAGGAGAGAGCCAACCGTCAGGCAGCTCAGGTATAAAGATTGCGGCGCAGCTTCTCCTGGTGCTTGTCAGCTCTATGTCAATGCTGATGATGGTCAATGTATTGCAACAAATAAACAGGGTTCTCGCCAGATTTGGCCGGAATGTACCTCTGCGGTGAAATACCATAAACATGGATGCGTTCCTTGCCTTATCCCTGTAAGTTTACCGTATGTGGACATGGTTCTGTGCAACGGTGTACACAGGTATGCTGACTCTCGAAGCCAAAAATCTTGCAAACACAGTGCCTCAACACAATGCCATAATTTAGCACACACACACGCACACACAGATTGATTCATGCTTGCACTCTTCCACAAACTCCCACAGACGGAAGCCATCCAGAAGTTGAAGGCGCTGAAGCACAAGCAGCAGGAGGAACGCCTGGCTGCTGCGGCTGCACAGCCACTGCCGCAGCCTCCTAGCTTGCACTTGACACTGGACCCAGGCCCGTGCAATGCACCTGGTACAAGTACCGCACCTCAATCACAGATTGAGGAGGAGGGGAGAAACCACGGGCTGGAGCAGCCAGGGCCACAGCAGGGTGAGCAGGAGTGGGAGCAAGAGCAGGGCACGCTACCTGGAGAGCAGTCACATACAAACACACATGCACCCGCATACACACACGCATCCACATGCACACACACGCATACACACACATATGCATAACCTTACAGGACATAAGCAGTCACATACAAACACACAAGCACCCACATACATACACGCATCCACATGCACACACATGCATACACACACATATGCATAACCTTACAGGACATGAGCAGTCACGTTCAAACACACATGCACCCACATACACACGCATCCACATGCACACACACATGCATACACACACACATATGCATAACCTTACAGGACATGAGCAGTCACATACAAACACACACGCATCCACATGCACACACATGCATACACACACATATGCATAACCTTACAGGACATGAGCAGCTGCAAGGCGGCTTGTCTTGGGCAGGCGTGGATGACAGCTGCGTGCTCATGGGGACCATAACCAGAAAGGTGTGGCTTGTGTCTACAGACGTATGAGATGGACGCCTGCGTTATTTGGCATGAGAAGGCCGAGAATGAAGTGGAGATGAAAGATTTGCCCAAGTTGTAAATTTGTAATAACTCTTCAGCTAGAGGAGCTTGAATATGTCTGCTGCTGACAGCTGGACTCTCAGGATAGCTAGGTTCAGGAGTCGTTACTTACTGTTTTGGGGTTCCTTTGTGTTTATGCACACTTCTAATGACCGATAAAAATCCCAGTGCCTGGGCTCGATGGACCTCTAACTAAGGCCCTCTGACGTCTCAGCTTTGTTTTCTTTCAAAATGTTTCCTCCTCCCACCTGCACATGACGCAACTGCGTTCACACTTGACCTACTGCCTACCTTAAACATGACCTGCTGCTTTGCCCGCCCCTATCCTGCACATCACAGTCTGAGGGAAATACCATGGGCGGGGGAGAGGGCATTGATGATGACGAGGTGACCAGTGGAGTGCCGCAAGGCTGGAGTGGGGGTGTGGAAGGCAGGAGGGGGGCAGATGACAGAGCACAGCATAGCAGCAGTCCTCGCAATACCCCTCCTCATGTCAGGCACCAAGACAACACACACAGCCGACAGGGACCTTTGCGAACTAGTAGTGGGGGCACGTGTACTGCCCAAGGAACGGAGGGCTTAAGCATGGGGCATGACTGGGGGGATGAGTCAGGGGCTTTTAACGATGGCACAGAGGAGAGGGAGGAACAGCTTGGTGACAGAGAAAAAAAGAGGCGCGCAGGCAATTCGCTGAGGCAGTCGTTGCGGCAGTCATTGCGGCAGTCGTTGCAGCAGCAGGTGGGCTAGACCTTGGCGATTGGTGGTGATTGAAGCAAGCTTCACCTGCCACCGCATGACTGGAAGCATCAAGCGACACGCACGCTCAGTCACCTCATATTGCTGCTGTTGATAGATGTTCCTAATCGGAGGTGCACGTAGGAAATGCACATTGATACAAACAAGAACCCGCTCACGTTCGTTTTTTGATTGCAGCAACTGCGTGTCTCCTGCTCCCGTCCGAGTATGACGGCGCAGCAATCAGCAGTGAGTACTGCTGCCTTGAGTCAAGGGGTGCACAAACCTGCCTTGGGCATGAAGGTTGAACTGTGACCTTCAATCACTCGTCGTTTTGTTAAACCTTCATTTGTGTGCCGCTCGCCCCCAGCCCTGCCCCATCAGTTGCCAGCTGTTATCCTTTCTTCCTGACATGATGTAAAGATCTACAGATTTGCCTCCCTTCTCCCTTGCCATTCAACACGAGCCAGCATGCTTGCTTGCCTTAGCTGTTTCTCAAAGCACTCTTAGAATGCACAGCACAACAGCTCCCATCTGATCTGATACTAGCATTAGCAGCTAACTTGTTTTGTTTCCATGCCTGCTGCTTTGGGCAGGCCCTAGCCAGTCAGTCCCAGGCGCTGTTCGCTTCTCTGAAGCAGCTGCACGAGCTCATGAGTGGTCCCAGGGCCAAAGAGCTTAGCCCCAAGAGCACCGGGGTGGGTAAAACCTCTGAAACGCATAGCTGAACTGATATTGCAAACACCCTGAGCATATCCTGTGGCATTCAGATATGTGTAACATACATAAGGTTGGCCAGAACCATACATTTATAGGTATGTACGGTATTTTTGGCAGGGAGATCACCATACATACGGTCATATACGGTGCAGATATACGGTTCTGGCCAACCTTAGGTATGTGTATACAGCAGCTTAGAGTGCCTTGGGCACGTATGTGTGCACGTATGTGTGTTGTAGTGGCCAGTACATAACAAAGTTTGACAGCAACTGAAGCCACATTCTTCATGTGTCGCTCCCCTGATTCATGTGTCACTCCCCTGATTCATGTGCCGCTCCCCTGATTTGCTACTTCTGCTGTCCTTGTGCAGAGGAACCATCCACAGGGAGGTGGCTTTACTCCATTCATGCTGTCACCAAAAACACCTGCCTCAACGCCATTCACGTCAAATCGGCCCTCGACTTCTGGCGGCCCCCCCCTTCCCAATCCAATAGATGGACCTAGCTCTGGTAGTCACACATATCCAGGCAGAGGAACCGCCTTTGACAAAAGTGTAGCCCCCGCAAATGCAGCATTTGGAGAGCACTCCAAGTGGAGCAGTGGTGAGCAGGGGGCAGGGAGTTGGGAGCGAATTGAAGAAGGAGAGGAGGAGCAGATTGCCGCTGCTGCGCTGACTGGCGACATGCTTGTGCCTGGGGACGTGAGGTGCGTGTCTGATTCCCGCTGTTGTGGTGTGGTGCTGCCTGTAACACTTTGTCGTTACGGTGCATCTTATTCCACCTTGAGAAAAGGATAGAGATACATACACATTAATGTTTTCAAATAATAACATTGCTGCGTTCAGGAAATTAGGGAAGCTTAGGAACATTTGTCAGCACTTCCCCTCCAAGTCAGCATTGCAAATGTAAATCACATGCTTCACGGCAACGACATCAGCATTTCCTTACCTGTGCTACGAAGGTGGATGGCAGGGCTGATGAAAACACTGAGCAAAAGTTTTACGCATGACAAGCAGTAGGAGGGGGAGGAGTGGAAAGATGTTGCAGCTTGACGTGACTTGTCGAAAAGTTTGTGCAAGTTGACTTGAGCTGCAGTTGTATCATTAAGAAGCAGGTGTTGGATAACAATCCATTTTTGAGATTGAGATTGCTGCAGGTAATCAAGTTATCACACGTCAGGGCGGATGCAAGCCTCCTGTGGTGACTCTTATATAGGCCATATATGGCCTGACCACAAAGCTTTTGCAACATTACTCTAAGAAGCATGTTGTCACAACTGTACGGACTGTTTTTTATCCTTTAACGTTTACTGTCTCTGGCAATTCAGCAGAAGTAAGGTAAATTAGGTATATCTGCCCCTTTGCGTTCATTACTTTTGTTACATTGTCTGCAATTGTGTGTGTGACTAATGGTTACGATGGTTACAATGGGGGGTGACCTTCAGCCAGTTTGTTTGGCTTATCGGCTGCTGACTGGTCTCGACCAGCCACAAATAAATCCATAAGCTCCTTAGAAAGAAACAGAAAAAGTCTAGTGTACTGCTGAGAAAGGAACTTGTTATGAACAAGTTGGTTGTTGACCTGTTGCAGCGGCAGCCCTAGCAAATGGGGGCGAGCTGTTGAGAAGCCCTCAAAAAAAGGTGTAAACAAAAAGAAGAAACATTTCCTCAGCTCACAAACCTGATGATCTTGGCAGAATAAAAGAGCGTGCACCTCGTTTTGGACATGCATGTTCATCTTCTTTCACCAAGGCACTGGTCGCATACGCGAGAACCACCTTCAAGCTACGCTGCGGCCTCAACTTTCAAAGTATGCGCATGCAAGCGGAGTCTACTGACATTGCGCATAACATGTTTGGACAGATCAAGATGGAGATACCGTGGTACAATCGTTGGCATACGCTCATCTCTCGAAAAAGGGGTGGCAAACCAAGAATGATAAGTGGCCAGTTTGTTGTTGTGCGTGTTGGGGTCCACCAACTCAGCGTCTCTCCAAGCACCTCTCATCCTGTGCTTCAAATCCGCAGTAAACTCTTGCTTAAGAATAGCACGGACAGTTTGAACAGCTCGTACATATGACTTGTACCCACGCAGTCTTTGATAAGCGCTCAGCAATTGAGCAGTCCAGCAGGCACTTGAACGAGGCTGTAAATTGAGATCAGCCTGGACCATTCTCCGCAAAGTGTCACTATTGATATTAAGCATACTATTCAAAAGCTTGACAGCTGACCGAAACCAGTAGAATTGCAACGGTTCATGTCCACATTCTTGGAGTACAGCCCAGTTAGAGGTAGATCGCTCTACACCTGACGTGCCCTTCAGAAAATGCAAATGAAGCGTAGACAGCGGGCTAGAGAACTCCCTGCCTGCCTGCAAGAAACCAGCAGTGCTATACATCTAAATAATGTCAAAGTTTCGGCAGCTGTCATTGGCTATATGGGCCGCAGGGGACTGAAGCGTAGCGGAGTGACATCATGGCAGGCCGAACACCTGCCTCCTCACCGCTTCACAGCAAAGGATAAGGGCAGGCTACTAAATAACTGACAAGACCTCTCCCAGACAGCAGGAGGTCTCCAAGGCCTATAAAACCTCAAATCTCCTTCAGCTTCCGCTGCGCCATCACAATGAACTATCATCGCATAGCAGCAATTCTAGGGTTCAGTCAGGGAGTGTTTTCACGCATATCCCACATTTTGAAGCTAGAGAACACAAAAGAAGCAGCCTAAGCACCGTGCAGTGGTTGTGGGACGTAACCCCAACCCTCACCTCTATGCCATTGACGCCTCTGCTGTGCCCTCTTTCATTCCATTCGTGCCCTTCTTCAGCCCCATAATCCCTACGCCCCCATTTCAGCCGTCAGCACGTGCTGACTACATCCAGGCATGGGCGCCCCTTGCCCCCTCCTTCCGGCAAAACACGCAGCCATGGCATGCACTACGAGCAGTTTTGTGCACTGCCTCCAATGTTGCTTCCATGTTAGGCCTGCTCCCGAGCACCAGCAGCAGCAATGACAGTGAGGCGCCCTTCAGCATGCTGTTCGGCACACAGCAGCGCCAGCCCAAGCCGTCCAACCCATTTGTTCTGAATTGGGGTGTGCATCATGAAAAGAATGGTGTTGCATCTGTTTTGCAAGGCTTTCAAAATGTCAGCGCACAGCTGGCCTCCAAGCCTCAATTATCTATTCCCTCAATTGTGGGCGCGCACGAGCAAGGTTTGCAGTTTGTCAGTCATGATCATCCATTTTTGCAAGGCACTGTGTTTGGCGTGGCTTCTGCTCAATATGCCATCGCTGAAGGATTTATATATAATGATTTTTTTACATGGTGACTTTCTGATGGACAAACTGGATCTACACTTCTCTTGTGTGTGTTGAACTATTTTGACAGTCTTACTGGTTGATTATACTATAATCAAGTACTACTTGTAAGTGCTTGCGGATCGAGCTCACACCCTGAGACGGACAGGGCAGCAAAGCATGCATCATCTTAAGGAGGCAGAAATTCACAAATCTGAGCTTACAGGTATTCTTGAAATACCCACAATACATAGCATACAAATTTAATGTCAATTTTTTGGCCGTTTAGGTACCCAGGACAGGGCAGCCGAGCATGCACCATCTCAAGACAGCAGAATTTCAAAAGATTGACCTTGCAGATGTTTTAAAAACACCCTTACTACCCAAATTAGAAAGTTTCAGGGAAATCCATAAAGTTCACTTTTACCTGTTTTTGGCCTGAAATGGCCTGAAATGCCTAAGTGCTGAACATACCTGTCGGGCAGGGGTGTTCGGGTCAACCCCCACTTTTAAGAGTGTCATCTGAATCAGTAAAAATTACTGATTCGAATGCTTTTTGAATTAAGAGCTGAGGTGCAGTATCCAGTAACCGTTCCTGCTGTGTGAGATAGGTCGTCGCCCCACTGAATTAGAGTCTGCATTGCTTGTTTATTTAATTCATCAATTGCAAAAGAATTATCTTGAGCCTGCTTGAGTGAAATGATGTGTGAGCCTTGAGTTTGTAGCAGCAAGGCAAGCATGGCCATCATTGAGATAAAGAGTAAGACGGACAGATGGATGGCCACGGTACGCAAGCAAGCGCTTCATGCAAGCAACGTTTGAAATGAAATGCGCATGCCTTTTTTACATCCTGTCTTTCTTCCGCACTCTTTTTTGCAGACTGCTGTGGGGTTTATGGTGGGTCAGGCTATAGCGCATGGTGAACACGCAGCGTAATCTTTCCCTATTGATCTACCTGCCATATGCAAGTAGACCAAGAGGTTCCTTTGCACGCAGGCCTTGTTTGGCATGTACGTCCTCTACATTTTCAGTTTTCCCATCTATTGGCATGCGTACGCGACCTTCATCAAACCCTTCAATGACCCAAGCTTTAGGACACTTGGCGATGACCCTTTCTCTTCAATACTCCAGCAGCAGCAAGGTGGAAGAAGAAGGTCACAACAAACATTTTGAAACGGAGAGCAGCGTTACAAACAGACATTATCTTGCTTAACTGCATACTTAGTGCATGTACACACACTTGCACAAATCTTACTCATATGGACGCACATGCGCACGCATGCAGACAAGCAAACATACGCACAGACACACACACACGCACACACACACACACACATACAAAACACACTGTCAGACTCCCAGGTCAAGTTTTCATCAAAGCAGCCTGCTAAAGCCGGCACACCTGCAGCAGACCCAGATGCTGAACGAAGGACGGCTGACAAGGCAGCAGAGAATGCTAAGGCAGCAATGGGTGCCAAAGCAGCAGCGAATGCCAAAGCAGAAGAGGATGCTAAAGCAGCAGCGAATGTCAAAGCAGCAGAGGATGCTAAAGCAGCAGCGAATGCCAAAGCAGCAGAAGATGCTAAAGCAGCAGCGAATGCCAAAGCAGCAGAAGATGCTAAAGCAGCAGCGAATGCCAAAGCAGCAGAAGAGGCCAGCAGGGTTGCTGCTGAGAAGGGCAAGCGTATTACGGAGCCTCGTCAACTGTCCAATGCTGAATTCACACTTACCAGGTCGGGCAGAGCGGTAGGCTCCAGTCTAGGCTCAAGGCTGGGAATAACATGGTATCTATGAATTTGTTGACGTTGTGATTGCTAGCTCCGCACTCCGCACCCAACAGTTTCTTCCTTATTTCTTAAATTGCCTGGCACACACTTACTCCCTTGTATCTGCAACAATCAATCACAAATCTGCACGCAGGGAACTAGTGATGAAGCATGTACAGGTGCGTGGCTGAGGGTATGAAGCCGACGATCTTTGCGCCCTAGCACACGGCAGTATTGACGAAGAGAAGGATACCAGTATGCTAACATGCTAATGCACTTGCAAATGTGCCACTGTTATGAGTGTTATTACGAGCGTACCAGCAATATGTATACAGACTCATATAAACACGGAGATACACATCAGATGCACACTTAAATTCCTTCACATCCATCTTGCAGGACGGCTACGTCATGGTTACTTGGGCAAACGAGCACTGTGAGTGTGCAGGCACAGATATGTGTATAGGTGTTGACGTGGTTATAGTCATGCGGCAGGCCAAAGCTCAGAGTAGGGAACTGCTGCCTCCAGGAGTTATTGGTGAAAAGTGTGTGATGGATCATAGAGATGTCCTGCAACTTTGCAGCAATAGCAAACACACTAAAAATATTAGAACACTTTGCTTTTTCCGGTGCAATGTAGGCAGTCGGAATTACTATAAACAATGGAGGCAGCCCAGAAAACCGTTCTCCCCCCCCCCCTCTTTATTTGCAGATCTGGACTTTGCTGTAAGCTGGGTGGCTAATGTCAAACGGTCAGGCATTACTGGCTACATAGTGGGGGCAATGGATGATGACATGCTCAAGTGCGTGCACACATACATAGCATATATCTTCCGCGTACATTTTTTTACTTACATGCAACTTACCTGATAACAAGTAAAGTTGTGCAGAACTTACCGAGAAGCAAAAAAACCAAATGCTCCTCCTAGGCATATCTATGCCCTTCCCTTTGATCCAACAATTTCTCTTTGACCGTCTACTCCACCATCTCGCATAGCCTGTTTTTTGAACAAAGGACTGTAGAGTCGCACCTATACACCCTCTTTTTATTCCTTGTCTTTCTGACCAGAGCTATGCAGTATTTGTGCTTCCTGCTTAACCCACCTTGGAGCATCACGTGTCAGGCGTTTCACCTCTACTAATGTAAAGACTGCGCTTCACACTGCTCTGCAAAACTGTGCCGTTCTGCTTTGCAGGCAGCTAGCAAAAAGGGATATAAGCTGCTGGAGGATGAACACGGGGATCAGCAAGAATGACCTTGGCTGGGGATCCAAGCTGTTCCATCAAATGGGAAGGTGTGCCTCATTGTGCAGGATGAAAGTCTTAGTATGCAATGCTAAGCCACAGAAATACGTTTTTATTCTTTGGCCAGCATGCTTGACCCCTTACATGTAAATCACCCAGTGCTCAGGGCATGGACTTGCTGGTGTGAAGACACTCACTAATTTGTGCATCGTACACATGCAGGTCTAAGATCAACCTGATCCTAGAGTTCATGGCCATCGTCCCAGAAATAACAGTGGTCGTATCAGACATTGACACTGCATGGCTTAGAAACCCCTTCCCCTTCTTCAGGTGGGTAGAGATTCGGAAATAAATTAAGAATTAAGTCTATACAAGGCGGATGATGGAGTTTAGCGTAATGCTGGCTTGATTTTGGCCTTGCACTGCCGAGTAACATTGCTGTGATACTTTTGACATGCTTTCGTTACGTTCGCCACATGGAAAGATTCCACACAAGAGACCTTGCATGCCAGGCATGGTACACCTGAACACACAACCAATGCTCAAGCCAGCGTTGCTGGGCCTTGCTTCATTGTTATTCCCTTTCCCCAGGTCTGACCAAAAAGACTACGCTCACTTTCCATGCTCTCTCAGCATCAATAAACATATCTGAGTGCCGTGTGCTTGAACAAAACTCTTGGCTTTGCTCTCCATGCAGCCGCTACCCGGATGCCGACATTCTCACTTCCTCAGACCAGCTCAAGCCTACAGTGAAAACAGAGGACCTGGAACGATGGCCCGAAGCAGGTTCTGCATTTAATATCGGGATCATGATGTTCAGGCCGACCAGCCAAGCTTTTGTCGGTGGGTGGTGCATGCTTTTGATGTGCCTCAGATTAAACCAATCTCCATTGGAGTACTTGCCATTGTCTATTGTCATTGCTTATTCCTATCACACCTGTGTGCTTCCTGCTTTTTGCACGATGGCGTTTCCACCCTCTTGGGCCTTATTAAACATAACATGGCAAAACATGTATTCTGTGCCTTTATGATTGCAGGCCAGGTGTTTGATGCATTTCACCGTGCATCTGCGGCAGAACAGAGATTCTTAATCCTTTTCACGCGCAGTTGAGTGGGTCAAAGTGCTTGAGCAGCCTAATATGTGGGACCAAAACGCATTCAACGACATTTCAAGAAAAGGGGCTGGGCAGTCGGATGCCAGTGGCCTCTTTCCTGCATTCAATGGCAAGCTCAAGATGGGAGTCTTGCCTGTCTCCCAATTTGCATCTGGTCAAGTTTTTTTTGTGCAGGTACGTGACTTTGCTTTACGCTTAGCAAGGGCTTCAACAGTCGTATAGGCGTCACATGTAAAGCGTATTGCTAAGCAGAGGATGGCTTGCAAATGCTACTTGTTTGTCTAACTTGTGCACAAGCTTTTGGTCTCATACTCAGCGCAACCATGTTAATCGGATGTAAGCTCTATCATTTTACCAGGTTTGTTCAGGTCGTTTTTTGGGTTGGAAGCAAGGGTGCAATAAAGTTCGTGAGAGTTCTAGACCCCTGAACTGTTCAGCAGTTCAATGTGCAACCTCGAAAATGGAGGACTTTGCTTGTTTCCGTGGTCATATTCGTCCGAAATATGATTGTGTTGTCTTGATATATATTATATTAATAAGCAGTACACAAAAAATCAGAGTGTCTGACGGCCACCTAATGCTCTTTCCTGCATTTTGGGCTGCAATTTCGTACCCAAATTTTTGAAGAAGGGCTTAATATCAAGCAGACTGTAAACAGCTCGCGAATGACATTTTCAGGTTTTGTTAAATGCGTGAAGGTTTGCGAACCCGAACTCTTGACTGAATGTTGAACTGAACCCATGCATTTTACAACCCTGAAAATCACTGCGCAGAAAAAGCACGAGGAGTTTGGTCTCAAGCCTTATGTCGCCCATGCAACCTTTCAGGTCAGTGGCAGCTAGATGAGTTACTCAAAAGAGATAATCACACAGTATAAATTGTGGTCAATGAACTTGACATAAGTCTACAACTAACTGCTTAATGAAAAGTGCACAGCACAGCACAGCTTCCAGCAAGATCCCATGGTGATAGGTATATACAGGATCCCAGCAGATTGCTTTGCCGACAGAAGCACATCCAGCACGCATGCGATCACGCACACCACATTTTTCATTCAATAATACTCTGAGCAACCAAATGCGCCTTGCTATGGCTTGCGACAGTACTCTGGCACCCCTGGGAAGCGTCACCGTATGCGCGAGGCGCTGCTGTGGGAGGACGAGCCCTTCTACTTCGACCACCCCAAAGGATTCATCAACCTCAGGTTTTTACACGAGCAGCAACACAAGTCTGTTTATGGCCTCGTTCACAAGTGTGAGCCTTTTGCTGCAAGCATCTGCTTACTGGGCAATAGCCTAAAAATAATGATCTGAAATAAATAGCAATTTTTAACATTTGAACACATTTTGTCCAGGATTGACATTCCCCCTGAGCTTATTGCAAATGCCACTGGCAAGAATCTGAAGCTCGTGCTGACAGCAGCTCAGACTGACAGGTACCTGTCTTGAGGAGAGTTCATTTCAATTTAAGACCTCCGTATCCACAGTGTTGTGCTCCGCACCGTTCCGCTACTGCTGAGATTGGTAGCTGTATAGTGCATAGAGCTGATTGCAGCAATTCACCTGTTCAACGTACGTCCAACGCATGCCCTTTGCAGCCATTTTAATCTTGTGAACTACCAGCTACTGCACATCCGAGCTGGGGTCGCTCTTGCTCAGCTCACGGGCCGTGTGCTGATATTACCGCCCATCTGGTGTGAGCTGGATAAGTATTGGAGCACGCTTGAGTTTGGCAGCATTCCCGGCAGCACGTTCAAGCGGCCGTTTATTTGCCCCATGGATCATGTGTTTGAAATCGAGAATGGATGGAACCCTGACCGCCCTTACGGCAACTCAGAAGAGCAGATGGGCCCCAAGGTGTGCACTTAGCACTGTTTGTTTATGTAAATGGTTGCCCGTCATATTTGGCTATGTGATGGAACGCCTGTGTGCTGCAGCCTGGAATGGGAATTCTTTGCTTGATGGAACGATTATGCAAGCATGGATTATTTAACTCAATGATCCTGTTTCCATCTCAACTTCCGCAGGTGGAGTGGCGGGAATATTCATTCCTGCAAAACTCTCACCTGCCCAAGTCTGTCAGTGAGTCACGCTTGACAGTCAACGTGTGCCACCAATCTCAGCTGGAGGGGTGCAGTGATGGCGCAGCACCTGCCCCTGTCCAGGAGGTGGGGTATGGGTTAGAGGTCTAGGTTAGGGCCTGACCCTTGTACTTGATACTGTAAACTGCAAATAAAACGCCTTATGTATGTTATGGAAAGTGCAGCAATGGACAATGAGTGTGGCCAGAGCTGCAATTCAAGCAGCGGCAACACCTTAATATCATTGTTCCAGGAGGTTAGACTGCAAAGCAAAAGTATTACAGCAGCAAACAAATTCAAAAGCTTGACATTTAGAGGTGTTGTCCTGATCATGCACCACTTGCTCTCACAGCAGTCCCCCTCTTTTTTGAACATGCACTCATTTTCCAGATCTTTGTTTGTGTGCCCAGATCTAATCTGGTCAATTGTGCAGCTTGCCCGCTTTTGGCTTTTTCTCAAACTAGACACATTTCTCTCCTCACCCGTTGCAATTATAGGGTGCCAGCGTGCGTGTGCGTCCAGGCCTGGACAGCGATAAAATTCAACAGGCCCTGGCAGCAACGTCACAATACAAGATACTGGATTTCAGGAATGCCGACAAATTGTGGCCCAAATACTCTCAACAAGGGGGATGGTTCACAGGTGAAGCACTTAATATTGGAGAATGGTGTCAGACTGCCTGCATATAAATTTGTCACCCAGCGTCACTTCAACTCCAGATTACTCACATCTGAGTACACTGATCATTCCATTCTTCACAAACTGCTCCAAACCCCAGATCCAGCCGCACACCGGCGCTTCGTGAAGCGCATCAGCTTCATGACATCTGTGGACTGCTGCTTGAACATGCAGCCGGGCTGGATTTGGTATGATATGCAGTGGGATGTGCCACATACGGTGAGTTAGTACCACAATAAATCATTTGTCCAAGATCACTAAGGATTCACATCCATGCCTCAAAAGATGCTTGTGCGAGTTCAATTTTGTCGTACTTGCATAAATTTATGCATAGATGTCATCAGGGGCTATGGTTATCTCTACACAAAAATGAGAAGGCTGCCTTTCTCCCTTCAACCTGCTGCTGGTCATCGGCCATCATTTGCATATCGTGTCTTGGGTAAAATGCAGGACGGCTGACGCAGAACCTGCACACCATTGCGGTGTCTGTGGGGCAACAAGGCACACACACTCGCGCACACACACAGGCGTGCGCGCACATTAACACACACACAAACACACACACACAAACACACACACACACACACAAAAACACACACACAAACACACACACACACACAAACACACACACACACAAACACACACACACACACAACACAACACACACACACACACACACACACACACACACACACACACACACACACACACAAGAACATGTACAAGCACGGCTTCGCCAACTTTTCAGCATCGCCAGTGACGCCTCCCCAACTGCTGGTCTGCTCCTCTCTCTGCAGGATCGCTTTAATCGAAGATATGAGAGCTGGCACATAAAAATGGGCGACAACGGTGATATCCGGCCTCCTCGGATCCGCCGACAACTCCTTTGGGCAGGCGAACATAACGACACAGGAACCAACCACAATGTTTCTCGCATCATCCGACAAAAATTGTTTTTGCGTCGAAGGTTGCAGGGCATAACCCCTTTGTGATCTTTTTCTGTTTGTGGCAGGCCAAGGATTAGCTTCAATTATTACGACGGTTTTTAGTTTTTTTAAATTGAAGGACCAAAACAAAGCGTATCATTGCCTAAGGGAAGGTAAGGTTATGGTAAGGTAAGGTTACATCGCTATATATGCCTCTGGTGGGCATCTGAGCGGAAGCTTGGAAAAAAGCCTGTAACCAAACCAAAAAACGCAAGAAAAATCAAGGGAACAGGGCTAGGCACTTAGCTACAAAAGAGGCAACACCAAAAATATCAGGTTGGTTCATAAAGGTCCTCAAACGAGCTGGGTCATCCTCAAACTGAGGTGG